>Ga0163148_10001292_pt1 | contig 32888 bp, 26 predicted proteins | sample OliLakLV19MP7P2_FD_148606 | JGI IMG/M metagenome (GOLD analysis project Ga0163148, IMG submission 148606) | Freshwater microbial mat bacterial communities from Lake Vanda, McMurdo Dry Valleys, Antarctica- Oligotrophic Lake LV.19.MP7.P2 | ecosystem: Environmental > Aquatic > Freshwater > Lake >... | reverse complement strand
AAGTGGCGTAAAAATCTATTTTTTTTCACTTATGGGTAACTTCATCGTTCTTAAAAACGCTAATATAAAACATCTTTCTCATTTGACAAAGTAGAACTAGGGGGGGAAACAGAGGTGGCCTGATCGGGAAAAGTTATCCACAAATTTTCTGTTCAAGAAAGTGGGGTTGTGTCAAAAGGTATTTCGCAATTTTTTTAATGAAATAATATTTTTCATTTCTTGCAATTGAATCCTATAAGGTTTTTAAAACCTTATAGGATTTCGTGAAATAAGAAATAAAATTCCGCGATAGATTTTCAATCTGAACTTTTGACACAACCCCACTTTTCTGAAGAAAAACGAGGAAACTGGACGATCTTAAAAAATATTTCTATCCACGTCAGGTGCTTCATCCACATCATCCTTGTGACCGAAATAGTCATTCTCTTCATCTTCCTGTTGCATAGCAGTGCCGGCATTCTCCAATTCATCGTCCGGGACATCTAAGTCGCCGCCTGAACCGGCCCGGCGGCCAGATTCTTCGTTGAGCGGATCGCCGTCAAAATCGGTGTCGTCAAGAAATTGGTCGTCGCCAATCAATTCGTCCACGCCACCGTCCTGATCAAGGTCGGGATCCCCGAGCAGGAGCAGGTCTTCGTCCGTTACATCTGCTTCAGGATCAGGGATTTCGGATTCCGCTATTTCTATTTTATCGGAAGAGATTATAGCACTCGTGGGTGTGAAGGGAATTCTGCGACGTTTTTGGGTGCTGGAATCCAGTGATTCGTCGTTCGGGCCTGGGCTTTTTTGATTTTGCATGAGTGTGGTGGTTGAAGTGAAGCGTTGAAAGGTTAAAGATAAATGTCTTCTGCTTAATTTTCGCTTTTCAAAACAGAATTGGGCAGACTTCGAGCAAGTAAATTGACTATGGCAAAACCTGGGACCACTAGATTTTTGGAATATTAATTGGCTGGAACAAAGTTTTGAAACGCATATTGGGAAGTTATTTTGACACCGTTCCTAAGACCTGAATCCGTCTTATTTTTATCGCTCAATGCAACAAAACGAGTTTCATACCTATCACTTTGGCACAATACCAAAACGCCTGAACGATTTTTTCAAACCCGAAAAACGTGACATCGTAGGGCGTACTGATGAGCTTGCCCAAGTGCGGCGCGACTTGCTCGAAGGCCGTACCACCGTACTGGTGAACGGTATCGGCGGCATTGGTAAAACTACTATTGCCCGCAAGTATGTGGAGTCCTATATTGCTTTGATGTTCAGCCATATACGATGGGAGGAACCAGAACGAAGAGATTTGTTGAAGGCGATGACACTCCTGCCGCCATCTATGGCTTATCAAAAAGATTTCTTGTCTGAAATCTGCCAATTGCTGAATATTTATTTTCAGTCCAAGCGGGCTGTGTTTTTGGTTCAATATGGCTGGCTGAATCGTGAGCCGTTGTCTGAAGGCAGAGTAGGGTATTCCATGCATCCGTTGATTTTGGATGTGGCATTTCGGGAGTTGGGGGTGACTGCGGAGTGGGCGGAAGGGGTGATAGCCACCATGGCTGAAAGGATAAACTACTACAATCTTGATCCAAGGTGCGACGTAAGAGAAAAGCGTAATTCCCAACCTGTTTCAAGCCGTAGGACGGGTTTCAAATGCAAAACCCTACCTTCGCGCTTCGTTTTTTCAATCAAAATCCACCCATGCATTTTTCCCGTTTTGCGCTGCTTTTCCTCCTGTTTATCTGTTCGCGTCTTTCCGCACAAGGTTTTGAAAGCGTATTTCCCGGCCTCAGTGGCGCAGAACTGATTGACAGCGTGGCGCGGAATTTCCGCCCTGACTCGGTGCTCGACTACGGAAATGCCCGTGATACACTGTACGCCAAAATACTCGCTATTGACGATGACAGCCTGCGCTGTATTTACTCTGGCCACACACTATATCTTGATCCGACGCAAGACCCGACGCAGTATATTTTTCAAGGCGGTGGGCCCAATGGCATCAATACGGAGCATTCTTACCCACAGAGCAAAGGTGCTGCCGATGGCAATGCCCGCAGCGATATGCACCACCTTTACCCTACGCGAGTCCCAGTGAATGAAGCGCGGGCATCGGTGCCTTACGCCGACATTCCTGACGCGCAGACTCAGAAGTGGTTCATTGGTAATCAAGTGTTTACCAGTATTCCGACCCTGAATAAGGACGGCTACTCGGAGTCGCGCTCGGATGCTTTTGAGCCGAGAGAATCAGTAAAAGGCGACGTGGCCCGCTCCATTTTTTATTTCTACACCATGTACCGGGCGCAGGCGAACTTAGCCGACCCGAACTTTTTTGAACTGCAACGTAACACGCTTTGTCAATGGGCAAATCAAGACCCGGCAGACTCCTTGGAACTGCGCAAAACATGGCGCATCGCTCCCTTTCAGGCAGGGAAACCGAATCCCTTTGTAATTGACTGCACACTGGCGAGCCGATGCTGGTGCCCGGGCGTTGCTCCGAATTGTCTGACAGGCACAGATGCCCCTGTTTCGCCCTTTAAAAGCGCGCTTCAGGTGTGGCCCAACCCTGCGAACGAGATACTTTCCTTCCAGGTCGAAACGGATGGCCCGACCACTGTTGCGCTCCTTGATATTTTGGGCCGGGTCGTGATGTTCCAAGAAACAGAAAATAATCAAGGCTTTTTCTCCTTAAAAAACTTGCCGTCTGGGGTTTATATCCTGGAGGTGCGTGGAAAAAACTTGCACCAGTGCCAGAAAGTGGTTGTGGAATAAATTCCATGATTGAAGGATCACCATATTCTTGCTGAAACGGTAGAACTTCTACTTTTGCCGTTTCAAATTATCGAACCGTATGTAAACCTCTGAGGTTTCAGAAAACCTCCGAGGTCTACTCACCAATCAACCAATCACCAATCACCACTTAACCAATCACCAATGCTCGAATTTTTTGCCCAAGCCCTCGATTTCTTCCGCCACCTTGATGTACATCTCGAAAATATCATGCGGGACTACGAATTGGCGACTTATCTCATCCTCGCACTCATCATTTTTTGTGAAACGGGCCTGGTTGTCACACCTTTTTTACCTGGTGATTCATTGTTGTTTGCTGCCGGGGCAATTACAGCCAAAACAGGCATCCTAAATGTTTGGCTGCTGATCCCATTGCTTTTTTGCGCGGCTATTTTGGGTGACAACACGAACTACTTTTTTGGTAAATTCCTTGGAGACCGGATATTTACAAAGGACTACTGGTTTTTGAAACGCAAGTACATTGACCAGACCCACGAATTCTACGAGAAACATGGCGGACGCACGCTTATCATCGCTCGTTTCGTGCCAATAGTACGCACTTTCGCACCCTTTGTAGCAGGTGTGGGCAAGATGGATTATCGAAAATTCATAGGGTATTGTGTGTCAGGCGGGATACTTTGGGTGACTTCGCTGACGCTTGCGGGCTACTTTTTTGGACAAATCCCTATTGTGAAAAACAACTTTGAAATCGTAGTGCTCGGCATTATCGGGTTCTCTGTTTTGCCAATTGTGGTGGAATTTGCGCGGGCGAAATGGGGCAAGAAATGACAACTTTGGCTTTGTGGCTTCAATACGCTGAATAATGGCTTTTCTGCCCAAGATTCTTATGAAATTTATGTTCATCCTGTCCATCCTGTCTAAAAACAAACTGGTAGGATTTCCACAATGCTGAAAGAAAAACACTCTTTTTCAACCTAATACTTGAAAAAATGACCAACGTACACAAACCCCTCATATCCCAATTTCTCAATATCCTAATTGTTCTACTGCCACTTACGATCTCGGCGCAGAACAAATTCTCCATGTCTGATGCATTCTCCAAACGCGCTGCACTTTCTCCCGCGAATTTGAAGCAATTGCAGTGGATACCAGGTACGGCAACTTTTACCCATGTTCTCGGAGGCAATATGGTGGCAGTGAATGCTCCAGATTTGAAGGCAGACACCATTTTCCTTTTGCCCAAGATCAACGACGGTCTTGCTGCTCTGGGCGCTCCCAGTCTTCCCAGTTTGCCGAATTTGACTTGGATGGAAGATGGCAATTTGTGGTTTCACACCGAAAAAGAGATTTTCACTTATTCACCCGGCAAAGGCCTGAGCAGAAAGAACTGGCATCCCGCCGAAGCGGAAAACGTTGACATCTCGGACAAAACCTTTTTCGCTGCCTACACCATGGGCGATGACCTTTGGGTGAACATGGGGGGCAAAGAACTTGGCGTTGCCAAAAGCGAAGGCGACGGAATCGTGTATGGCAAAAGCGTCCACCGCGACGAGTTTGGCATTTTTAAGGGTACTTTTTGGAGTCCATCGGGGCGCTACCTGGCGTTCTACCGCATGGACGAAAGTATGGTGACCAAGTACCCGATCTATGTGCTCGACTCCATGCCAGCAGCAGTGCGTGAAGTCCGCTATCCTTATGCTGGCACCACGAGCCACCACGTCACGGTCGGCATTTTTGACACACAAACTGCCAGGACGATATACTTGAAAACGGGCGAGCCGGCGGAGCAATACCTGACCAATGTGTCCTGGACTCCCGATGATAAATTCGTGCTCATTGCAGTGGTGAACCGCGCTCAAGATCATCTGTGGTTCAACCAGTACGATGCCTCCACGGGCGCATTTGTCAAAACCATTTTTGAAGAAAGTTCTGACAAATGGGTGGAACCTGAAAAACCCGCCGTGTTTGTGCCGGGCTCAAACGAGCAATTCCTTTGGCAAAGCGAACGCGACGGCTTCAACCACCTTTATCTCTGCAATTTGAATGGGAAAGTCCTTCGCCAAATCAGCAAAGGCGCCATGCCTGTCACGGCTTTTTACGGCTTCGATACCAAAGGCGAAAACTGTTTTTATCAGATAGCGGACGAGACCGGGATGAACCGTTACGTTATATCCTCCAACCTGAAAACGGGAGTGCTCACACGCCTCAGCCAAGAGGAAGGAGCACACCACGCACTCGTGAACAGCACCGGCGAATGGGCATTGGACGTATTTGCCAATGCCGCAACACCACGCCTCATTTACCTCTCTCGCTGGGCCGACCCGGCAAAACGAGAGATTGTTTTTGGTGCAAAAAACCCACTTGAGGGCTTTTCGCTTGGCCTAACGCGCATTTCAACGATACCCTCAAAAGGTGGGATGCAGTTGAATACCCGTATGATATTGCCGCCGGATTTCGATTCAAAAAAACAATACCCAGTGCTGGTGTATCTGTACGGCGGCACGCATGCTCAGCTGGTAAACAATACATGGTTGGCTGGAGCAGAGCTTTGGATGCACCACATGGCACAAGAAGGCTATATCATTTTCACGGTGGATGGTCGTGGCTCGGCCAACCGCGGCTTTGCTTTTGAAAGCGCTATACATCGCCGCGTGGGCGACGTCGAAATAGAGGACCAACTTTCCGGGATAGAATATTTGAAGGCCCAAACATTTGTGGATCCGGCCCGCATCGGCGTTTTTGGTTGGAGTTATGGCGGGTTTATGACCACCTCGCTGATGACCCGTCCAGAATCAAAAGATGTGTTCAAGTGCGGCGTGGCGGGCGGTCCGGTTATTGACTGGCGGATGTACGAGATCATGTACACCGAGCGATACCTGGACACACCGCAGGAAAACCCGGAGGGCTACACCAAAAACAGCCTTTACCAATATGTGGACAATTTGGCTGGTCGTCTGCTCATGATTCACGGTACTTCAGACGACGTGGTGCTATGGCAACATTCTTTGCGCTATATCCGCGAGTGTGTACGCCGGGGTAAGCAGATTGACTATTTTGCCTATCCCGAACACCTGCACAACGTGATGGGAAAAGACCGGATACACCTGTTCGAGAAGATCGAGCAGTTTTTCAACGAAAATTTACGGGATGCGGCACTAGGGACAAGGCCATGAATTTTCCGCGCATTCTGGAAAATTTACTACGATGCGACACGCTAGTGCTACAACATTGTTGCTCTAAAAAGTCTTTATCATGAAAAAAATCAAAGACTACCCAACAAGCACTCTTGAAGCTTCCGAAAGATGTTCCCGCAACTGGTTGGGAATCAACTCTTCCTTGTCGAATTGTCGCAAATAGGCGAGGATGGATGCAATGGTCGGATCGGTATTTTTCAGACTAAGCCCGGATTGGAGCAACAGGACGAGAAACTCTTTTGCCAGAGATTGCTGGCGCTGTTGGAATTGGTGCAGCATCAGCGCATCCACCGGGTTCTGCTTATTCCTGTGGAGTTGAATCATGGCCTCGGTCTCCGTTATTTCCCGAACCAATGTGTTGATTTTTATTAGCAAACTGTCCATGTCAAAATTGGATTTTTATGATGCCTTTGGGGTGGCGGGCGCTGTTTTCATCTTCCCGCGACAGACCATACAAATTCAGGCAATAAGCTTCATCGTTCATGGCAGATTCGTAGTAGTAGTGGTCTCTCCGGCAGGTTGCTGCAAAATAACCGTCAATACTGTAAAGCGTTTTGGAGTTTTCCAAGAAATACCTCGCCAAATGATTTTTCCTGTTCAGCACTTTAAAACGAACAAATGTTACCAAGTCAATATCACCGGGAAACTCCTTTCGGGTGGTGAAACTTCCGTTTATCAACTGGTAAAACGGTGCTTCAAAGGCTTTTCGTAGGTCATTCACAAAACGCAGGTAATTTTCAAAAAGACCGTATCGGTGTTCCCGATTCTCCAGCGACTGCACAAAAACTTTTTCAAAATCCGAAAGCGAAGTTTCAATCACTGTATAAGGATGAAGGTGTCCTTTTTCGTCAAACTGCATCTTGAAATGTTTTTACAAAAATAATGGGCAAATGTGACAACCATTGAAATTTTAATCTCTTTAGCCCCTGCTCTTTAGCGTTATCTCTGATTCTCCTTGCATTTCTATGTGGGGACGATTTGTCCCCACGGTACTGATTTGTACTACGAAAGTAAGAATTTTCTGAACAAAAACACCCCCTAATTCCGCTCCATTACAATTATCCAAAACAGGGTTTGTGGCACGGCTCGCTCAGGCGGCGGGTCCCAGATAATTTGCGATTTGTTTGGATAGATATCCACCACACAAATGGTGTGATAATCTTTTTGCAATCTCGCTACTATTTCTTTTACCAAGGGGTCGTCTTTGAGGTGCTCGTATTGTCCTCCGGGCAACACCACGAATCGAGGACGCCGCCCCCAGAGCTCCTCGCGCGTTTGCTGCTGGAATTGGGCGCGGCGCGCGTGTGGTTGTACCACGCCTTGGAAAAACAGGTGACTCAAAGCCGAGCGGCGGTCGGCACTTAACAACAATTCCGGCTCTGAGCCGATGATGGCTATTGAATCGGTGGGGGCGCTTCGCTTCTTCAACGCTGCACCTAATTCAGCCATCTCTTGAAAAGAATTGTTGCTATAAGCCCGCCACAAGACACTGCGGTGGTTTTCCCAAAACCAATACCCATTGTGTGCCAAAACAGGCCATAGCACCACCAAAGCAGTGGCAATCCAGCCCATCGAGCCATATTTGCGCAGCATCGCATCAAGCCCCATGATGGCACAAATGGAAAGCCAGGGCAAACACAACACAAAGTAGTGCGGATAGAATGCCCCGCCCAACGACACGCCCCAGAGGGAAAGCGGCAGCAAGCAGGCAAGGGCACGTTGCTCGGGTGCTTGCTTTTGTCGAAACAAGACAACCAAGCCATAAAAGCCGCTAAACCATACCCACCACCAATGAGATATTACTTTTGGGAAATAAAAATTGAAGAAAAACCAGCCACCAGGGGCTTGGGTTTTGAAGGTCTCTCCTGTTGAAATATCTACCGTCCAGAACCAGAAATCGTCGAAACGCCCTTGCGAAGCGAACCAGGCAGCGCTCAAGCCTACCGGCAAAATCACGCCCAAGGCATAAAGCAATCCCAGGCTGATGGCTCGAGTGATGGATTCGGACCGCCCGCGCCCGAAAAACCACCAGGCCAGGTATAGACCGCCAAACACGGCATAAAAAAGCGCTTGCTGCTTGATCCAAATAGCCAAACCGGCGCTGAGGCCCGCCAAGATTATCCAAACTACTTGAGGGCTGCGGCCTTGAACCGTGCCACGCCACAAGGCCCATAAACCAGCAAAGGCTGGCAGTGCACAGAGCTGCGTTGCATGAGCAGCAAAGCCCAACACCTGACCGCTGGCCGCGTATAAAGCGAAAAGCCCTGTAGCGGCCATTGCTCGGTCACGCCCGATTACTTCTCGCAACCATAAAAACAAAACGGCCAAGGTTGCCAACTGCCACAACAAAGCCCCCAAATGTATCCCTGTAGGCTGGACGCCAAATACGGTTGTGAACAACCCGTAGATCAGATAAAGCCCGGGCAACTTGTTGTCGTACAAGTCCGTGTATAAAAGTTCGCCTCCCATCAATGCCCGGCCGATGTAGGTGAAAACACCTTCGTCACGTTCGAAGGGTATGCCGAGCAATCGCAGCCGCGCGACTAAGGCGATGAGCAACAGGGCAATGCCTATCCACGCGAAGGGCCTGGTGGAGATGATGCGGTTGGGAGGAGATGTTTCCCCGATGGTTGCTGGTTTTACAGAAGCACGTTGTGCTTTATGTTTTGCTTTTGACATCGCCTTTGACAATTGACCTTTAGGGTCTTCTATTTGCGCTTTATCTGTTATGCAAGCCCTAAAAGTATGATTGATTTAGCTTTTTACATACAAATTCTTTGCGCCAAAGGCGGCGGGATGGTTACAATAGATTTTTATATGAAGGCACAAAAAAAAGCCACGCAATAGGAACACCTTCAAAAAATCGGGTGAATCCGTTGCGTGGCAAGTAATCAGGTATTATCGGTTTGTGGAACAGATTGATCTGATTGAGGGTTATCAAGGAATCAATTCCTTGAGATTAGCTCACTGCTTTTTTGCCATTGTTTATGGCTGTGTCAAATGCACCTTCAGCGTCATCGGCCATTTCGCTTGCTTTGTTTTTGGCTTGACTCAAAAGCGTCTGACCCTTGTTTAGGATATGGCGCATGAAATCATCTATTTCATGAGCGGCAATACCGGCTCCCATTTTGGCTTTACCCTTGGTCTCGTACCAGGTTTTTTTACCTTCTTCAATCAAGTCCTCTATGTTAGAGGCAGATCTGCGGGTTGCCTTCAGAATTTGTTCGCGGGTTTCTGCCCCAGCCTTAGGCGCAAGCAAAACACCCAAAACGACACCAGCGGCGGCACCGCCCAATACGGCGGCTAAAATTTTTGAATTTGTCATGGTTAAGTTTTAATTTTTACGATTAGTTGTCAGACTTCAAATCTTCAGAAATCTTGTCCAATTTTTTTGCGGTAGCGACCTTGAAATCATTCCAGCCTTCTTTCATGTCCTCTCCTGTGCGCCTCATATCAGATTTCAATTCCTCCCGTTCGGCGGCCAGCATTTTGCGGCGTTCCTGCCAGCGGGCCTTTTCTTTGGCCGAAGCCTTTTCGATTTTGCGATCAAGTTCCTCAATTTCGGCATCCAGTTCACGACCTGCTTTGTCCATTTTGGCAGACAGGTCGTCGCGTTCGGCTTTCAATGCGTCGGATGCATTTTGACTTGCATCTTTGAGGTTCTCTTTGGCATCCTGAAGGTTTTCTTTAGCCTCTTGGCGACGCTCGGTAGGAGTGTCGGAGCAAGAAACGAGGGCAGTACTGGCCGAACAAAATGCCAGGAAGCCAGCAAACAAAAATTGCTTTTTCATAGAGTTTGAATATGTTAGTGAATATGTTTTTATGTTAAGCGGCCTCTAAAGTTCGAAGCCTAACGTAAGTCCAATGCCACGTGTGCGGCGGTAAGGCTTATTGTCATTCTGGTTGTTGGCATCGGTATCAAGCAAGTTGTTGATCCCCAGGTTGTAACGAGCATCCAAGAAGATATGGCCAAATTTTACCCCTCCGCCGAACGAAATGCCCCAGTCAGCACGACGTTGCCGTTCGCCTTCGGTATCGTTATCAAATTCAAATTTGTCTTCAGTAGTAGTGGTTTCACCCAATAGTGTTGTGGTCGTTTTTGATTTGCCACTGATCGCTAAACCTAAAAAAGGCCCGCCGAGCAGGTAAAAACCGCCACCGGTTGCTTTGTAAAACTTCAGCTTTGCAAGCACGGGTACTTCTACATAGTTGTAGTAAAGCCGATTCACCAACTTATTATTTTCATTGAAGACATAGGTAGACTTACCACCTTTCTGGATGAAAAGAAGTTCTGGCTGGATGGTAAAAACGCTGGACAAGCCCAGGTCAAATGATACACCTGCCTGAAACCCTGCTACTGAATTGTTTTTCAGCGATTCGTATTCTTCCAGTGAGGCTGATTCAGAGATGCTGGCGAAGTTTACCCCTGCCTTGATGGCTACCTGAGCTTGGCTTTGTGGAATAAAAAACGATAAGACAAATGCAAGGGCCAGATAAAAAGATTTAATGTTCATAGAATGGTTTGCTAAATTGATGAAAGTAATGGGTTATAATGCTGCAGATGACAGGAGCACCTCCGCATTAGTCATGTTAATAGGACTTAAGACGTTGATTTTTACAATACAAAGGTGGGGGGTATTACGCGAGTAAGCCGTTACACAATTGCCAGAAAATCTTATAATATTCACACATTGATTGACCGGTTGCAGCTTCCTAAATGAAATTGGGCCAACCGAAAACATCGGTTGGCCCAGTCTTGAGTCCATCTTTGACAATTTGTGCTTCACACCTTCCAAAGCCGCAAAAACAACACTTCCAAGGCCAAAAACAGCAGCGCGAAAACCACGCACCAGCGCCATAGCACGATGCCCCGCTCCTGCTCGTTCACTACCTGGCTAAAGTTGGCTTCAACATTGGTGGCGAGCACTTTCATGTTTTTCGGAAGGCCTTCGGCGAGTGATTCGTCCGTCTTGAAAGCCAAGTCGCTTTCCTTGCGGTCGTAGTTGAACGCGAACTCGGCCAAGGTGCTATCGCTCTGTAAATGAAGCTGATACCAGCCAGCGTCGCGCACTTGGGTGCCGGGCGTGAGCAAAACTTTTGAGCCCAAAATTCGCTGTTCGGGGATGAATTCTTGGCTATTGGCTGATGGCTGTTGACCATTGTCGCCCTCGTTTTTTCCCCCACCGGTTTGTGTTACAAGCCGAAGTTTGTAATTCGTTTCGCCACGGGCGGAAACTTTGTGCTTGGCTTCCAGCACCTCGTCTTTGCCAATGGTGTAGGCGATTTGTCGGCCTTTGGTACCAGCAATCGCCATTTTAAACAGCATAGGCACAAATATTTCCCCATTGCGCACCAAATCGCTGACTTGCTCATTGAGCGGCGCGGCGCAGAAATAAAGGGCGCCCTCCCCTTGCGGGAATTTGGAAAGCATGGACGAGCCGTCGCGATAAGTCAGTATCTGCTCCCCTCTTGCGGGAGCGATTTTGAAATTGCCCTGTGTGTTGGGCAGGCGGAGGTTGGCGCTTTTATTTAGAAATACGTCGCGGAACACAAATTCTTCAGTGTTGACCTGGCTGGTTTGACGTGGGGTGGGTTCGTAGGCACCGAGATTTCCGGCAGCAAAATTTTGCAGGAAAGCATTGTACGAATCCAAGTCGGCGGATTGGCTGGGGAAAGCCAGCACATTGCCGCCGTTTTGGCAAAAGGTTTTCAACTCAAGGGCCAAGCCGGAAGAAACGGTGGTCAATTCGTTCAGCACTATCAATTGGTAATCGGCAAATTTCGAGTAATCCAGCGAACGGGCATCAGCGTTGTCGAGCTTGAAATATTTTGCCCCCAGGAAAGCATTGTCTAAAAATTTGTTTTGCGACAATCCATTGACAGACAACACATTGATGCGTTCGGCAACATAAAAAGCGAGGTAGTAATCGTCGTCAAACTGCACAGGGTAATCCGTAATTGAAAGCCTCGCTTCATGCCAACCAGCGTGTAAAATGGTGAAACTCACCGTGTCGAGCCGAGTGCCGTTGGCAGCTATGTTGACTGCTCCTACGGGTTTCGTCTGTCCATCGTGACGAAGGCTGAGGCGGATGTCGGAGGCTTCTTCGTTGCTGCGATTGCTGAGTTTAACGAGCAGATTGGCGGGCTGATTGAGAATTTGCACAGGGCTTTCAAACCATGCGCTGTCTATAGAAACGTTGCGCTCTTGCACAGCACGCATTGGCACGAGATTCACCTCAATAAGCGTGTCGCGGAAGTTGGTCATGTCGGCAATATTGCGCTGAAAATCACTGACGACGAAAGCGGTTTTGTTTTCTTGTTTGCCTGTATTCAGGCACTGTTGTTGGCGTATGAGCACTTTGGAAAGATCGCGCGAAGCGGGGCTGCTGCGGATTTCTTCGATGCGAGAGAGGGCGTCTTCTTTGCTGATAAGACGTTGGTCACGGCCTTCAAAATCATTGGTCAATACCTGAAACCTGTCTTCCACGCCGTAGGCCGACACAATGTCGCGGGCGCGTTGTTTGGCCAGTTCGAGCAACGGCGCGTCTTTTGATAGCGCGTTCATGCTAAATGAGTTGTCCACAAAAACAGACACTGCGCGTTCGCCTTTTTTTACCCCTGAAGAAAGCGGGATGAAGGGCTGGGCAAAAGCGAGCACCATGGCGGCAATGGCCAGACAGCGCATAAGCAGTACAAGCAGGTTGCGCAGTTTTTGACGGTTGCTGGTCTCCTCTTTCACTTCTTTGAGGAAACGTACATTGGTGAAATAAACCCGCTTAAACCGCCGGAAATAGAACAGGTGGATGATGATCGGGATGGATATGACCGCGATGGCGGAGAGGAATGCTGGGAAGAGAAATTGCACGATTTACGGTTGACGGTTGACCTAATGACTAATGACTAATGACCAATGACCAATGACCAATGTCCAGTGTCCAATGTCCAATGACCAATGACCAATGACCAATGACCAATGTCCAATGACCTAATGTCCAATGTCCAATGACCAATGTCCAATGTCCAATGTCCAATGTCCTAATGTCCAATGTCCAATGACCAATGACCAATGACCCAATGACCAATGACCCAATGACCAATGACCCAATGACCCAATGACCAATGACCCAATGACCCAATGACCCAATGACCCAATGTCCAATGACCAATGACCCAATGACCAATGACCAATGTCCAATGACCAATGTCCAATGTCCAATGACCTAATGTCCAATGACCAATGTCCAATGACCCAATGACCAATGACCAATGTCCAATGTCCAATGTCCTAATGTCCAATGTCCAATGACCAATGACCAATGACCAATGACCTAATGACCAATGACCTAAATGACCAATGACCCAATGACCTAATGTCCAATGACCAATGTCCAATGACCAATGACCCAATGACCCAATGACCTAATGTCCAATGACCAATGTCCAATGACCCAATGTCCAATGACCAATGACCAATGTCCAATGTCCAATGTCCAATGACCAATGACCAATGTCCAATGACCAATGTCCAATGACCAATGACCTAATGACCCAAATGACCAATGACCAATGACCAATGACCCAATGACCCAAATGACCAATGACCCAATGACCAATGACCCAATGACCCAATGACCTAATGACCAATGACCCAATGACCAATGACCCAATGACCCAAATGACCAATGACCTAATGACCTAATGACCTAATGACCAATGGCGCTGCAAAAGTGCGAAGGTTTTGGCGAATGAACTTTGCTTTACCTTTGCCAACGTTTAAAATTCGATAATGATGCAAAAAGTGCCGCCAAAAGTTTTCAAATAAATCTATGCAAGCCTATCACGAGCTACTACGCCATATCCTCACAAACGGCACCAAAAAATCCGACCGCACCGGCACCGGCACCCTCTCCGTGTTCGGTTATCAGATGCGTTTCAACCTGGCCGAGGGTTTCCCATTGCTGACCACCAAAAAAGTCCACACCAAAAGCATCATCCACGAATTGCTGTGGTTTTTGCAAGGAGACACGAACACGCGCTACCTTAAGGATAATGGCGTGGGCATCTGGGATGAATGGGCTGATCCCCAAGGCAACCTCGGCCCGGTGTATGGCAAACAATGGCGTTCTTGGGCTGCTCCCGATGGTCGAACGATTGACCAGATCAGCGAGGTCATAAAGACTTTAAAAACAAACCCTGACAGCCGTCGCATCATCGTTTCTGCCTGGAATCCCGCTGACCTGCCACAAATGGCGCTCGCTCCTTGCCATTGTTTGTTTCAGTTCTATGTATCTCCCGCGGCAGGGGGGCAGGGGGGGCGACTGAGTTGCCAACTCTACCAGCGCAGCGCCGACGTGTTTCTTGGAGTTCCCTTCAACATCGCTTCCTACGCTTTGTTGACCATGATGATCGCCCAGGTCTGCGATCTAGAGCCTGGCGACTTTGTCTGGACGGGCGGCGATACCCACCTCTACGTCAATCATTTGGAGCAAGTTGATCTCCAACTTTCCCGTGATTTTCGTCCGCTGCCAACGATGAAAATAAACCCAGATGTGCGGGATATTTTCAGTTTCAAATACGAGGATTTTGAATTGGTTGGCTACGATCCCTGGCCGGGGATAAAAGCGCCGGTGGCAGTGTGAAATATTAAACCGCAAAACCGCAAAACAGGAAAATATAAAACCAAGAAGTTTTTGATCTCGAGAAGGTAAGTTTTGGCCATATTCGGATCAAAATGCACGGTTTTACATTTTCCTGTTCTCCGGTTTTCCTGTTTTGCGGTTTAATCCTTTTAAGAGAACCAATCTACCGCACCACCACCAATCTCCCTGTAGCAATCATTCCTTCCGATGCTGCTTTCAGGATGTAAATGCCTGGTTTCCAATTTTTTACTTCTATGTTGAAGGAGCCAGAAGCCGATTCGCCTTCAGAGGCCATTTGGCCGAGCGCGTTGAAAGCTTGCCAACGGACTGCTTTGTTCACGGGCCAATCCACCCGCGCCCAGGCACGGGCGGGGTTGGGGCTGATATGTAATGTGGGCATACTTGGAGTGGCGGTATGCGTTGGTACTTTAATGTCTACCATTTCGGTTCTGTACAAGGCGAGGCCACCGCGTTGGTTGCCCACTATCATGTCTAAAACGCCATCATTGTTGAGGTCGGCGAAAGCAGGGTGCGAGCGGTTGCCCTCATCAATATTGCCCCAGGTCAAGGAAATAGCGGGGAAAGTGTCCTGGCTTGCGCCTTGCAGATAGTATGCTTCCAAATGACCGCGTTGTGCTCCAGTCACGAGAATGGGGCCGTCCAGGGTTTGAATGATGGCTGGAGTGCTCATACCTACCACTTCTGGCGGAATACGTGTATCAATCTGGCCGATTTTCTGCAAGGTTGGTGAAGCCGAATAAACAGGCTGCGCAGCGCTACCATTGTTTTTGAAAAAATTGATATTGCCAGTGCGCTCGCCCATCAGAAGGTCTTGCAAACCATCTCCATCAAGGTCATACACCACAGGTGCTGATACCGAACCGATTACGTCCATTCCAAGCCACATAGGGTCTGAATCATAGCTTAGGATCATAGGCTGCCCAGGGCCGGCAGTATTGCGATAACAATAAATTCCACCGATGTTGTTTCCTACCAAGAGATCGAGGTCTTCATCGCTGTCAATATCCCCAAAGCAAGGAGAAAAATCATAGTCCAGCGGAGCGAACTCCGAAAGCCCTGCAAAGTCGCTATCTACCAATTCAAACGCCGGTTCTGTAGGCGTACCGACGTTTTGGAAGAGGAAAAGCCTTGAATTGGTAAACGTTGATTGAGCGCCAATAAAAGTGAAGTAGCCATAATTGCCGACCACCAAGTCGAGCAATCCATCGGCATTCACATCTACAATGGCTGGGTGGGCAGTGGTGCCCAGATCAATCATTTCCCCCACAAAAAGGCTTTTTGTCTGCAACTCAAAATTGTGCTGACCGGGCACACTGGAGGTGTTTTTGTAGTGCCAGATACCTTTTCGGTCCTCACCGCTGGTGGGATTGTTGCTCGCGGCGATGAGGTCATTTTTACCGTCGCCATCATAATCGAAGTAATAAGTACCTGGGAAAGAATAGATTTCTATGGGGACGTTGTTGCTCGGGAAAGCAGTGTCCTGAGCCGTCATCCAGGCATTTTGTGCAGTGGCGCCGTTGGTCATCATATTCACACAAGGGTAAGACACACCGCCCAGCAGCAGGTCTTTGTCGCCATCATTGTCGTGGTCGTAGGTGGTCACGCTTGCGCCAGGGTGGAGGCCGTCGCGCGCTTCGACTGCAAGGGGTGCGAAGGCGCAGTTGAGAAAGCAGGTATCGGGATGGCAGCTCAATTGGGCGTGGCAGCGTTCCATGCCGTTTTCGTAAAATCGGCCCCAGCAGTTGTCATAGATTTCATACTGTGGTTTGGAGAGCGGCAGCCCGTTTTCTACTGAAGTATTGCGGAGCATCGTGAGGCTGGTGGATGTGCCTGCGGAAAACGCCACAATATCCAGATCGCCATCTCCGTCAATGTCGTCAATGGCGGGAACGTCGCCCCGGTTTACTGGAAAGTTGTTCCAAAACGCCGGGTTGTTGCCGGGGTAAAAAACATAGAGCGGATTGCAGGGCGAACAATTGGCTGGGTAAGTAAATAGATGGGGTGTAAATTTAAGGCCATACCCATCGTGATATCCTTTGAACACCTGAATTTCCTGACTCGCTTGCGAAAACGCAGCGCAGAAAATATCCATCACACCATCCTGGTCGAAGTCGCGCATCACCATCCAGTCCGTCAGTCCTTTCGGAAAATTGGATGCGTATTCAGGGCGGAACACATAGTTTGGAGCGCCTGCTGTGCCTTCATTGATAAAGGTCAGCAGCACATTTCCCACGCGATCAAACAGCACCAAATCTTGCAAATAATCCTGATCAAGGTCGGCTTGGGAGAACTGTGGGGCATTTAAGCCACCTGCAAACGGGTATTGTAAATCTATGCCATTTACCCGCACAGGGGCAGTGCCGCGCTCGAACATTTGAGGTAATTGGGCAGCCAGACTGTTTGCCAGAAACAGTGCAACCAATGCAATTTGAAAAGATATTTTATTCATGGTGGGCGTCTATTTAAAACATGGATGTTGTTGTGATTGATTGATTTTTATGGTACAAACTCACCCGGTGACTCCAAGTCACCGGGTGGTTTATACCATAAAAATCAACGCATCACCGCCATTTTCATCGGCTGGCTTTGGCCGTGAGAAGTTTGAAGGAGGTAGCTGTAAAGCCCGGCAGGCCATGCGCGGGTATCGAGTCGGACTTCCGTTTGTATCGGGAGGCTGATCGTTCTTTCTGCGACTTTTAGGCCTAAATGATTGTAAACCAACAGCGTAGCATCGCCTGCAAGTTGTTTCGTGTTTTCCCAACGGATTATGGTTGAACCCGCTGAGGGGTTAGGTTCATTTTGCCGAAGCTGAAAATCGGACAAAGGAATGCTCACGAGGTTCAACAGCGTTGGGTCGGTGTATTCCACGCGCAGGTCGTCGAAATAAAATCCGTCACGCTCGTCGCCATTGTCAGAACCGAGGATGAATTTCAGGCTGACAGATTGGCCGATAAAGTTCGACAAATCCATGCACTCTTCCACCCATTCACCTTGGAAGCCATCAAAAATCGGATCGCCTTGAGGCTGTGCGCCATTCCCTGAACCCGGTTTTGTATACCGACCACAAAGTGCTTGGTTGTTGGCGCGGAGCTGTACAAAGTCATAGCGCGACTCAATGTCCCATTTTGCCCAAAAGCGCACTTGCGGTTGTTTGGCGCCAGCGGGGATGAGCACGCCTGGGTTAGACAGTTGCAAGTCGGAGTAAATATTTGCCTCGTAGTCACCGTTGGGCGAATCGGTGATGCTGAACGGGGCGCTCACAAAGGTGCTGGGGGTCTTTTCCCAGGAGCCGTTCCATTCATTCAGGTTGTTGCCGTTTTCATTAAAAACCTCGATGGTTTTGCCGCCGTAGAATTTGTAGAGGGTGTCGGTTTTAGCATAAGTGCCATTGAAGTACGTCAGCAGTAGGGTGAACGCTTCGCCAATTTGGATGGTGGGCTGCAACGTGATATTGAAGTTCAAGGCTTTTGTTTCAAATTGGGCCAGTGTTACAAGATATATAATGGGGTCAACGCTGGAAATGTTGGCAGTCATTGGTGTCAATCCTACATAAAACACACCATCTTCAAAACCATAGCGAGTGAGTTCAACCTCGATATTTGGCGTTAGCGTAGCGTAGAAATTTGGGCTCTTGTCCGCTACTTCACCAAAACGAAGCGCACAAAGCGCGGTGCTCAGGTTTTGCCACACATTCTCGCGGTTGAGGTCGTCAATTTCATTGGGTTGCGGCCAAAAACCAGTAGTGCCCACTTCGGGTGTGAACGAATTTGCGCCTCCTTCGGCATACATCCAATCATCCGAGTTCCCGTTCACATTGTAGCCCACGGTTTCGATCGCGGTACCCGTTTTGTAATGGTTTTCACGGGTGAAAAGTTTGGCAAAAATGGCGAAAGAAGGGTCGGCCAATTGGTTGTTGTAGGCCCAGGGGTAAATAAGCAAGTTGCTGAAGGTGTGGTAGTTCTGTGAAAAAACAAAATCGTGCGCCAACACAAAATCGCGCATGGTGCGGGTTTCCGGCTCGGAGAACGGACCGGGGCCGCGGTAGGTCTGGCTGTTGGGGCTAGGAGAAGAGCCGTTGTCGTCATTGCCCCAGAAATAGCCGTAGTTGCGGTTAAGATCCACGCCAAACGTGCCGTCACCATTGTCGCGGAGGTTTTTTCGCCAAAAGCCTCCGCCCTGCGGGTCGGTGGTTTCGTTGAACACATAGCCGTCCGGGTTGACACAGGGGATAAAGTAAAGTTCGGCGTTGTTCAAGATGTACTGTACCTCTGGGTCGGTGTCGTAGTTTTCGAGCAGATACCACATGAAGAAAAGCATCTGGCTCGCGCCATTTGGTTCGCGGGCGTGGTGCAGGGCGCTGTAAAGCACTTCAGGCTCAGGCTCATCGCTGTCGGGCAAGACGGATATTTTGACATACTGGATTTTGCGGCCTTCCCAAGTTTCGATGGTGTCGCTCGCGTCGGCGCGAGCTGTGATCAGGTTGGGGAATTTTGTCCGCATATCGTCCAGCACCGCCATCATTTCTTCGAGCGTATGGTAGCCGCCCATGGAGCCGTAGGTATAGTTGGCCGGGGTAGGATAGGGCGTTACCCCCCCAATGCTGCAATTGCCGCCGCGTTCTTCAGCCTTGGGGTTTTGCAGTCGTTCGAGGTAATCCTTTTTGAGGTCGTAAATCCATGTTTTGGTTTGAAAACCAGCGTTTTGTGCCAGCAAGATTTCGGTGGCGGAAAGGTCGGTTACGAGGGAATGGCCAGGCGTGTGCAGGCCGTGGTCGGTCTCGATTCCGAGGCGTGCCAGGGTGGCTACGTCTTTGCCCACGAGGCTGATGGCAACGCGGGAATATTTTTCCGGGGTTTGTGCAAAGCTTCCCAAGGGAAGACACAGCAAGAGCAAGATGGCGAAGGCAGGTAAAAAGGCGAAGTATTTCATGTTATATCAAGATATTTTGCGCAAAATTAAAGCTCCTGAAACGGCGGGCGTTTTTTTTGCGGGTTTTGGCAAGGGTGGGCAAAAAACAAGGTGACTTACCCATTTGCAACCCTAATAATAAGGCAGTGACTTGTTTACATACTGTAGGCCCATAAAACCTGCAAGGTTTTACAAACCCTACAGGTTTAGTTGACGAAGCGTAATCGTTTTGAGCCATTCCGCGAAAAAGCACTAATTTTGTTCGCCCAAAAACGATCACATTCTTGATGCTTTATCGAGGATTTTCAATTTTATAGACTATGAAGTTCGTCTCCGAAACAGTAATTGATGCCATCATTGATGCCCTCGAAGCGCATTCCGATGAGCAGTACGAAAAGCAGATGGAATCTTTTTCAGAGGCGCAGCCCGTCATATTCGCCTGGCTTTTCAGCGAAGAATTTGAGTTGCTCAACGAGGATGAAAAAGGCTATTTGCAATACCTCGCCCTCATCGCCTGGAAATCTGTGGTGGAAGTGAACGGCCCTTTGGATGCCGTTTCTGAAGAAGAAATTGGCGAAGCCGAGGAGAATAACTACGAACTTCTGGAGGCTTCCACTGCCAAAAAGTTCCGCGACAGGCTTGATCCGTTTTTTGAAAACTCCCCGCAAGAAGACCTGCTAGCCTTTGCCGAAGAAGCCGTGCTCGAAAGCGAGGACGATCCCGATTCTTTAGTCAGCAAAGAAGGCCGCGAGCCGATTTTTATTGCGCTGAAAACGATTGTGGATGTGTTGACGAGTTGAGATATTGAGATATTGGGATATTTTCCAAAATCGCTCACTATCCCAATATCCAATACCCAATATCGCTCAATATCTTAATATCGCCTAATATCCAAACCATGTCCCTTACCGCTTCTATCGCCAAACTCGACCGCAACGGCTTCCTTGATCTGGAGGTAGACCCCACGCTCGATCTTATGGCCGAGATTACCCGGCTCAAGCGCGAGAAAAACGCCGTTATACTCGCCCACTATTATCAGGAATCCGAGATTCAGGACATTGCCGATTTTATCGGCGACTCGCTCGGGCTTTCACAAAAAGCCGCCAGCACCGAAGCCGACATCATTGTTTTTGCCGGCGTTCACTTTATGGCTGAAACCGCCAAAATACTCAGCCCCGGCAAAAAAGTACTGCTGCCCGACCTCAAAGCAGGCTGCTCTCTGGCAGATTCCTGCACCCCCGCGCTATTCCGCAAGTTCAAGGAAAAATACCCCGACCACCTCGTGGTCAGTTACATCAACTGTACCGCCGAACTCAAAACCCTCACCGACATCTGCTGCACAAGCACCAATGCATTGGCGGTCATTGAGAGCATCCCGAAAGACCAGCCCATCATTTTCGCTCCCGATAAAAACCTGGGCGCTTACCTCATCAAAAAAACCGGGCGCGACATGGTTCTTTGGAACGGGGCCTGTATGGTACACGAAATTTTCAGCCACGAGCGCATTGTAAAACTCCGGCAGCGCCACCCCAATGCCAAGTTCATTGCCCATCCTGAATGCGAGGCCCACATTCTCAACATGGCCGACTTTATTGGCTCTACCACGGGCCTTCTCAAATACACCATGAGCGATTCCGCCACCGAGTACATCGTGGCCACAGAAGCGGGCATTTTGCACCAGATGCAAAAATCCAGTCCGCACAAAACCTTCATTCCTGCACCCCCGGAGAACAACTGCGCTTGCAACGAATGCCCGCACATGAAGCGCAACACCCTCGAAAAACTTTACCTCTGCATGGAGTACGAACTCCCCGAAATCATCCTCCCCGATTGGGTCATTGAGCAGGGCCGGGCCTCGATTGACCGGATGCTGGAGATTTCGGAAAAGGCGGGGTTGGTGGTGGCTTGAGGGAGGAAATTAATGAACTACCAAAACCTTTCCAGTCAGCGTTTCGTGTCCCTCACTTGATAATGTGTATAAATACAGCCCGGAAGGAACATTCTCGGTCTGCCATGTCAGCTTGTTACGTAACATGCTCTGCCATACTAAATTGCCTGACAAGTCAAACACCTTCAATAGGGTTGGACAAACCCAATTTTGACCCTCAAATATGACTTCATTACTGGCAGGATTGGGATACACACGCAGATGCTCATCCTCCAATGCCCCATTAAATGGCTCTGGAATCAGGCTCGACATTTGGCACAGCGTATCCACGCAGCCATCATTATCCACTTTGATGAGCCAGCCGAAGGACTGTGCGGGCAGTGGTTCGTAGCGGTCGTAGCGCAAGTCCCAAACAACGCTGCCGCTTGGCAAAACAGTAAACCCTCCTGGGTACGAAACGCCCTCGTAGCCAAGTGGGGCTTTCAGCCTTACCCCCCAAAGCGTATCGCCTTGGTCGTTGAGTTTACATAGGCAGTTGTAGAAGGTAATATCGTCCTGACCTGGGCCAGTTTTGTAAGCCCAGGTGCCGCTGGCCACCCAGTTGCCGTCGGGGGTAGGGGCAAGGCCACCTATTCGATTGATAGATGGACCCAAGGGGCTGATGATGCGCTCCCAAACGAGGTTGAAACTGCTGTCGCGCCGGACGACCTTAATATGGTTGGCGGTTTCCTCTGGTGAAATTATTTGGTGCGTTGCGCTGACGTATATCCAACCATTATCTTTGGTTTGGTGCAATCCGAGAACGCCAACTTCTTCATTGATTGGACTAAACCATTCCCATTTCAATAGCCCCAATTTTTGCACGAAACCACCCCTGGTTTGTGAAAGGCCTAAAAATTGGAGGAACACAATAAAAAAACTGATTGAAAATGCTTTCATGGCAAGGCAAAATAAGTCGTGGTATACCCCATTGGAGTACACCACGACTAAGTGAAAAAATATCAATGGATAATGGAAACCTTGCCTGACTGGGGTTTTTCACCCTCACGGGCCAATGTGTAAAAGTACGGTCCAGTTGGAAGGGTGGTTGTCTGCCAAACGGTTCTACCTTGGAATTCATTTGTCCACAACAGATTGCCTGAAAGGTCGAATATTTTTAGATGAGCGGATGCAGTTGGGCTGACAAGATCGAAAGTCACTTCATTACTAGCAGGATTCGGATACACATGCAATCCAATATCCGTGGACTGTTGGGTATGGTCTCTTTCGCTACCACGCTCCCCAAACTGACAGCATTCCGGCAAGGCGCACTCATTCGATATAAACTCGAAACCATACACGTCTGTATTGGTGTTGCATTCATATAAAAGCCCTCTGGGTACCGTCAGCGGCCCTCCGGCATTGCTGAGGTTGGCTACATTGCCGATCATCACATCGTCGTATCGGTTATGGAACACCACGTTGTTCAGGTCGCCGCAGTCATTCACGCAAGTGCCCACAGTTTTTTCCACGTTCACAGGCGGGCCGTAGGCCTTGTTGCCGCGGTATTTGTACGTGGAAGTTTGGAACAGGATGGTGCCAAACTTTCGGTCGCGCACGGCAGGGTTGGGTACTTTGCCCATGAAAAACTTGCAGGAGGAGATGTCTATGCCTGTAGCTTGACTGGCATAAATGCCGTTGTAACAATCTGTAAACTCTGCACCATTGATTGTGATTGGTTTTGACAGGGCAGAAATAAGGGCGTAGATGCCATAACTTAAACCTTTGAATTTTGATATCCCAACCCCTGAAAGGGAATTGTGCATCCGAAAACCCGCAGAGAATGATTTGATTCCGTATCCATAGCAGTTATCGGAAATACCCCCACTACAAACAACATTGGTCTTTATGTTCGAGAAGTCACAGCCCAATATTTTCACTCCCCTCACCTTCTTGAGATCAATGAACGCCTCAAAGGGGTCTAAGTCTAGAGAATAGTTATCGTTTGTTTCAAATTTGCATCTGTCCAACATGGATACGTCATCCATATAAAGTCCGGCTGGAGTACAATTTGAGGTGACTACCATCGTCCTGTTTATGTATTCTCTGAAAACTACCCCTAAGCGATTGTTGCGAAAAGTAGTCCCTGTGCATTTTATTTGCCCACCAGACTCTCCAGTATTTGGCCCAAAGTTCCTAATCGCGGATTGGGCATTTTCGATTACTCCATTGCTTTTTCCATTAAATCTACCTTGGGCATATATGTTATTTACAGGTTGCTGCCCTTTGGAGCAATCGCCCCAGACAAATACTCCTTGCCAGGGGCTGCCGCAAAGTCCGGTGAGATTTCCGTCCAGTTCGAGTAATCCATTGGGTTTGACATGAAGTGAAGCATTAGCGGCAAATTGTACAATAATGGCAGATGTGATAGACAAACTTGCGCCGGGCTCTACCGAAAGCGATTGGTTAATCGTAACAAAGCCACTTGGAAAATCACTTAAATCCCAAATTTCCTGATTGGTTATTGCCAAGTCCTCGAAAATGCCCGTTACCAAAATACCATCAAGAGATGGGGGGAATGCCGGGTCTGGCGGATTAATACCTCCTTGGTTAATCACCCAGCGCATCCTTGCCCCTTGTCCGGCAGTGAAATGCTCCCTGCACGGCAAGTAGGTATAGTTCATTATGTTTTTTTCATCTGGGTGGTAAGTATGCTCGTTGCAATCCATGTCAGTGGTAAGGAAGTGACAACTTGGATAGGAAACGCCGTTTCTAGTTGGGGCATAAAACGGAGGAGTATCTTGGACATAATCACCACACTCGCAGCCATTCTGCCCATCTACTGTTTCACCTGTCGGGCCAGTGCTGCAGCAAAATATATTATTGCTCGGAATTCGGTCAGGCAATTGCGCAAAAGTGTGGTAAAGCCCTAAACAATGTCCCATTTCATGGGACAGGGTTGGGCTTTCCATTTCCTAATATACTTCACCGTCCCATTGTACTTCTTCACCACCTATGTACAATGCCTTGCCGGGTAAAGTAGCTTTACCAGGTGCAAAATCGCCCATTCCTTGGTCAGTTGGGAAAAAGAAGAGATTGATGCCATTAGAATTACCATAATTGTTAAATAAGTCGTCAAGAGAAGGAGCAATGGCAGTATAGAGATCATTGTTGACGATTTCATTGATTTCACAAGCATCCCAAACGAAGAATATATTGTGGGGATCAAAATCAGCACGCATGATTTCGATGGCCTGCTTAATGGCTTCTTCCGATTGCCCTCCCGATCCATTGGGGGCAGCTCGAATTACATGGGGGAATATTCGGATATAGAATGGTCCTGAAACCGCTGGGTAGCAACCCACTTCAAGGTTGGATGGGGCCTGTTCGGGAGGGGACGGAAGTGGTGTTGCACAATGATTTGACTGTGCTGTCAAAGTCTGACTCAGATGGAAGCACAGAATTCCTGTAGAAAAAATGGTTTTGAAAAAAGTAGGAGAGTGTCGCTTAGGTGGAAGTTTTAGGATGAAAAATCGGGTGGAATTAAGTAATCAAAAGCAGGTAAACCTTTCCCCAAAAAAAGCAGGTAAACCTTTCCCCAAAACTAGGTTCTTTTGGATAAATCCTTTCAGGTTTGAAAAATGATAAAGTTTTGCCAAAAAACGACATACCCCTCCGCATAAACTCCGTTCTTTTGCTTCGCAAAATGAGCGTGTCAGAAAAGTGTGACACTCCTAAAGTTTCGTAAGTTTCATTGCGGTCCCATTGTCCAAACGGACTCACTATTTCCGATTCCATTTCTTTTTATCTCCTGTAGTTCTGCTGGGAAAGCAGCATTATGACTTCCCGAAAGTTTCAAACTTTCGGGAAGTTATAATCGGACAGAATCGCATTTTTCACACAAAATCAACTAAATAGCGTGCAAAAACTTAAACACTCCCGCCTGCTCCCCATCACCGGACTCATCCTCGGCATGCTTGTCTGGCTTGGCAACAATGCCAATCCGCCCACCGGCAATACCGGCGCCCCGTTGTTCAATGGAAACTGCAACAGCTGCCACAACGGGGGCGGTTTCAACGGCATGATTACTGTCACCGGATTCCCGGCCACCGCCGACCCTGATGTCCTCTACGATATAAATGTCACCATGCAGGTCACCAATGGCGCCCCCGTTAAGGCAGGCATGCAATTGGTCGTGGTGGACGCAAACAATGACAATTGCGGTAACCTCAGTGAAGCCGTCGCAGAGCTGGGCACAGAATTCCTCGCCACCAGAGAATATATGGAACACCGCGGCGGCAAGAACATTTCAGGTGGGACGGTTTCCTGGGATTTCCAATGGAGGTCTCCGGTGAGCGTCCCGGGCAATACCGTGAAAGTGTATTATATCGTCAATTTATGCAATGGCAACGGTGGCAGTGGAGGTGACACCCCCATTTGGGACAATCTCACTTTTCCTTTTTCTGGCCCTCCTCCTGTCACCGCAACCATCAGCAACACAGTCAACCCCTCTTGTAACGGCAGCAATAACGGCAGTATCACGGTAGAACCTGGAGGCGGCACCCCTCCCTACACCTACCTCTGGACCGGGGGTGGTCAAACTACCCAAACGGCCATCAATCTCACGGCAGGCACCTACACTGTAACCGTGACGGCATCCGCCGGAACCGGTTCTGCCACTGCCTCAGCCACCCTTACCCAGCCTCCTGTGATGACACTCAGCACAAGCGTGTCGGGCAGTGTTACCTGTGTTACCGATGCTACAGCTACAGCCACGGCTGGAGGAGGGACGCCCGGCTATACTTATCTTTGGTCTGACGGCCAGACTACCAACGTAGCCACTTTTGACCAGGTCGGCATTTACTCGGTTATGGCTACGGATGCCAATGGATGTACCAAGGTGGCCACCGCTAACATTACTGGCAACACCACCCCGCCCGTCGCCAATGCCGGGCCAAATGGGGAACTAACTTGCGCCATCACACAAATACAACTAAATGCATCAGGTTCATCTACTGGCCCTAACTTTACATACGCTTGGACAACGGTGGCTGGAAACATCGTTTCAGGGCATACCACCCTCACACCTACGGTAAATGCCTGTGGATCTTACATCCTCACTGTCACTAACACTACAAATGGCTGTACTGCATCAGCCTCTACCTCCGTGACTTGCAATACAGCCCAGCCCAATGCCACTGCAACGGGGGACACCATTACTTGTACTAATTCAACCGTGACGCTTCAGGGAAATTCCACGACTCCGGGTGCAACATTTCGCTGGAGTGGTCCAGGCATTATTCCTGGCAATCAAGACCAACAAAACCCCACGGTTGATCTAGCAGGCCTCTATACTTTAACCGTTACAGACCCTGCCAATGGTTGTACCAAAACCGCTACCGCAACGGTCAATGAAAACACCACTCTGCCCACGGCAATAGGCTCCGTGTCAGGTCAATTAACCTGCGCAGTAAGTTCAGTGCAGTTGAACCTCAGCACCAATGCCTCCAATCCAACTTTTGAGTGGTCGGGGCCAAACGGATTTTCTTCCAGTATTGCCAACCCCAATGTTAATGCGCCAGGCGATTATTTTGGAACGGTAACAAACACAGCCAATGGTTGCAAAGGTTTTGATACAGTAACAGTTGAGCAAAATATTGCCCCACCTGGGGCAGGCGCTTCTGCGGTTGGTCAAATCAATTGCGTCAACGATACGGTGCAACTCCTGGGCAATTCTCCCCTCGCACCAAACGTGACGTATTTGTGGACGGGTCATAATTTTAGTTCAAACCTCCAAAATCCTGTTACAGATACTGCCGGAACTTATACGCTAACTGTTACGGGAAATGCAAATGGCTGTACTTCCAGTGCCGTGGCTACCGTGGTAAACAACACGGTTGCGCCGTTCGACAGCATCGTCCCTCCAGGGAATTTGAATTGCAACAATTCCAGTATTCAGCTCAATGGCACCCCTTCTTCACAAGGCCCAAATTTCGACTATCTCTGGACGGCCAAAGAAGGGGGCCACATCGTTTCTGGCGACACTCTCCTCACGCCGGTGGTAGACAGTATCGGGAAGTATTTTTTGCTTGTTACAAACACGGATAATGGTTGCACGGCGCTTGATAGTGTTGTGGTGAATCAATCCCCGAGTGTCACGGCTAACATTTCAGCTTTCACCAATGTCAGTTGCCATGGCGGCAGCAATGGTTCTGCCACGGTATCAGGGGCTGGTGGAAATGGGACGTTCAGCTATCTGTGGAGCAACGGCGAAACAACAGCATCGGTTACAGGACTGGCAGCCGGAACCTACGTTGCGGTTGTGACCGATGGGGAAAATTGCACGGCCTCGGTTTCGGCTACCATCACACAGCCCAACGCACTTTTGGCAAATGCTTCTGCCACAGGCGAAACAGCCAACGGCGCCAACAACGGCACAGCTACCGCCAATCCTTCAGGCGGTACTCCGGGATACACCTACGCCTGGAGCAATGGAGGAACGACCCAGACCATTACTAACCTTGCTCCGGGTAGTTACACCGTCAACGTCACAGATATGAATGGTTGCACTGCCATACAAACCGTCACCGTCAACGCTTTTGGTTGCAGCCTTCAGGCGCTGGATACATTCAAGAATGTGACCTGCAATGGGGCCCACGACGGCACGGCATCTGTGACCCTAACGGGAGCAACCAACCCCGTCAGCTATGCTTGGTCGAATGGCGCCAGCACTCAGAGTGTCAGCAATTTAGCACCCGCGACCTATACCGTCAGTATCCTGGATGGCAATAACTGCCCGGCTGTTTTAAGCATCACCATTGCAGAACCGCCAGTCCTGTCGGCCAACACCTCGGCGACCGGGGTGACCGCCAATGGCGCCACCGACGGAACGGCTACCGCCAACCCTACTGGCGGCACTCCCGGCTACAGCTACCTTTGGAGCAATAACGAGACAACCCAAACCATTACAGGGCTTGCACCGGGTGCTTACACCGTGGTCGTCACGGATGACAATGACTGCACGAGCACGCAAACAGTAAATGTCGCGGCCTTTAACTGTGCGCTTTCGGCGGTGATTTCCTCTGCCAACGTACTCTGTTTTGGCGCTGCGGATGGTCAAGCCACCATCGCCGTGAGCAATGGAACATTGCCTTATACTTACCTCTGGAGCAATGGCAGCACCACGCAAACCGTGACCAATTTAGCAGCAGGTACCTACACCGCGATTGCGACAGATGCAGCAGGGTGCGTGATTGCTCAATCGGTCAATATCACGCAACCAGCACCTTTAGTAGCTACACTGATTTCTGTGCAAAACGTACTCTGCCCTCATGATATGAATGGTGGGGCAGAAATCGCCGTAACTGGCGGTACCCAGCCCATTTTGATCACCTGGCCGGGGGGCAACATGGGGAATCTTGGAGTCGGCAGTTACACAGTGTCTGTAACGGATGCAAACAATTGCACCACCACAGTTTCATTCACCATCATCGCCACAGATAATGAAGGGCCTACGGTGACTTGTCCTTCAAATATTAAGGCTTGTGGCGTAGGGGTCGTGAATTATGGGACACCGACTACTGCTGACAATTGTGGCCTCGTTGGAGCGCCCGTCGTGATAAGCGGGCAAGCAAGCGGCTCGTTTTTTGATCTAGGCACATGGCTCGTTGTATATCAAGCCGCAGATTTTTCAGGAAATACTGGCACTTGTTCATTCTCCATTGTTGTGCATGGTGAACCGGAAATTGTGATAGACGAAACGGCCCACGATGTTAACGGACAAGGCGTGGGTGCTATCTCGATTACACCGGTCGGGAGCGGTGGTTACACATTTGCCTGGACCAAAGATGGCCAACCATTTGCCAGCACCGAGGATTTGACGGACTTGAACGCCGGCACCTACGTACTGATTTTGACAGACATCAACGGTTGCACTGCCTCGACTCCACCCATCGTAATTTCCAATATGGTAGGCACAAGTGAGCCTGGCCTTAGCGGCTCAGTCAGGCTTTGGCCTAACCCGGCGCACTCAGCCATTCACTTGGAAATCATTGATTTGGATGTGATTGCCGGCTGCATAGTTGACTTGCGCGGCGGTCTGGTGCGGCAGATTCAGCCCTCAGAACTTTCAGGTGAAATTGAAATTCGGCAATTACCCGAAGGGATGTATTGCTTGAAAATAAGCACAGCGAATGGGCGTGTTTTGAGCCTGAAATTTGTAAAAACAGGGAATTGATGTATGAACGATGAACTGGACACCGAGCGTGTCCAGTTCATCGTTCATCGTTCATCGTTCTCCTACATCCTTTTTCTGCGGCTTCTAGCAGTTCGCGGATGATTATGATTTCGGCGTTAATTGCTTGGTTTTCAGGCTTTTTTATTTCCTTTTCCAAAGAAATTTTCACCTCCTCGAACTGTTTTTTGCTAAGCGCCAATTCGTATTCAAAAAGATGTTCGCGTCGAAAATTGTTGAGTGCAACCGTATGAGGGTTCTTGGGTTTTAGTTTCAAATAGACGAAGCACAACACGAGTGCCGTGACAAAACCTCCTATCCCAGACAAAAGAAGCATTTTGAATCCAAACCCGCCTTTTTGAATACGTAGGTTTTCGTAACCGTGCTGGATGCGATGGTTTTCTTCACGCAGGGTTTTGTTTTGGTCAAAAAGACTTGACCATTCTTCTTCAAAACGCAATCCGCGTTGCCTGGCTTCGGTCAGGGCGTGTTGGAGTGACTCAAAGTGTTTTTTTTGTTCAGGAGTCAACCCTTGTAGAAATTCATTGTTCGGTGGGTCTTGTTCCATAGTAGCCAAAGATGTTTGTGCAAATGTAACACGTTGGACATTAGTCATTGGAACTTGCATAGTATCCTGTCAATCCTGTAAAAAACATGTCAATCCTGTCAAAAATAGACATCCTCGCCATCGGCATCCACCCCGACGATGTGGAGTTGAGTTGCTGCGGCACCTTGCTCCGTCATGCCGCGCAGGGAAAAACATTCGGGCTGCTCGACCTCAGCCAGGGCGAACTTGGCACCCGAGGCACAGCGGATATCCGCGCCATGGAGGCCAGAGAATCTGCCAAAATCCTCGGCGCAGCATTTCGCGAGACGCTTGACATCTCCGACGGGTTATTCGAACACAAACCCGAAAACTGGCTAAAAATAGTAAGTGCCCTCCGCGCTTGTCGGCCCGAGATAGTACTCTGTAATGCTCCCGATGACCGCCACCCCGACCATGGTCGTGCGGCCAGAATGACACTTGACGCTTGTTTCTACGCTGGGCTGGAAAAGATAGAAACCTTTTACAGCCATGGTGTTAAACAAGAAAAGTGGCGGCCCAAAGCAGTGTACCACTACATTCAGGACAAACAACTTACCGCCGATTTCGTGGTGGACATCACAGCGCATTTCCCCAAAAAAATGGAAGCGATTTTGGCGTTCCGTTCCCAGTTTTTTGACCCCACAGGGGAAGTGCCAAACACACCCATATCGGGCAAAGACTTCCTTCATTTCATGGAAGCCAAAGGGCGTGTATTTGGTCGCTCAATCGGAGTGGAGTATGCAGAGGGCTTTATTTGTTCGCGCACTCCAGGGGTGGGGGATTTGTTTGATCTGGGGTGAATATCATGAGCAACCCAGGATTTTTAGAGCCTCAACCGTACAAAAACAAATTGATAATTTTGGCCCGAAAATGAATCATTATCGCTTCATACCTCTTTTCGTCCTCCTTCCTGCCTTGCTCTCAGCACAAGACTGCGGTTTTTCTGAGGGAAAAAATATGGCTGAACTTCGTGCCGCAGTTTTTTCAAAAGAACGCCCACGTGATTTGCAACTATTTATGCCAGCCCCCACATTCTATTCTCAAGATAGTAAAGCAATACCAGCATTAAACCCCGTTTTTCTGCCAAAATGGTCATCCGAGGAACTCCCCTTCTTTTGTAAGATCGAACACAACTGGGGCAAAAAAGCCCGACTCCCGCTCAAATTCCGCCTGGGCTCTGTTGAGTATGTGGATTGGCTGGAAGGGAAATTATGAAGTGATGAAGTGATAAAGTGATGTGAAGGGTAAAAAAAAGGCCTCGGAAGGTGTAAAACCTCCGAGGCCATTGTGTCTTAAGTCCGTAAAAGCAAAATGCTTGTGTTGGGCTTATTTCCCAAAAAGGTAAGCAGCAGAAATGCCGATCACGTTGTTGGTGGCTTTTTCGTCGAACTCATCAGCATAGTCTTTAGGGATAATGTTGGCCAGGCCAAGTGCGTAAGATGCTGTAACCCTGAAAGCGCCAAATCCATAACCTACTTCGAGGCTGCCACCAAAATCGAGCGCGCTAAAATCATCGTCTTCAGTACTGCCAAATTTAAGCGCATCGGATTCTTTTTCTCCACCCCCTTCAGCCGTTGAGTTGCCAAAGAGTCCAAAACCTACATAAGGGCCAACCGCTGCAAAAAATCCGCTATTGCTGTAGTTTAATGTAACGGGCACTTGGAGGTAGATTGGGTTGGACTTCGCAGTGAAGGTTTCGCCCAAAAACTCTTCTTCAATTTTGAAACCTTTGCCGCTGACAATCAGACCGGAGCCGATCCCAATGTTCTCGGTGATACCGAATTCAACGATCGGGCCAGCATGGAAGCTGGGCAACATCTTGGTGTCAAGGTCTTCTCCGTCATAGTTGATGTTGGCGAGGTTCAGGCCGGCTTTGATGCCAAAGGTCAATTGGGCATTGGAGGTAGTGATGCAGAACAGGAAAAATGCTGCTGCTGCAAGTACTGAGTTTAGATTTTTCATTTCTAAAATTGTGATTGGTGAAAAAATTGCTTCTTGTTTGACGAATGGGTTTGTCAAACTTCGGGACAAACGTACTGGCAAGCTGGCCTTGAAAAAAAATTTCGGAGCATTTTTTTTATCCACACTTGGAAACGCCCCTTGCATTTCTACCTTTGCGCCACTTTTTTAATGGGGCATTAACGGACTTTTGACAAAACTGTGATTTAAAGCGTATCTAAATAGGTCGCCTTTTTAACGGTTTGTTTTGTTGGCAAGAAGTGGTTTTTACCTTTGTGCCATCAAATCTTGAACTGACAGGTTTGCCCCCGAAAATTAAAAACAGCGGGTTTTTGCCCATTTTTAGAGAAAATCAACTACCTCCGATATGTTGTTGAAACGCATTTGTTGGGTTTTCACGCTCCTCATTGCCGCCACCGCCTCCCTCCACGCAGGGCCAACCAAAGAAGCAGGCAAAGAACTTTTCCTTGCCAACTGCGCCTCTTGCCACAACAAGAACATGAAGGACGACCTCACCGGCCCTGCTCTGTCAGGTACGGAAGAGCGCTGGTCGGCATTCCCGCGCAAGGACCTCTATGCGTGGATACGCAACTCACAAGCCCTAATCGCCACAGGCCACCCACGTGCCAACGAGCTCTGGGGGAAATGGAAGCCAGCGCTGATGAACAACTTCCCGGGGCTGACAGACGAGCAGATCGAGAGCATAGTACTTTATATAAATGAACCGGGCGGCCCTCCTCCC
>Ga0163148_10001290_pt1 | contig 32892 bp, 50 predicted proteins | sample OliLakLV19MP7P2_FD_148606 | JGI IMG/M metagenome (GOLD analysis project Ga0163148, IMG submission 148606) | Freshwater microbial mat bacterial communities from Lake Vanda, McMurdo Dry Valleys, Antarctica- Oligotrophic Lake LV.19.MP7.P2 | ecosystem: Environmental > Aquatic > Freshwater > Lake >... | reverse complement strand
ATCTCATATTTAATAGAACTATGATTAGATAAAAACGCTTTTTGTTGATCACGTAATGCCATGAACTCCGTAGCTAACCACAGAATAAATGTTACTGACATTAGTCTTAATACATCTCTTACCCATGTGGCTGTTTCATTGTAGCTCATTATATCCCTTGTTATAAAATTACAGTTATTGGTGTGTGAAATTTGATAGGTAATGCTAATAGCCATGCAAATTCTGTGTTAGCAATTTCCGAAGTATCCGTTAAAAAGTCTGGCAAATACCATTCATCTAAATCATTTTTAACAACGTTAAATGTCGTGTCGTTGCTCCAAAATTGACCGTGTATTGATTCTTTTTGTGCCTGTGTTAATGTGTAACCTAATGGCATATTATTATCTCCCTAATGCTGTTTGAAAAGTTTCAACTCTTGTTCTTAAATTGCCAGCATCTGTAGCATTTAAACTACTGCCAAGTGCGAAGAAACCAAAAGTTGCATTTTGATATGAAGCAAAATTATTAACGCCTCCAATATAGATAGAGGCATTAACTGTGCTTGTACTTGTTCTTGCTGCTGTTTCTGAAGCTGCTGAACCTACATATCTGCGTAAAGTGCTACTGCTATCTCTTGTTATACCTAACCACCCAATCGAAGGATTAAGGCTTGCAAAATCTGTTCCACCACTATCGTTAGCGTAAGCATCAGACACACCCCCACCATCGCCAGCACGTAATATCACATAAGGTGGACCACCTGTGCTTCTTGCTCCTGTGTATTTGTTTGAATTACTATTAGCTACAGTCCAATGTAACCACATACTTACATTATCGAGCGATAGTGTAACGCTTGGAGTTAAAAAAGTATCTGCATATCCATTGCTTCCATTCCCTTTGAACCCGTTACTACTGTGTGTTACAGTTCCGCCATAAACTAATCTAAACCCAGCATCTGTATCTAAAGATGTTTTTAAATTGAATTTATGTGTTGTTGCTGTGCCACCTACAAATGGATAAATAGCATTTAATTGAGACCAAATACCATCTGCTTTTAAGCCTACAACCAATGCATCTACTGCATTCTTTTGGGTGTTATCTGTTATACCAGTTGCTGTGAAGAATGCTTGTGCATCACTATCATAACTGCTAACAACAGTTGCTTTTCGATATGTTGGGTAGTAACTATTCATTACGGTTCCTGATTAAATATCACGTCCCATCTAACATCGGTGCTATTATAGATCATTGATATATACAATGTTTTACTGATCGTTGTCGTAGTAGGTAAAGCTGCTCCAATACCTCTGTATTGTGAACCAAAGGTTATAGCACGTGCTGTTGCATTATCTTTAATGCGGATAATCATAGGTTGCCCTTGCACGGGCGTTCCACTTGGATTGGCTAAGGTTAAGCCCGCTGCTTGTGCTGTTATAATAACCGCATCGTCTGTATCACTATTAGGCGTTACCGTTGCATTACTTGCCACACTTTGCAAACGTGGGTCTATACGTTTATTGGTTAAAGTTTGAGTTGCGGTTGTGCCAACTATTGTTGCATTCGCACTTGGGAAAGTCATTGTGGTTGAGTCTGTACCTGCAAACGTTATAGTATTAGATACCGTTAACGTTTTTGCATTCGCCATAGTCAATGTACCAGTCGTAGTTGTAACCGAAAGACCATTTAAACTTGTTGCAGTTGCTACACCTAATACAGGACCAGTTAAAGTCAAACCAACAATAGTAGTTACAGTTGTACCGCTATTAATAACAGTTGAACCAATTGTTGGAGCTGAATAAGCACCCGCACTATTCATTTGAGCGAATACTAACGAAGTTGAACCAATTGTTATACTATTATTTGTACACACCCAAGCTGTATCAGCTGACACAGTCCCTTGCTCAATGAATACAGTTGCATTAACTAACTCTGTGCCAGCATCTGCATCTGTGGTACGTGTCCAAGCACCAGCTGCACTAAGATAAATTCCATTTTCTGCACCAGTGGATTGATTCTTTACTAAAACTCTCGAAGCACTCGTAGTAACACCGTCAATAGTTTGTTCGCCTGACAATGTGATATTTACAGTAGTTGCAACTAATACACTTTGTTTCCATTTCAAACCAGTTATTAAATTGTCTACGTATGTTTTAACTGCATTTTGTGTCGGATATAAAGTGTCAGAACCCCCTAAAGTAGTTGTTGTGCTTTTATTCGCTGCATCTTCTTTGGTTGCATCTACTATCGTAATATTAGCCGAACCATTAAACGCAACTCCGTTTATATTACGTGCTGTTTCTAACACAGTTGCACTTGAAGCATTCCCAGTTAAAGCTCCTACAAAAGTAGTAGAAGTTACAGAAGTCAAACCTGCAATTGTGGTTACAGTTGCACCACTATTAATAACAGTTGAGCCAAGTGTTGGAGCTGTGTAACTGCCACTACTTGCCAATGTCAAAGTATTCGCTGCATCATCATAGGTAAGGGACATCCCAGAACCTTGCACCAAAAACGTGCTTAACCAATCCTGGATCCATTCTTTGATTACACTAAATAAAACTTTCTTTTTAGCAAACGTAGCTGCACTATCTTCAATGATAGTTACATCTGCATCAACTACAGTAGACTTAGCCGTCAATGAATTGATTTGTCCATTAGTAACTAAATCTATACCACCACCACTGCTTGCAGTAGGACGTGTGCCTATAACTGGTATTTCGCCATTCATGTTACCCATTGTTATCCTTTCATAACTGCATAGTATTCTGTTGTGCCCGATACTGTAACTTCAAAGCAATGACACAAACCTTCTGGCATATCTACCAGCGTAATTACTTCTGTGCTACCTGCGGCTACTGTGACTGCACTTATGTTTGTTTTAGTAAAGTTTATACCATCTACACTAATAGAACGCTGTACTGACAATGTACCAGCACCAGATCCTACAATGCAACTAAACTGTATTGCTATTGGAGTATTACGTTGTGAGCCTAACTCTAACATATACGTACCAGTTGCTGTGTAAGAATGAAACAAAAGTTCTTTTTGTTTACCAATCAATCTTGTTACATGGTTAGTACCAGGAGAGTTGTTAGCGACTGCATTACCACGTGCATCAATCTGTGTGATCTCTGTAGTGTTCCAATAGCTATTAACTGGTGGTGTGTTTATGTCAGGTACATGAGCGTCTGTTGTTGCATGATCCATTTTAATCCCTTGCAACAATGGTACCCATTTACGTGGGTTTTGAGTGACTACTCTTTTAGTAGATTGGTTGACAATATTTGCTACCGTTGTAGTGCCATTATTTGATATGGCGAATGGTCTATTTGGCATTATAAATTCCTTGTTTGTAAATTAATTAAAAATGAATCTGTACCATTGAATACAGTACCAGAAGTTTCACAAGTAACAAAAGCATATATCTTAGACAAAGTACCTAACCTAACTTTGAACCCAATACCTACTCCAGTTAATACTTTCTTTGTCAAACCAGCATAAGTAAAAGAAGCCCCCAGAACGTCTATAAAGCCCAAATAGTTATTAGGCAAGGCAAACGTAGGGATTGTATTGATAGTCCCAGTAAACCCTGCTACTGCGTCAAATAGGTGTATCCTTAAATCAGGCACTGCTTTCACATCTGTAGTTCCTGTTGTTGTATAACCACTTGCTATAATAGTACCTTGTTCAATGGTTACCCATTCACGTGCTGGTAATTCTGAATTAATCTCCATTCCAGTAGTATTGAGTAATACATTCTTCGTTGCTGTAGTTGTGGATGTAGGTGTGAGTACCATCGATGATAGTTCAACACACTCTCCTGTTTTAACAATGCAATCACACATAATATGTCTTCCCTTTCATTGATTTATTGCCGATGTAATGTAGTTCTAAATAACCATTGTCTTGATCGCTTGCTTCCCCACGATCTCTTTGTAGTAGATATGAACCTGTTGCGAATACACTACCAGTTAATTGTGCTTCTGTGCTTCTGTCATACTCAATCGCTACTCTTACTTTGTCTCCAGCTTTAAGCCATACAAAAGCTATTCCTTTTGATTGCCATGAATAATCTGCAAGCGTTGGATCTGCTACTAAATCAAACACAGAACCTACTACGTACTCCAACGGGTGTTGCCAAGAGTGTTCGTTGTGTTTCACAATATCAAGTTCACACTCTGGTGAAGCTACAATGTCATTTACTATTAAATGAGTTTTGAGATATACATCTGCTTCTTTGTATTGATATATCCTTCTACCTGATAGGAAGCCATTAATCCAAGACCAACGATAGTTTAACTTGTACAAACCATCTTTAGGTGCAATAATGTTTTTATACTTGCCACCAATAAATTCTACGTCAAAACCTTTGTTAACTGCAATATCACCGTATAATACAGTATTCCAATATGGTGCAGTACCACTTGTTTGTTTTGGGTGGTTTGGTATAAATAGATTATCTAATTTAATAAATAATGATATTGGCGATGCTGGTCGGTGTCTTAATGCAAAGCTACCTATCTTTTGACACATCTCATAATAAATCTTCTTGGCTATTTTTTCCATATTTGTAATACCACTAATCTCTACCCAGTTAGCAACATACTTTTCAGCAAGCAAAGATACTATTGCATCGTATCTGCTATCTGTTACAGTACTGTCTTTTAGGAAATCTATGTTGGTAGTATCACTTTCTACTACTGATTTATCTTGTCGTGTTATCAATGATCTTTTAGTAAGCTCTGTAGGTTCACCTTTGTTTGCCCTTTCTAGTTTGCTTATTCGCTCTTCTGCAGTCCCTAATTCTTTAGTAAGGGTATTGCCAGTAAGTGCTATCCTTTCAAATTCTTGTTGCACTTTATAATCAGGATGCTGGAAAGATGTCTTCCCCCAATTGGTAGCCATTATTGACTTCTCCTGTTATATTTAACACTCTCAAAAACAAAACCAAATACTTTCTGGATCACTTCACTTTGGAATACAAATCTAATGAAACGGTATTGTGCATTCAATGGAGCGTCTAAGACGAGACTTTCACTCATATTATACCTTTGGACTGCGTCTACTTGGTTAGTGCCTCCTGGTGTCTGTAAAGTACTTACAAATGGATTGATAGCCGTACTGTTCTTTGTAGCGAAATTCATTGCAATTAAGTCTGTGAACAATGTCCTATTACCCATACCTGTTGCTGACAATGGTAAAGATTTATGTTTCGTTCTTGGTTCGTAAGCGATGCATGGGTCTTGTGCTAAGCTAATTGGTAAACCAGTGTTAGCATAATTCATTGACTTATAAGTAGCTGGTGTTGCATTCGCAGGTATACTATAAGTATAACCTGTTCCAATTGGAGTTGCCGTCACTGAATCTCCACGTACTCCTAAAGTGGCAAGCACTCGTTTGAGTATGTGATCATCGTTACCATCGCTAAGTATATGTGTTATAAATTTACCTATAATCGGCAACCTGGCTGATTCGCTGTTCCCACCTGGTGGAGTAGCCCCATATAGTGATGGACACTTAACTAATCCTGTGACCATTGTTAATATGCCATTGATCATATAATTACGATCTTCAAGTACATTGTAATTCAACGTACCTGTTTGGACGTCATACGTTAAACTTTTGTTTGGTTTTAAAAATTGTGGTAAGAACATACTAAGATTTACTGATGAATCTAACTTTTGCGTAGCATTTGTGCGATGGACGAAATTATTACGTAACGTCCAAATGTTTGGATTAGCTACATGCATACGTCCATTGGTTGCAGAATTTAATGAAGTACTTAGCTCTGCAAAGAAACCAGCAGTATTTGAACCACCTGTAGTAAAGTTACTCCTAAGGAATGAAGTGGCAGTCGATACGTCAACTGTAGTCCTATCCAAACGTCCATTTACGTATGTTTCAGTTCTCCAGTTTTGTTTAGCAAAATTAAATACTAATCTTAATTCTGCGTCTGGATTTGTACTTGAACCTTGCAAAGTCGTGTAATTCATATTAGCTTCTGTAATATAAACTAACTCATCATTCTCTAAATCATACACTAATTCATTCTTTGGATTAAAAGTCAGTCCAACTGGAACTAATGGTATGTTACCCACTAATGGATGTTGTTCTAACCCTGACATTATATGTTGTGCTGGATTCAGCCCGTTGTCTACATTCATAGCTACTCTTTGATACAAACCAGTTATACCAATGCCTTGATTAGGACTGTTAGTTAATGATTGCGGTTTAGAGCCATCGCTTAACCATATACCATTTTCATTGCAGTAAGCTATACCATAAGGCGTGACTACTGTTTGCTTACTACAGAACGCTCCTTGTCCTTCCTGCTTGTCTAATGATTGCCATGTACTAATATCGTAAGGATTAGGCAAAGCTAAACGATAAAATTCCTCTCTATTGAATACCCAAAGTGTATCTCTGTAATTCACTAAAGCTGTGTGTGGTAAAGCACCAAACTTAATCTCATTCTCTACATAGAAAGCATCGTATGAAGCCGCTCCATTTTGGATTACTCCCCAACGGACTGTTGCTTGCTCTAACTCAAAAGATTCATTCCTGCATCCACTAATGAAAGTAATACCTTGTATGTTACATACTAACTCACTACCAGTACCTTCCCAATATTTACCACTACCACCTAAAGCTAAGAACGTAGTATCAGTAGGGTAATCCCATACATAGAAGTCAGGAGACCAATAATTACCAGTACGTGTATTTGATACTACACTAACACTTGTATCATTTGTAAGCGTATTCCTCAAATAGTTTTGTCTTGTCCAATCTTGAAGTCCATTTACACTTACGCTTGGTTCATTACTGGTTGTGAACATAGGCGTAGTAGCTGTATAATTTTGAGGCACTGCCCAAACATAACCATTATCTTGTCTCCATGCATTGGTTGCCCTTCTGTTGAACTTGCTATATGATTGTTCGTTAGTAAAGTCATACGAGAACAAATTACCTTTGCCGTCAATTAAAAATTTCTTTAACAAACCGAATTTGCTAAAATCTGCATTCTCTGTATCTGCTTGTCGTGATGGCTTGTATAATACTTGTGGTGGTTCTTGTGGTGAGAATATACCTACTTTATTGAAGAAGTCTTCTTCTTGGTCAGCTTCCAATAAATAAACGTTAATAGAGCTTGCATTTTGTTCTATCAATGTTTGCATCATTTTCAAAGAAAGCAATATAGTAAAGCCAATAGTATTCCATGACTTCAATAATGTAGATTGTCCACCAAACGTTTTGTCAAGAGTACCGCCTGAATGTGTGAATGGCTTCCCATTAACTAAGACTACTCTTTCGCTTATGATAGCGTTAATGTCTTGCGGTCTTGGATCACCTAAATCTGCATAACCTGCACTTTGGACTGCCCTACCGTAATTAAACGAATCTTGATTAACTGGTGCATTAAGATTATCAACTGTTGCGCTAGCGTCATAAGGTGTTGCAGCTATAGGTCCACCTACTTCTCCAGCTCCACAATTTGGAGTTACTACAAATTGACCTGTAGTCGCAGTGCTTGATACAGTGCGTATATCCGTACGGTGTGGTTCTACTAATGTCACTCCAAAAACATCACTACCTAAAACAACTTTTTGGTTGAGCAATAAGTACTCAATATTGTTAATCTTAATTGTCGTTACGAAGTGTAATTCGTCACCTTCAAAATAAGGTCTTGGTAATTGTGCTTGTACATAGTTAGGGAAAGATATGTTCAACAAAGCATTACAAGTACGTCCGTTATATGTACCAAACGTAGTTAAGATACCTTTGATAGCTCTACCTAACTTATCCACGTATGACTTAGCTTCTACTTTCCTTCCATGCATCTCTGGGGGTACCATCATACCTGTCCGTTCATTGATACTGCCTGTGGTATAGTAAGCATTTTGAAATGTGTTTACATTCAATAAATTAGCTAAAGTATTTAAAGCTTTTACTACCCCATTGTGCCTTGGATATTCGATTGTGTTGACACTTGGAACAACTCCATTTACTCTTGAGAATAGCATACCTTCTGTACGTACCTCTGATGCGGTAGTACTGTTTGCTGCACCAGTTGCAAATCTATTGAAGTATGCTATGTTATCCTCTATCTTTTCAGACCATAACATTAAGTTAAAATCAAACCATGTATTGTTGGCTACTGTTGTGCTTGGTGTATTGCTTTGCGGATCAACTTGTTTGAATACACTTATAGCTTCATGTTTAGTAGTACGATATTGAATACCTGCACTTATGCCTTTAGGTCTTGTTGGTGTTAGTATTTTCCAACCTGTCAATCTGTTGTTAGCTATATTTTCTAAAGTTGTTGTGCCTGTTTGACCTGCTAATGCAACTCCATTCCAGAATTGGTTATTCTCATATCTTTTTTTACGTATATCCCACAAAGCCCATTTATAAACTGGGTACAAATAATCTAATAATAATTTTTGATTAGCTATAGTTGGAAACAAAGCATTCATTTCATCCGATGTAAACGAAGTACTAAATAGCATACTCTCGCCATAACGTATTGCGTCTCTAAAGTTACCTAAAGCCCACCAGCCTGGGAACGTTTGGTTAAGCTTCATAGCAATAGAGAAATTGCCAGTAACACGTCCTACCATGTCAAAACAATTCTTCCATGCATTATACCAACGAGTAACAGGTACGTTGCTTGCAGGTGTGTCTAAACATTTACTAAACGAAGTTACCATTACAGAAGGTATCTCTTGCGTGCCTAATGTACTTAGTTTAGGCATTAAAGCTTCTATCACTAAATTATACTCTACGAAAGCTTTACTAAATAATAATTGAGTTTTATTGCTACTAAAATTACTTGTTTCTAATATTGCAAAATGCTGTATAAAATCAGTTACTAAGTTATTGAATTTAGTAACGTCTTGGATTAATGGTGCAGTATAAGGCATTAACGCTCCGTTAGCTATCTCATTAGCACCAGCTGGGTCTGTGAGGAGAGGTAGTGTGCCTGAAAACGTGCCACCACCCCTGTAATAGTTTAAACCTTCATAGTTAGTCAAACTGTCCTGTGATATACCAGGTCTTTTGATTAAGCTCATTTGTTCTAAATTAGGATTGTAGTTCTCTAAGTATAGCACAGAAGTTAAATTCTCATTCGCACCTAAACCTTCTTGCTTAAATGTTTCGACCATTCCTTTTTCAAACGACACTTGTTGTTTAATTACTTTATTCACCAACTATCTCCATCTGGTAAGAATACGTAAGGCTGATGTCTCAATACACTTGATTCATCTTTCAAAGTTAAACTGTACGCTACGGCTTCTCTAAGCGATTCTTTGTACTTATTGGATACATAACCTACCTTGTCGGCATAACGTGCGTCTCCGCCTAAATACAGCCGTTCTATAACTCTTTCTAACAATCCATAGTGGAAGGTATTGTATAAGAAGTTTGGGATAGATATTGGTGATGATGCTTGTAGTTCCCATTTATCTACTCCACTATATAAGTTAGTTGGCATATCTGAAATGTAATCTACTGTGATACTTTCGCTTGACTGGAAAGCATAAGGGAAACGTAACGTGAACGTACCATCTATCAAACCAGACGCTGGATTAACAAACTCTGTGCTGAAAGCACCTGAACCTATTTCTACATAGTTATCAAATGGATATAGTTCGTTTATAGTTTGTGCCACTGCTTGTTTGGAATATTCATTACCAATAATTCTACTACCATCATTGTTAGTTCTACGTACTTGAATGAACTTGAAGATGTTAGGTACTACACTTTTTGTTACATTAGGCGTACCGAAAGTAACAGTGTATACGTTCGTATCCGGAACTAAAGTAGGTGTAGCTGTAAGTTGTCCAATGTATACTTTTGTTTCTTGTGCTATTGGTATTGCTACAGTACGTAATAAAGCTAAGTACTCACCACGTTGCACTTTCTCCATACTTAAATCATTTATATCTGATTGAACTAAACTAATAACATCTTGAACACTATACATTATTCTCTCCTTTACCAAAGATAGGTTTCTTGTGAAGCCTGTTTAACCAGCCTTTAATAAACTTACTTTGACTTGGTTTAGTGGCTACGATACTCTTGTAGTAATCTTCCATTAAGGCTATGTATTCATTCCATACAACTTTGTCGCCTAACTTAGCTATACGTTCATTAAGGTTAAATAAAGTTTTAGGACCAAAGTGTCCATCTACTTTAGATAACCAATTAACTTGTGTAGTCACAGTTCTTGCACACAATATCTGTATTCTTTTAACCGCTGTTGCTGTACCACAGTTGATGCCTAAATCAAATAGCTTATAAGCAATGTCTATACTATCAATTTTGTCATACAACGAATTGTAATAACCTTTCAAATATATATCTCTTGCCTCTTCTTTAACCAACGCTCGCATATCGCCATTGTAACCATAAGCACGTGCTGTTAGTTTTGTAATGCCATACTTAGTTTCTCCGCCTCTGTCTGCTGGGTCATTAACATAACCACCTTCTGATAGCCAAACAAAATGCATGAATTGATCGAATCTACTAATCATTGGTTATCCTTTGTTATTTGCCTGCAAACATTAACGAAGCATTTTCGCCACGTGAAGATGATTTTTCTTCACTTAATGCATATTCTCTCTTAGTGGGTTGTGGTTCTTTTTTCTTGAGTGTTGGTGCTACTGTCGTTTTCTTTACTACTTCTACTGGTTCTTTAACTGCTTTGTTTTTCTTTACGTACACTGGTCCTGGCATAATAATCTCCTATTGTTGAGTTGGTAATAATTTTTGTTGTTCTAATCTTAATGCTTGTTCAAAGTTTTGACTAATCTGTGCTAAGCCTGACTGAATACCTTGTTCAATGTTTTGTGGTACTGCTTCTTTCTTTTGCTGATAAATGTTTCTTGCAATCATATCAATAAGCAATTTAACATATCTATCTGGTAAATCACAACTCTGGAAGAAACCTGATGCATTTGATGCAGTACTTATTGGTGTCATATTATCTAACATAGGATTTCTATTGCACCATACAGTAAAGTAATGTCCAGTATCGTTAGCTGTTGTAGGAGCTACAATAGTGTAAGCTGCTGTTGCTTGAGCAAGTCTTAATGGTGTGGCTATGTCTGCACCGATAAAGAATAATATTTCTTCACCGTGGTGTGCGTAAGCGATTGTTTGCGTATGCTGGTTATTTAAGTTATTAGATTGTTGTAATATCTTAGAGATGTCCCACTTAACAATATTGCCTGTGTAATTTGCTGCCGCATTTAATGACGCAAAACTTTGTGCTGATCCTGGATAGTCTGCAGTACTTGGCGACGTAGTACGTAAGTTAATCGTAACGTTTTTAATGGAATGTATTTTGCTCATTACGTTAGTGCTTAGTGCTGGCGGACCTGGGTAAACAACAGTTGGTGCTACGCTCATAGGCAATACCGCATAATCATTACCTAAACTGATCCAATGTACTCCACTAAATGGATGAAGTACTGTCTCTAATAATCCAGTTAAATACGTACCATAAAATGGTGTTGCTGCTAAGTTAAGTAAATCCGCTAAATGCGATAAATTCATATTATAGTGATTTCTTACGTTCTCTATAAATACATCTTGTTCGTTATCTAAAGTGCCTGTTAAGATCATCGCTTCTGATACTACTCTCTGTACCGTCCAACTACCTAAAGGTACTGTGCCTAATTGTATGCCATTTGGTGCTACAATTGGTGCTCCGTTAATTGCTAATATTGGCATTCTGTGTTCCTATTTGTTTCGTTGTGAATAATTGTCCGAACCTTTCAGGACTGCCAATTTCTTGGTTATCCATAAAACCACGCATAGCTGCGAAAGCTAATGCTTGTCCCATATACTCATCTGATAATGGTAACAAGCCATTGATTTGCCCTGCTCCTGTGCCTGCTACTGGCAATACTGATGGTACAGTTACTACTGGTAAATATGTTATTACAACGGGTGCAGCTGTTATAGTGACACCTGTGTTGTTACTGATAGCAACTTGCCCTGCAGCTAACCGTGCTATGCCATACATCTCTGCCCTTTGTGAGCTATAACCATTATCTATCTGATTTCTTCTATTACTTGTTATAATTGGGATAGACACTCTGCGTGCCACTCCATTGACTGTAAGAGTTATATAAGTATTTAATACTGCATAAGCTGGACTTGTCAAAGTTAAAGGTGCTTCTACATTATCTGCCGCTGAATAGTCTATAGATTGTGTTACTATCTCATTCTTGAATAGCGTTTCTATGGCTTCTAACGAACGTTTACGTGGTAAGAGGTATAAACTACTAAGTACGGTGTTAAACACGTCTATGATGCCTAAATAGATATAAGTATTTCTTAGTAATGCTGAATAACGTACGCCATCTGGTAACACGGCATTTGTAATGTCGTCATTAGTATCTCCTAATGTCAAAGCTAATTGTTGGTGTGCTTGGAATACTAACATTATAATTCCTGATAGGTAAAAGAAAAGCCCTCTAACAAAAGAGGGCTATAAAGGTTACGAGAATACGTATTCACTTGATGGTGCTATGTCTGATACGTCAAACAAAATAAGCAAGTCTACTAGATCTGCATCTTGTGGTAATTGGGATGCAATTGCTATAGTAATTAAACCTGCCGCACTCACTGTTCTTACTTCTGATATAAGATATGATACAGTAGCACCTCTACGCACTAATCCTGTCAAATCTATATTCTGTGAAGTTCCCCAAGTTAATCTTAATATCTTGATTAATTTATCACCTGGTCCTGCTGATGGTCTACTTGCGAAATTCTTCAAGTGTACCGTTGATTGTCCTATGTCCATTATATTCCACTCCATTTTTTAATTATTCTTACTGTCAATCGAAATCTTGTTCTATCCACTGTTTTCCAGTTTTGAATTAAGAATACTAAACGACCTTGTGAACAAGCTACAGGGAATGATGCTGTTTTTATATTCTCAACAAACGTAATCCTATCTGCTTTAGTAGCTGCTACTCCAAAGACTGCATTGCTTCTTAATGTATCTACGCTTATGAAACCAAATCTCCAGCCACCTGCCGCTGCTATAGTGTTGTTAAAGATTGCATTGATTGATCCTAAGCCACCTGGTGTTAATGGTTGTAATTTTATAGCCATACCTAAACTGTCAGGTGTTGCTAAAGTATACGTCCGACTTAATCTATTGGTTCCACCACTAAGGAAAGTTACTTCTGTTATCTCAACTACAAATCCGATTGTATCAGCATCTAAGTTGATTATATCAGATGTGAATGTAGCGGTTGATGTAGTATTGCCTGCGACTGTATTAGAAGCTGCACTCATACTTAAGATTGCTAAAGTTGGTTTGTAACCAATAGAATCCAAAGCTATTACTCTTTCGAATACCGTACTAACCGACATGCCAGCTTCTCTTTTTGCTGTATTATTCTGTGCTTGTAAAAAAAAGGGTACCAAAAGTAATAACAGTAATAAAATGTTTTTTCTCATTTTTATGCTCCTATGTTAGTAAAGTCAAGAATTGAATGGTAATCTCTGTAACGTCTTTCCAGACCTTTGATACCAAGCATTTGCTCTTTGTAGATTTGTTGTCCGTTCGCTTGAATGCCTTTTCCATTAGGTCCTTTATCTACTTTCATATCGTAACCTTTGTGAGTTACTGGAGTGAACGAAGGATTATCTAAATCTAAGCAAAGACCTTTAAGTCCAAAACCCATCTCTTCCATAATCTGCGATGGTATCAAGTTAATCTTAACTCCAGCACCCATAATTGAATTAACTTCTACGTTAAATTCTTTTGTTAAGTTAGGATCATTAATAACTAAATTACTCTCTGCAAAGGAAGCTCTTAAAGCTGTGTCAAGTGAATAACCGCAGAATAAGTATCTTTCTTCACTACCACCTAAACGTGAAATCTCTTTTGTGAATTTCAACAAGTTAGACCATGATAATGTTGATTGCGCATATTTCAAATAATGGTCTTTGTCTTTCGCTATGAATTCCAATACACCACCAGATCTATAACGTACTCTACCGCTTGAGTCCATTTCTTTGGCTTTCTTGCCAAAAATCATTTGGATCTCGTAATCTCTATTAGCACGTTTCGTCATTAACCAACGATTAATGTCCAATGGTGATTCCTGGATCCAAGTACCTTCAATGTCACTTTCATTAGTAATCTCTACTGCATACTTAAGTTCTTGCGTGAAGTTGTTATCAATCTCAATGTTCTTGAATACACCTGTAGGTGCATCTGTACCTTCATAGAATGAAGGCAAAGCACGATGTAACGTGTCACCAACTTGTATGGCAGAACCAGCTAAGTTAGCCGCTAATGCTGTATCAAGTATACCAGTAGGAATTAAAGCACCACCACGATCTGTTGCAGTTGGTCCCATGTAACATCTACGCAATGTAATTAATGTTAGTCCTGGTCCAGCTGAATCTCTTGAATCAACAGAGATAACGTCAAGCTGTTCGTAATCTGCGAAGTACACAGAAGTAGCATTATCTTGTCCGCCACTTCTACTAAACAATAAGTCAGTTAAACGACCACCAGCACTATCTGGGTTGTACACTACATGGTTTGCTGCACTGTTTAATGTTACTGCAGCTAATACCTGTCCCTCAACTACTGGAGATACAAATGTATTCGCTGCAATTAGCGTGTCATTGATTTTGATTTGCTCTGCTTCATAGTTACGAAGCCCGATTGTACAACGTCCACCTACTGCTGTTGTTGATGCTACTTGTACTGTGTAGAAACGTTCAAATTCAGAAAGCTGCATAACTTTATGCTCTCTGGTATTTACTGTCCGTTTATCTTTTCCAAATCTTGTATGGATAAAATGTGAGAACTTGCTCATTTCTTTGGTCATATAGATAAGTTTACCCATCTCATCCATGCCACCTTTTAGGATGTCTTGAGGTATCTTACCCGACGTATGAAGTCCTCCGTAAACTTCTCCTAACCTGCCTATTTGTGGTGATATTGCCATATCAGCTCCTTTATTGATAAATAATTATTTGCGATATTTTAATGCATTAAACATTTCTACTGGGTTATTGTATCTTACGTCTTCTTTTGGCTTCATAGGACGTTCTGCTTGTACTACTGTCGTGCGGACTGATTTCCGTACTCCGTTAATTGCATCACGTTTACCACGTTTATAACCATCGTCTTCTGCCGCTGTTATGTAATGATCAAAGTTGAATGCACGAAAAACGTCTAACAAAGTTAAGGACTTTTCACTGGCTTCTCCAAGAAAAACTTCATACTCATCTTTTGACATAAAGCTTTTAAAGGTTTCTTCATACTGTTTTTGCAACAATTCTGTTTTAGCTTCTGTGCTTAAAGGTCTTGATTGATCTTCAACTTGCTTTGCTCTTTCGTTATGTTGTGCCAATTCTGCTTTGGTTTTATCATAGACTGCCCACATCTTTGCACTTTCAGATTTAGGTTTCAAACCTGCTTCTTCTGAATCATATCTTTCCAGATAATCTTCACCAAATTCATCCGCCATCTTAGAAGACACCCATTGCTCTGCTTCGTCGCCAGATATAGTGGTACGGTAACCACGTTGCTCTAAAGCTTCTGGGAAGTAAAATTTAATAGCTGCTTCTGGATTGCTATCGAATGCCACTTTAAGTGCTTTAAAACGTTCATGGTCTTGTTCTTTCTCTATTAGCTTGTCTTCATACTCTTTAAGTACTACATCGCCAAATTCAGGTGAAGTAACTAAACTAACTGCCTTACTGTAATTGCTACGATAGAACGCTAATTCTTCTTCTTCATCTTTAAAGTCAGGTGGGACTAAATCATCTGGAACATAATCAGGCAACGTAATTTCTTCGTAACCTGCTTGCTGTTCATCTTCTTCTTCATCTTCTTCATAATCATTCTCATCGTAGTTTTCTGCTTCGTCATACGCTTGTTCGTCGTATTCTTCTTCGCCTACTTGTTGTTCTTGTTCTTCTTCGTTTTCCATACTTTCCTTAAAATATTGGTTCTTCAATTGGTGGTGCTTGTTCTTGTGGTGGCAATGCTTCTGCTGGTTGCCCACCTTGTAGTTCCGGTGCTTGTTCTTGTTCTTGGTTTTGTTCTAAGTAATTAGTCAATGGATTACCCGCCTCGCCTTCTGTTTTGATCTGCGTATCTAAGACTTCTTGTGCCTTATCAGGGTTCATTCTCATTTCTTGAATTATCTTCATTGCTTCTTCTTTTACTTTAGCTGAAACTTGAGTTTGTTCTAAATTAAATTTCAGTGATTTATTCTCGCCTTCTAATGCTTTCAATTGTTTTTTGCTTTCTTCAATTTGTTGTGTCAGTTGAGTTATTTGATCAATCTCTTTAGCTAACTTGTCTGCCGCTGGCATATCTACATTCTCAAGTAATACTTTGGTTAATTGGTCTGCTACTTGCGGGTTCTTAGTTTGACTTGATAGTAATGATAACATCTGTGCGAACATTTGTCTTGTAGTAGGTAAATTACTCCCTACGTCCACACGTACTTTGAAACGTATGTCAGTCGTGCCATCGTCTAATATCTGTGCAGTTTTCAACTCGCCATTGGCATCAAAGTAATGACTTATCTTATCTCTATTACCATAAGCATTCAAGTATGCTACGATTACTTCAGCAAAATCTTCTAAAGGTCCTTCCAATGTGCGGGCATACATTTTGATTCTTTGCGTACCAAATGAAGCCATTTGTTGTGCCACACCATAAGTAGTAGGTTGATCGCCTTGTGGGTTACCCATAGTCATAGAGTTAATACCTGTCGTATATTCTATGAGTGATTGGAATTTATCAATTAGATACGTATAAGATTGGTTCATTGGAGAAGGTTCTACAACGTGCGGTTTGCCACCATCATCCATACTTGGATTAGGTATGTATTCATTGACTGCGTTAGGTTGTGACCATTTACTTTCAAAATCAACTACGCTCTGAACACTACCTTTCGCAAGTAATACTTTGCGATTACCATTGGTCTGCATATCCTTCAACAACATTGCAAAGATTTTATTCAATGCTTTAATCATATCCATCATGTAATGTACTAAGCCATAGGTTAAGTTAGGGCTACGATTGTGTGAGAAAGTAATATGTACAACAGGTAACTTGTCTAACGAAGGCACGATAGCATTAGACACAATTCTACGTCCTACTAATTCTACCTCACGTACTCTTTTATCTTTCATCCTTTCAAATGATCGAACTTCTATTGATTCACCGTTTTCTAAAATAAAGTCATAGATAGTAATTGTGTTAGGTAATTCATCATATTGCAATGTCATTGCTTGTATGGTCTCCATATCATCTTGCATAGCATCAGTACCTTCGCTTGCCATTTCTTTAGCATTTGCTGCAGTGTCTTGTTGCGTCATTGGTGCATCTGGCATTGGTCGTGCTTGGTTCTCTACATTTACTAAAGCTGCTTCCGTTTCTTTCGTACCGTCTAATTTGGTCTGTATTTCGTTTCTAAGAGCTTCTTTCTCTGGATTCGGTATATCACGTGGTTTTGGTTTCTTAAGTGAAATTTGACCCTCTTCTGTGGCATATAGGTTAATCACTTCATACTCATACACTCTACGTAACCATACATACTCTTTTTCTTTTGTGTAAGATGTGGGGAATAAATATTGGTTCTCATCACCTATGCTTGAATGAAAGTCATTAAAGTTTAGCATATCTTCTTTGGTAAGATTAATATCGTAATCTTCTTCTGCTTTTTCTTTGGTAACAAGCTCTGCGATTATAACATAACGTGCATCACTTAAATCTGCTTTTTTACTATCTGGATCAATCCATACATTCTTCCAACTGATATGCTCTAATACTACACCAAAAGTTGTTTCAGTTAAAAGACTTGCTTTACGTCCGTGCAAGTAGCCACTACCTACTGTCAATGCATCTTGTATTGCTAACTTTAAAGCTGTGTTACCTTTGCATTCGTACCACGTTGCTGCATAAGCTCCTTCATAAGCTGCAACAAATTCTTTAAGTTCTATAGTAGTTGCTGTTAATCTTGGGAACGGTGCTGATGCTGTAAGCATTGCAGTGAGCTGTTCTATTATAGGGAAGGCTATCTTAGTTGAGATAGGTATATCGTACTCACGCTTGATTGTATCTTTTTGTTTTTTATTCCATTGTGATAAAGTACCATCTACATCATTGAATGCAAATTCTTCACATCGGAGACGATATAACTTCATTGGGTTGGCTGCATTAACTGCACGTTGGAATAATTCGTCGTATCTTTTGTATTTTTCTGTCGTATCTGCCATAACTACCTTAAAAAAAAGTAGCATTTCTGCTACTTGTGATAAATCATTTATGCAAAATTACATAAAACTATTGTTCAATTCCTACTGTTAATTTTTATTCAATTGCAAAGGTATATAACTTTTCTTTAAAGATTCAGTTGCTGAAAAGATAATGTTACGTACTCTTACATCTTGTGAGCCTAAAGTATACAATAAGTCATGGAGCTTTGAATAATCATTGCTGACTACCATAGCTTTCATACTTTCGACTTCTTGTTGATCATTAAATTGGTAGAAACCAAAAATTGCCATATTGATTTTACTTAGTGCTTTCTGTAATTCTTCTTCAATTCTTTGTTGATTCTCGTCCATGCTTTTCCTTGAAATACTGGCAAAATTGATTTACGTTGCAATAGTTTTCACATCTACCATCTGTTCCAGGTCTTGCAATGATTTCTAACTTTGCATTATCTTTATGTTCTACTTTGTAAATGATTGCCTCATGTTCATAAGTGAATAGTTTAGTTGCTTTGATGTTGCCTATTTTTTTTACTGCATAAGCTGGCTTAGTAGCCCAACGTTCTTCTGCACTGCATTGATATTGGTTCTCTGCATCTTGGAAGGCTTCTAACCGTGCGGTAATGAACTCTTCTGTTTCTTCCATACTCCATACTGGAATAGGAATAACTGCGACAAATGTATCAGGTAAATCTTTGTCAAATTTATCTTTGATTGTGAAGTCTCTAATTAAGGCTACAATATCAAGTGAATCAACTTCTAAACCATTCTTAATAAGTATGTATCTAAGTATGTTTAATTGCTGGATCCATTCTATCTTGCTGGCTGACTTCTTTACTTGATATTTGGTTGTGAATTTGTAATCCTGTATTTTCTTGTTTACCTTGTCGTATATATCAAACTTTCCATGTATTGTAGCTTTCACTGCATTAAATGGGAATGTTTTAGAGACACCAGTAAATTGATGAGAAAAACGTTCCTCAACTAAGTATCTTTTATCTACATCACTTGCCGCTATCTTCTCTACGATAGAGTGAGCTATACTACCTAAGAACGTGTAATATTTATCACTAATATCTTGCATACTGTTTTCGCCATTATGCTGACGTAAGCTCCATTGGTAAGCTGGACCTATTAATGTAGTAACTGATAAGCCTGCATAATTATGACCATCGTAATCACTCCATTCAAATGCTTTGGCTAAAGCATCGGGTATATTATATTTATTGCTGTATTTCATTAGTCCTGCTTATTTGTACTAACGCTGCAAATTCATCCACCCCATCTCGTTGACCTTGCGTATATGTAACTGCTACAAGTGTCTCAAGTAACTTACGTTCGGCAACATTTAACCGAATGTAAATAGTGCTATAAGCAAATCTCACTGCTTCGCTCATTTTCTCCATTACGTCTTCATTGGTAATGTCTTTTGTTGTAATCATTTGTTTACCCATCTATAAATTAAGTCCACTATTAACCATATAAATAGTGAAAAGAACAATACACATGTTGACACTACTAAATAGTAGATACAACTATTAAGAAATTTCTTCATTATTAATCCCACCCATCGAATGTTATAAGCCCATCAGGATAACCAATTTCATTAAAGAACCATTGGGCGGGTTCAGTTTGATCTTCTACTCTAAACCTACATGGATAATCTTCTGTGAGTTTTGCAAGGTATCGCAAACCATTCTTATACAGTTTCAATGAAGTTGGAGTGTTTCCTTCCGCTGGGATAACGTCGCAAAATGAATTACCATATTTATCTGCAAAGAGCCAACTTGGGATCTCTAAATCGTCCAACGCTTGAGCTTTCAAATACTGAAATACAACTGCTGTAGGATCTAAATCACAAGCACGACACTCTAACCTCTTTGTTTCTTCATCAATTAAGTCCCATAATATTTTTGGTTCAACATTACACACAACTAAATGTTTTAATGCAAGCATTAAGTCGTTTATCTCAAATGGATTAAATTGTTCAAGTGCTTCATCATAGATACTCCCATCTATGTCATTTTTTAAATCTTCGGATATACTCATTGTGCCTTCTCAATTAAGTGGTTTATCATTACGCTTAAATCTTCTATGTCAATTCGTTCAGCTTGAAAAACTATACGACCAAGTAAATGCCTATTGTCGTATTTTTTACCACCGACTTGTTTGGTTATTTTTAAAGCTGTGGCGTAATCTTTGTGTATGCTTGTGTAATGTATTACGTATCTTGATTTCCCATTCGAGTTAGACATGACACGTGTCCATTCGCACTCGCTGGTTAGATTCTTTAGGTTAATCATTTGTTGTCTCCCCAATTAATTTGTTTATTCTTTGGCTTAATATTAGTAACTCGCCACGTGTAACGTGGAAGACTATACCACCACCGTAATTATTATTGTGGTATCTTTTCCCTCCAAGTTTGTTGGCTATCTTTACTGCTTTGTCGTAATCTTTGTTGATGCTCAGGAAGTGGACTACATGCCTTGAATTGCCGTTAATATCGGACTTGACACGTATCCATTCTCCATTCCCAATTAGATTATTTAAATCAATCATTTTGTTTTCCTTTAAGTTGGTTCTCTAAATTTGAATATTGGTTTTGGTCGTTCCTTTGCTGGTTCGACACGTTTCTTTTCTGTTATAATTAACGTACAATCATTGCCTGTATGCTCTGGAATGATCCAGCTACCAAACCAACCTTGTTGCTTCCATACAATAGCCCTAAGGCAATCACTTGCAATAGGGCATTCTTCGTTCTTGCTACACGCTGCAACACTGTTAAAAGGTGGCTTATCTTTGTACGTTATTTGGTATTCTTGTAATTCGTCAGCCATGCTTTCATCTTCTTAGTTCGTAAATAATCTGGGTGTGCGAAGTTAGATATACCTGCTTCTGCAATAAATGGTATATCTTCCATTATCCCATGCCTATGCTTTAAACCCATTACGTAAAATGCAGAGACATCTTCTAATGCTTCTGGTGTGTAATAGTAAGCTGGATTGAACGTAGCAAACATATAAGAACATAATTGTTTTAATTGTTTACCCCACTCAAAGTCTGTTCGCATTGGTATCTTGTTAGTTCTAACTTCTACTGTCTTTTGGTTAAGTTGTGAAATGATTATACCAAAAGTTTCTTTAGATAACGAGAAATCTTTTAGCACGCCTAATTGCCTTTCCATATCTTTGTCACTTGAACTTTCTGTTGGGTCTGACAATAGCTTTAAGAAATCTAATCCCCATATCTGGACCTCCAGTTTATCTGCAATATCTACTAAATCATAGGCTGTATTGAATGCAGTATTAGGTATAACTTGGAATCTCTGTAAAGTATCTGCCATTTCCGTGTCTTGTGCTAATTGTTCTTTGACTAACTGCTTGATATTTGCTTGTGCTTTTAATCTCTCTGGGATATTCTCTATTAATTCTATTTGATGGATAGTACTAAGATCCATACTTAAGGTATTCGATATTAACCTATTAGCTATTACTTTGTGATGCATTTCTTTCTCAAAGTAGGCACATTTGAATTGTGGGTTTTGTTTAAGTATCTCCAAACATAGCCATACACTCCACATAGTCTTCATTGAACCTACATCACCACCTAAGCCCATTAGCTCGCCTAACTGGAAACCACCTAATTTATCTATGACAGGTACGCTTGTTTTGAATGAATTAGATTCGTTTACACTATCAAACATCATTTGGGTAGTTGATGGAAATTCTACTTTAGTTTCCTGAAAGTTAATCGACTTAACCATTTTAAGACCTTCTGCGGCATTTCCTTCGTTTAGGTAGTCTATTGCTATGGTTAATGTATCAACTGCTCTTAAACGGTTCTTATTGTGCTTTAAATGCTTTAGTATTTGGGTGTACTTAGTTGACCAATCTTTTGCATGTAACTTAGCATAAAAACCTTTGTGTGTCATTATTGTTTCTAAAGCTGTTTTGATATGCCGATTATCTACCTCATCTAATAACATTGTAACGTCGTCTAAGCTACTGCCTAAAGCATGTAGTTCGTTAAACTTATTAAGGATTAATATAGCGTAACGATTACTTAGCAAACTCATTGAAGTAAAATTACTAAGGTACTCTGGCAATAGCCAAAGTAACCCTAGTATTCTATGCTCATTCTCTAATGCTAATTGCTCTAAGTTATTCGGCATCATCTCCCCAGCTACTTGCATCATCCAAGTTACGGGTGTCTTTCTTTACTGCTTTTTTAGCTATAGCTTCTTTCCTGAATGCCATTTCTTTAGCTACTAACTCAATTGCATATTCTTCGTCTTCTGTAGTAGGTTCTGTTACTTTCAAGTCTGAATAAAGAGTATATGATTTTGTTTCTTTATTCCATCTATCAATTGTTACAAAGTTCAAATATTCATTAGCAATTACTGCTTGAGCTGTAAACGTTAATCCTAACTTAGGTAATATGTAATTGACTTTACTATCTGTGAGATTGCATAGTAACTTTAACTTAGCAAAATGTAAACCTAAATCTTCTACTGCTTTAGCTTCAGTTACACTATCCCAATACTTAAGGATATTCTCCCAGGCGGTTACTCTGTATTCCTCTGATACTATCAAGTCTCTGTACTGCTCTTTAACCAAAGCATCGTCTAAGTTTAAGCTATCAATTGAAATAGGTTTGTTTGTAGCTTCATCGTAAATTATAGATGGTTTAGCACTTGGTATTAACGCACTAATTTTAGGCTTACCATTGTACGCAACTAACGTTCCACCTTTCTCATACTTGAACGCTCCGTTAGGTTTCGCATAGATTTGATCTGGTGTAGGCATTTCAAAGTATACAATAGCTGACTGGTTAAACGGTACTGCTTCATTATCTTGAGCTAAGATAGCACACTTAATTGCCATACCACCATCTTTGTAGTTAGGTTTTAATGGTTTAAATGGTCTACCTAATTCTTTAGCTTCTTCTTTCCTTGAAGCATTTTCTGCCTCAAGTGCTTTTAGGTAAAGATAAGTTTGTGTTGTTCCCAACATCATTAGTTGAACAATAGCACCATTCTTGACTGGATATTTTTTACCTGATTCTTCTGGCATTCCGTACATAATTAATCCTTGTATAGTTCTTGAATTCTTTCAAAAGTTAATTCTCTTGAAAAATATTTGTTTAATAAAATTCTTAGTTGGTTTGTAGTCATTTGTTCTGCAGTTAGTAATTCAATCAATAAAGGCATTATCTCTTTGTCAAAGTCTTCTATTGTGTCCGGTTCGCTACTGGTGTTATCTTCTGCATCTATCTCTCCATATACGTCTCTAAAGCCACCTAATGCTACACAACAACGTTTAAGAGCGTCTTGGAATACTGCTTTGATTGGTGATATAAGTATCTTGCCATCTTTAGCTACTGCTTCTACACTACCATTACGAGTGATGCTACGTTTAACGTTATGTTGGTTAATGACTGTGATAGTTAGCGGAGCTGACATCCAATTAGCTGTTGTATTGATTTTGTCTGTATGTTCAATGTATTCAACTATCAGGAAGTTTTCTTCAAGCCATTTTAATGCATTGATACCTTTTACATAAGTAAAGAAACCTTTATTGCCTTTGTCTACTTTAGACTGCCTACGTTGTGGCGTACGTCTATTCCTTAACCCTACTTGTTCTGCAATAAGTGTTTGGATATACTCTGTGTTTCCAGGAGTGTTACTTATTGCTACTTGTTGGTTGTCCATATTTTGTCTCCAGTAATTTTGTTAATTCTTCATCTAACCATTCTCTTTCTTTGTTATTTTCTCGCACTGCGATATTCTTTTGACATATTATATCTAACAAAGAAAGTAAATTTGTATCATTATCAGTTATGCGAAGTTTAGTAATAGCTATCCGCTTGTATAGCATAGTACGGGGTGATTCCATGTATTCATCGTAAATCTTTTTTCTAAGGTTTGCGAAAAGATGATTAGGTGCTTCTTGTTTATTCATTGTTATTTCTTTGTTATTCCTATGTTATTTTTATTTTATAAGTTGAGAAATTAACAGTGACGACAAATTTAACTAAAAATTCAATATCACAATGGTGACAATTCATTTCCATGCTTTGAGTAAAATGACGTAAATCATTAGGACCCGAATGCCATAGGCAAAATCTACCACAATTTGGGCAGAAAACATCACTTCCAGTATTTACTGTGTCTATCACTCCTTTGGCATTAGGGATACGATTACCTATTTCTTTATTCATTGTTTGCCTCTATTTATAAGTTGAGAAATTAAACCTTGTGCCAACGCTAATACTAAAAATTTTGCCGCAATCTCCACACTTTGGCGTACCCCACCATCGCTCGAAATCAGCTTCGCCTTCATAAGAGTCGTAATGTGAACCACAATACGGGCATAGGATATGCGCTCCAGTATCTTCTGTGTTTATGACCCCATTGGCATCAGGGATACGATTAGCTATTTCTTTATTCATTGTATCCATAGCCTCATCGATATACCCACCTACATTCGACCAGTAGAATGCTATCTTTTCTTCAATAGTTCTTGTGTCATTGTATTTTGGTTTTTCTTCACTCATTATTATCCTCTATTTTGAAAGTTGAATATTCAACTACCACAAAATGTCTAATCAGATAGTTCTTGCGACACGATGGGCAAATAACCTCGCCTTCGACACGATATTTATTTCCAAGTGAACCATCGCTCACAAAACAATGCGGGCATACAAAAGCATTACGTGTGCCTACTGTGTTTCGTGTATTATTTTCTTCTTCTTCTTCTGCCAACGCATCCAGTATCGGTTGCAGTGCGTATTTTATTACATCTTTACTCATTATTTGTAATCTCTCCAGCTAATTTAAATAGTAAGTCATCAGCTACGTGTATTGCATAATCATTGTTCCAATCTATAGTATGACTATTAGGATTATTAATAAATGCAGCCATATTTATCCCAGCAAAGTACTCTCTTTTCGTTAAGCCAGCGTCCGGTTTATCGAACCACCCAGATTCTCCCTCGAAATTTTGAGGCACCCGAAATGCAGGGCTATCGCCATTTAACTTTGCTATTCGTTTTTGTTCTTCAATTTCCATTATCCAATCTCCTTTAATTCTAATTCTTTGGCAAATTCTAAATACCAAAGTCCTAAGTTTAATAATATTTGTATCAATGTAAACACCGCATAATACTGTCTTTCAGGCTCGCTCCATAACTTACTGTTCCAGCTATTGCCAAAGTAAATGAAAAAGAATGTTAGCAATATCTCAAGTGTAAAAGAGCGTAGTATTATAACTAGCCACTTATGGCTGAAGTAATATTCAAGTTGTTTCATTATTCTTTTTCCTTTGTAATCCAAAATTTTAACTCTTCTTGTGTGTAAAGTTCTACCAATTGCCAAGCTGTGTCTTTATACAAGTACATATTGTTAGGGCGTGTTTGTTCATTAATGTCGTAGCCAACCTCAACTCTGTCTTCCTCTCTTTCCCAAGTGAGATAAGATTTCTCTTGGTCAGTATTTTTCCAATCCACAACCCAATTATCTTCTTTGTTAAGTGAAGCAATTGAATTAAGTATTTGAGTATTTACTAATCGCCATTCAAATTCTAATTCTGCTTTTTGTTTAGTTGCAAAGTAATTACCAGTATTAAAACGGGTTTTGTCGAGAGATGAATTGATCCAATAACTGTTCCCGATGGAAGGCTCTATATACCAATAGACTGTATATTGTTCAGGATAATCTAATTCTTTGTAGTTTGTTTTTTTCATTTTGTTTTTTCCTTATCAATTGTTTCTTCCATCGCTTCTTTCTTGCATCTCATCAATAACATTGTTAATGACATTGCTTCGTGGTCGTAATCTTTTTCTTCTTCTTCTTGTGGACCGGGTATATTATCCTCATTTGTTTTCCAATTATCGTAATCCATATTAACTCCTGTCATATATGTATTTTGCACACAAACGCCTCGTGTTGTATTTCTCGGTAGTAAACATAAGTTTCTCCACCTCTGCTAATGATAGCTCGCCATAGGCGTTGTATTGCTTATTAAATTCATTCCTGTCTGTACGCCATAACCAACTACCATAACCTACTGCTAAATATCTATGGTCTGTGGTTATGATATGTCTATGTTTCATAAGTTTGGCGATAGCAAGTTCCTCACCACGCCAATACTTATTTAAGTGTGTTCTAAATTGTGGTTTGGTAATTAATCCAATTGTACGTGCAATACGCTGGACTGTGTAAATACCGTTTAGCTCTTTCATCTTTCGCTTATTGGTAAGACTTCTAATGTTCCAAAGTCACACCAAATTTGATCGTTTATAAACTGAACTAAACATTGGCTTTGTTTCGTTTCGACTGTCATGCCTAAGCCATACGATTGATGCCAAACGTATGGACTTTCTTCATTGTTATTATCCATTTATATCTATGTCTCCTTGTATTGATCCTGGTATCCAGTATACTGTTGGTAATTCGTGACCCCAATGTACCCATAAGCTATTCTTAGGGAAGTGTTTGAACTGTAGCTCCGCTGAAGGTATAGGTGCACGTTTGTTTTTAGTTTGGATAAAGAGTACATCACCCTTATCAATAGCAAGCCATCTATCTAACCAAATTCTGCCGTCCCTCACAAACACTTCCCGTTTGAAAGGTGTAGTACATACAAAAATATGATCAAATAAATTAAAAATGTCATTAGTACCATACGCTTGTTGCCTTACTGTATGTATGATACCATATTGTGAGAAGTAACCAGCAGTTTTTTGTTCTGCAATTTTACCTATCTTTGCACTGCTTAATCCTTTGTGTGCTTTCATTTGTTTACGCTTATGTTTAATGCTAGGTCATTAATTTTGTGTACCGATAATTCTTGAAGCATCAAATAATTTGTTGGGTCTCCAAACTTTTCGCGGATATACTCTGTTGCGAATAAATGGTAATCTTCTTTACCTGCAGCCATCAAGGCTTTAACAATATCTACAGTACATATCAAATTCTTTGCACCTAATATGTCAATGATAATAGGTAATGGGATATCCATCTGCCATTTACCCCAAATATATGCTTGAATACGTATGAAGTTATCTAATCTATTCACTCCCTCTGGTGCATACTCGTGTCGTTTGTTGCTTGTGGTTTCTTTGTTTCTGTCGTGGATGTCTTCTAAATCATTTATTATCATTTTCCTTTCTCCTTTGTTAGCCAAAACTTGAACTCTTCTTTTGTGTATAATGTGCAAAGTTCGTTAGCGGCTGTTCCACACATATAATACGAATCGTCAACGAATTGTTTATCAGTGCAAGTAAATATTATTGTCGATTTTGCTGTATGTTCCCAAATAACAAGGTTTTTCATTTCCTTTAGGTTATCCCAATCCACAACCCACGCACAATCTCTGTTAAGCGAAACAATAGACTTTTTTATTTTCTTATTTAATTTCTTCCATTCGATTTTTTCGCTTGCCTTTGTCAAAGTAGCAATTGCAACATTAACATCTCTAATCTTTATTTTGCGTTGTTTTTTAATTAATTTCATTATTTTGTTTCCTTTGGTTCGTAATCAAAATTAAGCTCTTCAAAAAGCCACTTAACAACGGGACTAATGGCTTCAATATCAAAATCTTCTAACTGGTTCAAGTGTTCGTTTAGTTTCTCAAGTGTATTATCTGAAGCATCAAAAGACGTACACATAAAATTACAAGCAACATTTAAATAATTTTGCGGGTATCCCCAACTCTCTGAAGTCTCTAACTGCAACTCATCAATTGCTAAATCTCGCAAATATACAAATACTTCTGCAACACAATCCAGTTCATCAATATTTATATCGCAATTATCGGCTACATCTTTGCAAATTGCATACAATTCTTCGGGGTCTTGCCCAGCTGTGTTTAAATGGTCAATTGCTGTTTGTACATCGTGATAACCATAAGTACAAAAACTACTTACCACTCTATTGTAAAGACTTTCTCTGTTTACCATGGTTCCGCCCTGTTATAATTTACTCTTTCAGATACATCAATGTAATCATACAAATCATAATCTGGATTCTGACTAACAAAGGATGCATACTCTAACATGTCATTCTTACTGAAGGTACAGTCAAGTATCTCTGGGAAGTTTCTAATGTGGATATACGATAATTTTAGCATAGCTTGTATGGCTTTACTGGCACATATCCTACCAGCATATCCTTGTGCTTTGAAATACTCTGTCAGCTCTGCTAATCTACCATTCTGCAATACTGTATTCGCTGCCTCTACTACTTGCTTAACTAAATCTGCACTAGTTTCAACAGGTAACAATTCACCTACTGTGAAGGTAAGGTCTCTTTGTTTGTTCTTACAACTTGTTAGTACAAGTAAGCTCGTGCTTTCACCTATGATGTACTTTACAGTGATCCAGTCATTTTCGTCATATTCATCCGGTAGTCTTATGTTAATTTTAGTCAACATCTTCAACATCTCCTAATAGTTTTTTAAATCTTTTACCTTTCCTAATTGCTAACTCTTTGTTCTCATCTGTATCTTCATAGTCTCCTATTCCATACACAGTTTCCGTACTCATTAAATAAATCTTATGTGGTTTTAAGAATGCTACTTGACAAAGCATACGGGACTTTTGTTCATCAAGTAATTCGCCTACGCCATATTTCCTATGCCATACATATTTGATAATCCTACTCAACGTAACTCCTACTAACAAGCTGAATCTTGTCTTTTAAGTTCATTAATGCAAAGTCTTCTGGTGTCAATAATAATGCAGCCGCATCTAATACTTCCAAAGCTATTGCCGCAGCTTCATCTTCTGTTGCACACGGTTCTGATCTAAAGTCAAATAGCGTTCCTTTTAACTCTGCTGTGTACATTATTTTTCCCAATCTTTCCTCCAATGAGTTTTCAATACCTCAACTAATGGTTCCATTTGGTTAAAGGCTTGGTAAGCTCCATTATACTCTACTATACCATACGGTCTATGTCTTGCAACTACAATCATACCATTGGCTAAAAAGAACTGCACAATAAAGCCTCTACTATTCCAGCGTTTGATTTTAAGTTTAAACTTCTCTAATGATAATGGTTCTTCGTTCACATCTATCTCCAAATTGTATTCTTGTTTTTCTGCTGATGTTGATCCGTTTGCCTCAATGTATGCTATGGCATCAAGTAAATTTGATGTACCACCACTGAACTTAAAAAAGCAATCATCTTCGTTTAATCTTGCAACACAGTCTAATTGATTTGTCTTTTTATCGTGGAAGTAAAACTCATCACTATTCCCTGCTTTAAAGTTTTCCCACTTAGACATGTATTGATTGTAGGTTGAATCCAATTCTTTCATTTGAATTTTTCCTCTATCAAGTCTTTTATGGTGCGTTCAATCGGTGGCTTGTTGGGTTTTGCGTTCATTCCTGTCCTCCATTTGAAGTAGGCTTTCAATATGCTTGCACTTTTTGTCTCCAAAAACAACCGCAAGATTGTAAAGTATGCAAAAAAGAATGCAATCCACAACACTAACTCGATTAATTCTTCTCCTGTAAATTCTTTCATTATCATTTCTCCTTTGTTAACCAAAATTTGAATTCTTCAATTGTGTATAGCGTACGTAGTATTTCAATCCCAGCCACTGACATGTAAACATTATTCTCGTAATGGTGAAGCTCACTTACGTAATTATCATGAAGTGAATTTTTATACATACTCCAAGATAAAGAACATTTATATTGTCCTTTATCTTCCCTATCAAATACCCACTTATGCTTTTTGTTGATTAAAGCAATTGTGTTTAATATTTGCGTATTTAATAATTGCCATTTGTTTGCCAAATCAACTTTTTCCCTTGTCTCATAGTAATTACCTTTGTTGAAATAACCGTAGTCTATAGAATCATTGTCCCAAGTATAACATGTAATCTCATCGGCTATACACCAATACTCTGTACCATTTTCAGGATATACTACTGTTTTATACCCTATGCCCTCTATGTGCATTTCGTATTCCAATATCATAGCTCTTTTGTCCAGTATTTCTTTTTCCAACTTTGCTTCTTGCTTTTTGAATTCTAATACTTTAGCTTTGAGGTCTTCTGTTGATTCTTTCATTATCCTTTTCCTTCAGTTAACCAAAATTTGAACTCTCCCATTGCATGTAGCTTTGTTACCTTGTCGTATGTATCCGCAGAAAAATAAAGGTCGTTGCTACGTGACTGGAATGTACAGTCATTAAGCCTGCCAAGTTTGTCTGTTTTCCAATCCCAATACATATAATGTTTGGGTTGTGCGTCATTTTTCCAATCAATAACCCAATTGTCTTGTTCGTTACCCATAGCAATTGAACTAAGTATTTCTATGTTTATCTCATACCAAGCACGATCTCGTACACCTCTCTTATCGTCACCTCGTTCAATGTATTCAACTGGTTTTGTAAGTCGTTCATTCATTATGACAAGTGCTTCATCAACATTTATCATTCTCAAATAGTACAATTCTTCTCTTGTAAATTGTTTCATTATGCTTTCTCCTTTGTTAGCCAAAATTTGAGTTCATTGTGTGTGTATAGCGTAAGTAGTTTATCTTTTCCTATAGCTGACAAATAATGATTAGTATCACGAGATTGTATGCAATTATAAATTCCATCAATAAACGTATTAGTGCCATGGTCTAAACAAATAGCATATTTAGTGTGCCTTATATCTTTCCAATCCGCCACCCAGTTATGGTCTTTGTTAAGTCGTGCAATTGTGTTTAATATCTCCCCATTCAATGCCTGCCAATCAAATTCTATTTGTGCTTTTTCTTTTGTCTCGAAGTAATTGCCTGTGTTGAAACGGGTTGTGTCGCTACTTGCACCGCACCAAGTACTTTGTACCATATAAGTCTCTATATACCAATACTTTGTCCCATACTTGGGATATACTCTTGCCTTGTAATCAATAGGTTTAGGTATTACTTCAGGCTCATTCATTCGTTCGTTAATCATAGCAAGCAAATTATCAACACCCGATAACATCATTTCGCTTAATTCTGCTTTTGTAAATTGTTTCATTACATTTTTACTCCTATTAGTTTGTGTAATTACAAAAATAAGAAAAGAACCCAAGACAAACAAACCAAACCCAAAGAGCGAAGCTCAAGACGAACCCCCTAATCCTAAGCCATACAAACTGTTGCATAACTATTTAAAACCTTGTCACGGGCTTTAAAATGCCTTAGAATGTTATTGCCTACCCATAGTCATATACCTTCGTTAAAAAATAATGTAAAAAAAATAGCACAAAATGTTGGCGGGGGTACACGGAGAACTTTTACAAAAAAGTTTATGGAGGGGGGGTCGTTCATCAGGGAGGGTCTATTTGAAAATGATATGTGGAGTGGAGTGGCAGTATTACGTTGTACCACATAGCCCACTTCGTATGCCATATTGCTTCGCAATATGACATACTCGTTTCACACCCCACTACGTACAGCAGTATAGCGATGCCACTTCGTATGCCATATTACTTCGTAATATGACATACTCGTGCTACCCCGTGCTATCGCCATCGACAGTGCTATCGTCTGGGATCTTTGCTCATCATTGAATATAGAGAGTATCCTATATGTCTGGCATCTTTACTGTTTTATGAATATAGCGAGTAGTATCCTATAGGTCTGTGTTGTGTTTTGCGAATATAGAGAGTAGTCTGCTACGTCTGGCATCTTTTCTATTTTGCGAATTGTAGAGAGTATCCTACAGTTCCTGTTATATGTGAGAGTATCCACAGTATAACATTTTTACACCGAGTAGTAGAGAGTATCCTACTGCTCGGTATTTTTTCTGTTTATCGATAGAATAGAACCTATGCAAATGTCTGGTCTCTTACTATCTGTTTATTGATAGTAGCGAATGTATCGTTACTTCACAATTTATTTATTTACGGAGTTTTTATGTCTAAGTCTCAAGTTGTGTCTAAATCACAAGAAGAAGTATTGCAGTTGTTATTAAGCAGCGGCACGCTAAACGAAAACAAATCGAATGGCGAACTGTATATTGCATTAAGTAAACCTGCTTTGCAATTTAATCCTGGCAAGCAAAAAGCCTATGATTTCCTATGTAGTTTTGAAACTTTTGCTGGCTATACAGTCACTAAGAAAACTCATACTGTCTATAGTACTAAAGAAGAGTGTGAAGCAGTTGTGTTAATCAATCCAGATTTTAAACCGGACTGGATGATAGCAGCAGGCTTATAATTATTAAAGAGCAGATGTCATTTTGGCATCTGTTCTTTTTTTTGATAAGTTTTTATTCATCTCTATTCATGGAGTTATTATGTTAAAGTATTTCAGCAAAGCACAATTAGGTTTCTTACTGTTTTGTGTATCGTATGTATTCTTCTTGCTTACTATAATCGTAGCAGAAGGATTATCTAAATAACTAAGAGTGGCAGAAATGCTACTCTTTTTTTGTATTGTTTGGTTAGATGGTTAGTTGTGTTGATAACTTGTGCATAACATGGATATAAACACCGAATCTTGTATTAAATATTATTGCACGCACGCACGCACGCACGCACTTTGATATTCTTTAATAATCATTATTATCTATATATACTAATTATATTTATATATGTTAATAAGTATATGAATAAGTAAGTAAGTAAGTATATAAGTAAGTATAT
>Ga0163148_10001289_pt1 | contig 32905 bp, 25 predicted proteins | sample OliLakLV19MP7P2_FD_148606 | JGI IMG/M metagenome (GOLD analysis project Ga0163148, IMG submission 148606) | Freshwater microbial mat bacterial communities from Lake Vanda, McMurdo Dry Valleys, Antarctica- Oligotrophic Lake LV.19.MP7.P2 | ecosystem: Environmental > Aquatic > Freshwater > Lake >... | reverse complement strand
GTTCGCGTCCACGTTCGCGCCCGTTCGCGCCCATTGGGTGTCCACGTTCGCGCCACGTTCGCGCCCACGTTCGCGCCGTCCACGTTCGTGCCGTTGCCAGCGACGTTCTGGCATTCAGCAAAAACGACTTTCGCAAGGCCGAACTAAACATTTGCCAGGCCATGACCGGCAACAAGCTTCGTATGAGCGTGACTGGCGAGCTCGCCGCCGTGGTCGAGCGCGTCAAAGCCCGTAAGCAGACGTACACCATTTGCAACACCACTTTGGTCGTCAACGAACACGGCAGCCCGGTGAGCCTCGCGATGTTGCAACGCCGTTGGGTCGAGGCCCGCAAGGCCGCCGGCTTCTCGGCCGCCTTGCAGTTCTGCGAACTACGCGCGAAGGCCGGCACGGATAAGACTGATAGTTCCGGCGACGTCCGTCAGGCACAACAGCAGCTCGGCCACAGCTCCGTGGTGATGACCAAACACTGCGTGCGAGCTAGACGCGGATCAAAGGTCACGCCGACCCGGTGAAATCAAGGCAGCAACTTCTTTCTCATTCGCCTAGGCTGGCACACCCTCGTTCCCCCAAGTGCTGGCGCAGGATGGGGAACGGAGGAGCTTCACTCGACGGCACAATGACTTCGGCCGCTGAGCGACTTAAGTGCGCTCGCACGTAGGTGATGTCTGGCGCCAACGCAATCAGGCGAGCTTCGTCTTCTTCGCTTCATCAATGGTCAAGCACAACGCGCTTGATGCGGTCGCCACAGGGAAAATAAGACGAGTCGCTGAATATCCGCCACTCTTTTTCATACTTCCAGTGGCACCCTGGTATCGAGGGCAGTACAGGCGCTTGCTCTGAAGCAGATCGCCGACATGGTCCCACTTGGCGAGCGACTTGAATTTGTAGAGCAGCACGCCTCTCTCCCCCAGATCAGACCGCAACAGGAACCAACTCGTTGCCGACCATCCACAAAGAATTGCGGAGCAAGTAGGGAATTGCGGAACCGAACTGGCACCGGAGTCGAGCCTCGACGGTGCCTGAAAACTAGGAATATGGCGGAGAAGGAGGGATTCGAACCCTCGTCACGGTGAAACCGTGAACCGGATTTCGAATCCGGCGCATTCGACCACTCTGCCACCTCTCCGCGGTGCTTCCCAGGTCGGGTGGGAAGGGCGCGGAGCATACACGCTCCGCGCACTTCATCACAAGGGAATATCCAACGTCCGGCGATCAGGGGCCGCTACGGGCGCCTGCTTTTGGCTGAAAGAAGAAGTCGCCACTTTCGTGGCCGGCAAACTGGATTGGCGAATACTGAGGCACTTGGCTGATCGGTGCGTTGACTGCCGCCAGCGCCAGCGACGAGCTGATTTCCCGGTACAAGCGCTGCGCTTCCAGCAAGCGGTTGTTGTCTTCCAGCGCATTCAAGAAGGCGCGCGCAAAGTACGAGTGCTTGCCGCTACCCGAATCGGGCACCGGTTGCACGCCACCGGACGTCAACGCCGTTCGTGCGCGGCTGGCCGCCGATTTTTTTACCCAAGCACCCCATTTCTCGGCAGTTAATCCAGTGGGATCAACGGTCGCCACTGACGCCTGGGTCATCGCACCGGAGTAACAGGAGTCGGCGACCACCAACACTTGCTTGGCCTTCATGGTTTCCAGAATCGAGCTGATGGCGCTGTTGGAAATCCACGTGCTGGCCACGCCTGCCTGACCATCGACCGGAATCCAATAGCCCTGCTTGCCGTCTTCGCTGAGCTCGCCATGGCCAGCGTAATAGACCAGCAAATTATCGTTGGGACCTAACGACTCGCGTGCGTCGTTGAGCGCGGACAGGATTTCAAAGCGTGTGGCATTGAGCAACAAATTGGTCTCAAAGCCATAGCGATCGCGCAGCATCGCCGCCACCGCAGTCGCATCGGTCACAGCGCTTTGCAGGGCGGCATAACTATTGTTCTGATAGGTGTTATTGCCGACCACGATCGCGTGGTATTTGCCGAGATCGACACCGGCTGGCAGGGTCAAACCGGCGACACCGGTCGAGGATGCGGCTCCTACGGTTCCACCGCCATCGGTCTGCGGCACCATCGTGAATTCAAGCTGGCCCGAGCCACCACGCTTGTCGACCGCAGCAATCTGCACGACTGAGCCACCGGCCTGCACATCGATACTGGCGCGGAACAACCCGTTTTCACCCAGCACCACGGGTGTGCCATTGACAGTCAGCGTCTCGACCGCCTGCGGGTTGGTGACCTTGCCCGTCAGCGATTGCCTACCCGGCGCTTGCCGCAACAACGCCGCTGGCATGCTGCCGCGGGTCACTGTAAGTGGCGGATCAATCAGTTCAAGCGTAGGCGCGGAAGCCAGCAATCCGCCCGTCGCCGATGCCTCCCGCTCCATCAAGACAATCTGTGCTTGCTGCAAGCGAATTTCCGACTCACGTTGCGATAGCTGATTCTCGAGCAATCGCATCAACTGCCAATCTTCCTGCTTGCGACCGGCTGCTTGGGTCTCCAGCTCCGCAATTCGCGTCTCGTAGGTTTGTTTCTCGGCGTCCAGCAACGATTGGTTGGATGCCAACTGCGCCTGCATGCCCAATGCACGCTCGCGCGCTTGCTCAAGCGAGGCGGCCAACTCGCCGGCTTGCTTTTCGATCTGCGCCAACGCTTCTGGCGAGCCGCCACTGCTTTGCACGCTGGCTTGCCTGGTCTTCAACTCAGCGAGTTGCTGCTGCACGGCGCTCTCACGTTTGGCCGCCGATTCGCGTTCAGCGGTCAACTCCGCCGTCAATCGCGCCACTTCACTCTCGCGCTCGGCGAGTGAGTTGCGTTGCTGATCGACTGCCGAAAAATCGGCACCGGTGGCTTGGCGGGCAGCCGTCAGTTTGGCCCGGGTTTCTTGCAACTGCTGCTGTGCGCCTTGCAAAGCTTGCTTGCGCTCGTTGACCTGGGTCTGCAAATCACGCACTTGAGTGCGCAGGCCTTCGGCTTCGCGCTCGCGTTCCTCCACTGTCTGTTTGAGCGCGCCAATCTCGGTGTCCTTGGCCTGCAATTGCACCTTTACGGTGGATGCAAACAGCAAGTCGTCACCGCTGATTCCGGACGCCTCCCGGTACAGGTTCAGCGCTTTGGTCTGATCCTTGTCGACACCCAAGCCTTGCTCGTACAAATAGCCGAGATTGGTCTTGGCGCGATTGAAACCCTGCGTCGCCGACTTCTTGAACCACAACGCCGCCAACTCATAGTCCGGCGCGATGCCCAAGCCCTTCAGGTAAATCTCGCCGACATAGTTCTGCGCTTCGGCGCTGCCTGCAGTGGCTTGGTCCATCCATACCTGCAAAGCCGTTTGATAGTTGGCTCTATCCATGGCGACATATTCGCCGCCGCGGATCTCACAATCGGATTGCGTGGTGCGAATCGGTCGTCGCGCGCTCATGAACGTCGCAGCGGCGCCCAACTTGCGAACCTGTCCGGGCAAGAGGCAATCGACGATCAACAAGTCTTCCGCATTACGCACCTTTGGCTTGGCAGCCAGCGCCTCCGGTGACGGCATCGCCGATGCGACCATGACCACCGCCGCGACTGCGATTGAAAGCATGGCGCGCGCCGGGTTCCGAGCCGATTGCTGTTGGATCTTGCTCATGTATGCACCCTCCTCAGGGAGCGCTGTTCAAGCGAGTGCCCGGAGTATACTGCGGCCCACTCGACAATCTTGTTCAGCTGGGGGATTCCATGGGTATGCGAATGCGCGCCGCAACGGCGATGTGTGCAGTGGCACCGGCTCGGAAGCGCTTTGGCGTGTCGAGGCTGTTGGCTGGGCTTGCGCTTTTAGCATCCGCATTCGCAGTCAATGCGCAGTCGGTCAACTTCACCGCGCCCGGGGCGGTCATCAATGCCATCGTCGGCGACTCCATTTCCGCGCAGTTGCGAACCCTCAACGCGGGGGGCGCACCGACCGGCAGTGGTGTTCTTACTTGGCAACTTAACTCGTGTTCTGCCGTCCAATTTGCGACCACTCCGCCATTTACCGCCGACGCCTCCGGCTTTACGACGGCAGCGTTGACCGCTCAGAGTCCGGGCGTCTGTACTCTGCAGGCGCAATGGGACCCGGATTTCACTGGTCCGACGTTGCCAATTGCTGCCTCGCCGCCTCTGCAGATCAACGTGTCGCCCGTATTTACCAATCCGGCGGAACTCAAGTTCACTGCACCGGGTTTCTTTGAGTCCGTGGTTGTTGGCCAGACCATCGGCGCCGAAGTCGAGTCGCGGGTGATGACCATCCTGACTGGTGGCGGTTCGCTGATATTTGAGATCGATGCATCCTGCCCACACGCCGTGCTAGTGCCGCCGGTTCCCAACACCGCATTGGCGGGTGGATTTACCAGCGCAACGGTAAGGGGCATCAGCCCCGGTTCCTGCCAAGTCAGGGCGCGTTGGAATCATGACAACGACGCGATGACGCCCGACGCCGTCGCTTCGCCGACCTTGACCATGCAGGTCAATACGGGGCCACTGGTCATCACTTCCGTTGCTGGACCGGCCAGCGTCATCCCGGTCACCGCCGATCCGACCTTTGCAGTCAGAGTCATGCGCGATGGCTTGCCCTTTGCCGCGAATTTGGAATATCGCATCACCGAGGGAGCGCTTAATCCGAGGGTTTTTGGTGGTGCCTGCAACCCCGCGTTTACAACTGACGTCAATGGCAACGGCCGGTTCGTGTTTTCCGAGCAGGCCCTGACCACATCCGCAAGCAACTATGTCGTGGTGGTTTCGGCTTACGACCCAAACAACTGTCGCAGTGGTGACCGTGCAGCAGCACCCTCGGGCAACCTGCCGCCGCCGCAAGTGCAATACACGTTCAGGGGCGAGCCCGTCGAAGTGGTTTTCAACACGCCTCCCAGCGAGATTCGAATCAATCAGCTCGCCACCTTTAATGTCTTGTTGCGTACTACACCCTCTGGCATTCCAGTGGCTGGATTTCCACTCAACTGGTCATTCACCGGCGCGGCCACGCCAGCCAACTCAGGCATCACCCCGGTCACCAACGCAAGCGGCCAAGCTTCGTTTACGTTCACGCCAACGACGCTCGGCTTTCGCTCGGTAAACATCGGCAACAGTTCAATCAACGTTTCCAGTTCGGCCTCAGTCGCCGTGTTCAACCTCATCCTGAGCATCGAAACCGCACCGCCAAGCGTAACCTTTACCGACGAAATTGGCGCGCCGATCAGGGTGCAAGCATCCAAGGAATTTGGTTCGCCAAAATTGCGCGATCAAACACCATCGCCGCCACTTGGCTTTGGCGCGATTCCCTTGGGCAATGTGCCGGTGACATTTACCATCAGCACCAGCAACGGCCTGTTCACTGCCAACAACAGCACTACCTTTGTTGCATCCACGGCGTCCACTAGTTCGCCCGCTGCCGCGCCTGACGGCCCGGTCGCTGGCCCCGGTCAGGTATTGAGCTCGCCGGTACGGATCGGGCGCACTGCCAGCCCCGTGCAGGTGGTCGTTTCTTCGCCCGGCTTTTCGCCGCTAACCACCAGCTACGCCGTCACGCCCTCAACCTACCTGCTGCAAGCGGTATCACCGACCTCGGTAGCGATTGCCTCCGATCAGACGACGCAGCTGGTTGCGCAACTACTTCGGGGCTCATTCAGTACGCCCGCGCCGCTCGGCGCCGGTGAGACGGTCACTTGGAGCATTACCGCGCCGGCCAATGGGGCCACCATCAGTTCGCCGGTACCAACAGATGGTTCAAGCAATGCGACTTCGACCTTCGCACCGCAGACCGCCGGCATCTATCAAGTGGTCGGACAGTTCGATTCCGGAATTGCTGGAGTTAACCCAAGCACGGTCAGCTATACGATCAACGTCGGCGGACCCACCATCGTGCGCACGTTGGTCCCCTTCGATGGCGATATGACCCGCGGCAGCCCAGGCTTCAGCTTCCCGATCAGCGTGCGTTATCTTGAGAACGGCCAGCCGGCCTCACCGATGACACCCGAGACAGTGGTGTGGTCGGTCAGCTCCGGCGACGCAACCGTGTCACCAGCAACCTCACCGGTGGGCTCAACCACAGCCATTGCGACCAGCAACGTGACGTTCGGTAGCACGCCGGGGCCCGTTGTCATCTCCGCGCAGCTGGGGAGCACACCCAACGTAACCACATTTTTCTATCTGGAGATTGAAGAAAGCCTTTCACTGGATGTGGTGGCGCCAGCAAGTCGTCAATTCGACCTGTTGCCGGGCGACCCATTCGAGATTGAGCTATCGCTGCGCACGTCCCGACAGGTGCCGCTTGCCGGCGAAGTGATTTTTGTTGCAGGCGATCTTGTGGACCTCCCATCCGAGCTGTTGACCGATGCCGATGGCTCGGTGACCCTGAGTGGCAGCGCACCGCTCGAAGTTGGACGCTACACCATCGAGTTCACTTATGAGGGGAGCGGTGCCGTTGGCAAGCGGAAGGTCACCGGTGCACCACCACTGACCGAGCGCGTCACCATCAATGTGATCGAAGGGGGAGTTGGCACGGCGCGGTTAATCCCGTCGGAGGGCAGTGGCCAAAGAGGCCTGATCGGCAGACCGGCGATTCCGCTCAAAGCTTTCTACACAGTGAACGACGTACCGATCGGCGGCGCTGCGGTGCAGTGGACGGTCAGTGGCGGCGGCTCGCCGGCGACTCAAACAACGGTCACCGATTCAGCGGGCTTTGCGACCTTCAACTATACCTTTGGACCAACACCCGGCCCGGTGGTGATTACCGCACGCACCGGTGAAGTCAGCGCGCAATTCACCCTGACCGCCGAGCTTGCCCAGTTTGTGGTGGTTTCTGGAAGTGGTCAACGCGGTGCAATTCAAACCACCGCAGACCAGCCGTTGGTTGTCTCGTTGAGGGACCCTGCGGGCGCGGCGCTGGCGAATCAAGTGATTCAGTGGTCGATTACGGGCGGAAGCGCGGCACTGGTCGGCGGCAATAGTGGGGGCAACAGCACCCAAGTCACCACCGACAGTGCTGGTCGCGCGCAAGTGGGTTTGCGTTTCGGTTCGACGCCTGGACCGATATCGGTGCAAGCCACCAGCAGTCTGGCCGGCGCGCCGATACTGTTTACCGCACAAGCCGAGCTTCCTGGATTGCGAATCGTCAGCGGCAACAACCAGAGCGGTGAGCCAGGCCGCGCGCTCAGTCAAGACTTGGTGGTAACGATTGCGCCGACCCAAACCAAAGCCTTGGGTGGCGTCGCCATTGCTTGGGAAGTGCTCGCCGGAGGCGGCACCATTGCAAGTGCCAGCAGCGTCACAGACGCCAATGGACAGGCTCGCAATCAGCTGACTTTGGGGGCGGCGGCTGGCACCAATCAGGTGCGTGCAAGCATCGCCGGCGGTCCCAGCGTTACCTTCTCGGCGACTGGCATCATCACCGCAGTTGAACTGTCCAAGGTGTCCGGCGACAACCAAACCGAATTGCCCACCAACCTCGATTCCGCACCCTTGGTGGTGCGGGTGAGGCGCGCCGGTGGCGGAGCGCTGGTGGCCAACACGACCATTGTCTGGACCGGGAGCAACGCCGGCTTCGCGCAAGCTAACAGCACCACGCTTGCCAACCAGGCCACCAGCGTGACCAACGCCCAAGGTGAGGCGCAGATCGTCACTCGCGTCATCGCCAGTGGCCCCGCTACAGTCAGCGCACGCCTGCAAAACAGCGTCGCAGATCCACTTGTGTTTTCGCTGGTGGGCGCAATTGCCAACACACAAGCGCTCAACGACAACGAAATGCGGGTGGCCGAAGTACTTGACTCGGCGTGTATCGCTTTGGCGGGGTTGAGCACACGCACGGCCGAGCAAGAGGACCTGTTGCTGCGCTGCCGGGAGCTGCAGCGCAATTCGGGTCCGAACCCAGACGATGTCTCCGAAGCATTGGAAACCCTTGACCCGGATGTCGCACTCGCGATGACTGGCGCCGGTTTGGAAGTCGTGACCACGCAGATGAGCAATGTCAACGGTTACCTGATCGAGGCTCGCAACAATCCCGGCGGTCGCGGTCAGTTCCGGCTTGCAGTCGCCACGCCTGACGGCGCATTGCCGCTGTCGTTCTTGCCGTCCAACCTGCTCGCCGCCAACGCCGCACAAGCGGCAGAAGAAGAGTCCGCCGAGGGACAAGACCTGGGGCCGGATTTCGGACGCTGGGGCTTCTTTGCCAGCGGCACAATCGGGCGCGGCGACTACCGCGATGGTGAGCGAACACCTGACTACGACTACAGCTCGGGCAACCTCACGGCGGGTGTCGATTACCGCCTGAGCGACTCTGTCATCCTTGGCGCAGGCTTGGGCTTTTCGCGAAACAATACCGATCTGCGCAATGACGGCGGCAGCCTCGACACCACTGGTTTCAATTTGATCGGCTACGCGAGCTGGTACAACCAGAGCCAGTGGTTTGTGGATGGCGTGCTCACGCTTGGTCGCAACGACTACGACCTGCTACGCAATCTGCGCTACACGATTCCGGCGGTGGGCAGCGGGATCACGACCATCAACCAGGTCGCCTCCTCCAACACCAAGGGCGACCAGCTCGGTGCGTCGCTTGCAGTGGGCCGCGATTGGCAGAAGGGTCCGTGGAGCATCAACTCCTACCTGCGTGCCAACTACTTGAGCACCGATTACGACGCTTATCAGGAACGCATGATTGCGAACTTGCCGGGCGCTGGACTTGCTCTCGCGGTGGACGCTCGCAAACTGACCAACACGAGCACAACGCTCGGCGGCAAGGCAACCTACGTGCTCAGCCGCGACTGGGGCATTTTGATGCCGCATGGTCAGCTGGAGTGGGAGCGCAGCTATGAGGATGATGCAACGCAACTGGTGACTCGCTTCTTGGCCGACCCCACTGGAACAACGTTCGTCCAATTTGGCGATGAGATCGACGACAACTTCTTCAACGTCGGCGTGGGTGTCTCTGCCTTGTGGCCCGGCGGTCGATCAGCCTTCCTCGCCTACGAGCGACTACTCGGTTCTTCGCGGCTATCCCAAGACACCTTGTCGCTCGGTGTGCGGGTCGAGTTTTAGGCTCATGAATCAAGTTGTCACCAAAGGTGACACTCGCGGGTGGAACAGACCGCGTATTCGCACTCCTCTTGCTTGCGGCAGCTTTCCTTGCCACGGCATGATGGAGACCGGTCTCGACGAGAGGGCGTTGAGGATGAGCAACTTGGGTAATCTGATGCAACAGTCACACGATTGGCGAGCCGCACACCGGCTTGTTCAGAGGGAAAGGATGTCCCTATGATCGAGTTCGGGCACTTGAGTCACGTTGGGCTGCGTCGCGAGCACAACGAAGATACCTATTACGGTGACGCCGAACTCGGCTTGTGGCTGGTTGCCGACGGCATGGGCGGACACGAGTTCGGAGAAGTTGCCAGCGCGTTGGCGCGGGAGACGATCGTCCGCGAGGTGCAAGCGGGAAAATCGCTGTCCGATGCCATTCGCGCCGCCGACGAAGAAATCATTGGCCACTCCCGCAGCCGCGCCGAAGCCCTGCCAATGGGCACTACGATTGCGGCCGTAAAAGCATCCGGTGACCGCTTTGAGATGTCCTGGGTCGGAGACTCAAGGGTTTATCTTTGGAACGGCTCATTGCGGCAGATCTCACAAGATCACTCTTACGTTCAGGAACTGATAGACCAAGGTGCAATCACGGCCGAACAGGCCCGCACCCATCCGCACCGCAATGTTGTTACTCAGGCGCTGGGCGTCACTGACCCTCATAGCCTTCGGGTAGACACAGTCGCCGGAGAACTGAAACAAGGTATGCAGCTTTTACTCTGCAGTGACGGCCTCACTGAAGAAGTCGACGACGAGGCGATTGCAAAACTTCTGGGCCGCAAGGAGCTCAGTGCGCAGGAGTGCGTCGACCAACTGATTATGGCCGCACTCGATGGCGGCGGCTCAGACAACGTTACCGTGGTTCTGGTCAGGCAACGTTAGTAGGCAGGTACAGGCTTGGGCAAGCGGTCGATGGCGGACGGCTACCTCGCTCTGCCATCGCGATATGCGGTCCGCTAGTCGCTAGTTTAACGTTGCGTTCTTGATTGAATGTATGTCATTGGCGGTATGGCATGCTCAACGGTCAGCGGCGCGAGCCCAATTTGCTGTCCCCAAGCGCGCAACGCTAGCGCCGGAGCGAAGGCTTTCACTGCCCCGCCGGCATCGACTGACTTGCTACCGCTTGTCAAAAGAGGTGAGCAAGACACACCGAACTCTCGCATCGCGCGGTCAAAGCTCGCGCGATGCCCTGCGCTGCTCGCCGGACTCGGGCCGGAGCGACCGAGCGAAGCGAAGGCGCGGCAGCGAAGCGACCAAGCTCGCAAGTCCATGTGCTCGCCATTCGCGCTGTTCTTCCGAGTTCGGCTCGGTTGCTCGGCGCGAGCCGAATGGGCACCCGAGAGCGAAGGGCAAAGGCAGCAGCGCAAGACCCAAATCTTCACTGCTCAAGTTCGAGACATAGCGCAATGCCACACTAGCCACTCGCATTAGCCGCCAAGCGCCTCGCGATCCGCGCGATCCCGCAAGGTCTTGAGCGACTCGCTGTTCGGCTCAGCCTTGAGACCATCCGTGGCCAGCGTCCGGCAGTTGGTCCACAGCGCGCGCTCACACATCATTTGCGCTGATCGTTCGTAAAACCCGGCGATTTCCGCCAGCCCTGCAAGCGCACGCGCGTTGTCAGGCTCCGTCTCCAACACCTTCCGGTAGAGGTCAACTGCGGACTCACCGGGCGGATAGATCAGCTTGCGACCGGGCTCCTTGTTGATTCCGAACTCGCGATTGGCATCCGCCTGCACCAAAAGCGACTCCACATCGGAAAGGTCAACGGGGCTGGGAACCACCGCCTCGGGCGGCAAGGTGGTCAAGTCGACCGGTGCAACCCCCGCTGGCTGCGCGACCGGCAGAGCTGCATCGGGTCGTAGTAGCCAGACCACCAATATCAACGAAATTAAGCCAGCAGCCGCTGCGGCCGCTGCGGGCAAAGCCCACTTCGGCAAGGTCACGCCTTCCGACGCTACCTTTGAAGTGCGAGTAGTGGTTCCAGTTCGTCGCACGGGCCGTTTTTTTGCCGGTGCGGCGCTCTTGAGGGCTTGCGCCTCCGGTGCGGCGGCCAACAGCTGTTCTACCGCTGCAACAAACGCGTCCCCTGTGGGAAAACGATTGTTGGCGATCTTTGCCATCAGCCCGTCCAACAGTGGCTGCAGCCACGCGTGTTCTGGCGGGAGTATCGGCACTGGCTGGGTGACGTGCATCAAGGCCACGGTAAACGGATCACTTGCACGGTACGGCGGCTCACCCGTCAACATCTCGAAAAACATGACGCCCAGACTATATAGGTCGGATCTCCCATCGACCTGTTCGGCACGGGCTTGCTCGGGACTCATATAGTCCGGAGTGCCAATTGAAGCCCCGGCCATGGTGGCACCAGACTTGGCGTCCATCGCTTTGGCGATACCGAAGTCAGCCAGCACTGCGGTGCCATCCGCTTTGAAAAGCACGTTGCCCGGCTTCACATCCCGGTGTACGAAGCCCATGTTGTGAGCGAACTGCAGGCCACGCGCGACATCACAGACGATGTCCAAAGCGTCTGCTACCAGCAGGCCATCATCGACCTTCTCGCGAAGGGTGCCACCGGGAATGTATTCGGCGGCAAGGTAATAGACGGTACCGTGGGAACCAATGTCGAACACCGTCACCAAGTTCGGGTGCGCAAGCTTGGCCGTGATCCGACCTTCTTTAAGGAAGCGATCAGTAAACTCGGCATTCGCTGCCAACGCTGGGGCCATGACCTTCAGCGCAACTTCGCGATCCAGAGACTCCTGGACTGCAAGGAAAACGGACGCCATACCGCCCTCGCCAATCGGGCGAAGGATCCGGTAACCGGGGATACGGATATCGACCGACTTGAGAAGGATAGTTGAAGACACTAGATGAGCTGCTGTCGGGTGATGGCCCGATTATCCACCAAGCGTGGCGCGCCGCCTATGTCAACTCCTGTGATCGGGATCACCCCGATCACGAGGAGCGTCATTGACTCTGTCCTACTAATTGGCGGCGCGGCGCAATTCGCGCAGAGCAGCAACAAAGTTGCCCATCGCATAGGCGTTTTCATTCTCGACCACTGCAAACAGCGCGTCGATCCGTCCTTGCAACGCTTTGCTCTTCGCTTCGTCAACAGCGTTCAATGTCTCGAACGCAGTAATCACGCTCGAGGCAGCCATCGCCGCTTGCTCCGCCGCAGCGTAGTCGCGGTATTCGCCACGATCGGCATCACTCAGCAAGCTATCCAAAATCGGCGCCAGACTGCCCGGCCCGAAATCGGCTTGGGCGATCTGCGGCAGCAGACTACGAATATCGGCGGCGAGCGCACGGGCTGCTGCGGCAGTCGCATCACGGTTTTCGGTCGTCGCCCGATGCAATGCTCGCGTACGTTCCTGCACCCGCGCTGCGGCACTCTTGTCGACCGCAGCCAAGACGTGACGGAACATGACTAGGTTGGCGTCATTCAAGCGAACAACGCCTGGTCCAAGTCCCGTGCCCGGGCGAGCGGCCCATTTGTCGCTGTCCATGCGCTTATGGCATGCATGGCAGTCAAACAGCACCAATTCGGGGAAAATTCCTGTCCAACCGTGCCGCGGATCAAGCAGCGTATCGAGCAAGTTGACGGCAGCAACACCTTGGCCGATTCCCCAATCGCGAACACCGTTGAACTCACCTTTGCGCTGGATGTAATCGTCATCAATTTCGTAATGGGTGACTTCAGGCAACCAGGTGAATGTGTCCAACTCAAAGCCCAAGCGCGGATGACCCGCACCCATGATGCGGTGAGTGATCATTCGATCCGGCGTACCCATATGGCAGGACAGGCAGAGTTCGGCGCGCTTCACCGGGTCCGATGTCGGATACAGGCCATTGGCGACATTTTCAGAATGCGGCGTGCTCTTGCCGGTGTGGGCTGTCAGCCAACGCTCGGAGCCCCCATGGCAGGCTTCGCAGCCGACTCCATCGCTCATCTGGAAGCGTTCACCGCGTCCGCCCTCAGGCACGTTGTCGGCGTGGCAATCCAAGCAGACCTTGGCTTCACGGGCATCGCCCAAACCGAGCTTTCGTGCGATCGATTGGCCTTCCGCCGTCGCCAACGCCTGATAGGCCTTGGTCGAGTGCGGGTCGTACTCCTGCCATCGAGCAAATTCGCTTTGCCAGACATTCGAATCTTTGTACGGCTGTGAGGCACCGTGGCAGACACTGCTACTACAGGTCGCGACGCCCATGTGCTTGTCTGCGTGGATAGTCGCAACAACCGACGCTTGCACAGTCGATGCGGCCAGTAAGCCCAGCAGAAGTGAATACATACCGTGTCTCATCCCCAACTCCTCCCCAAGAGTGTTTCGGACCCGAGAGTCGGGTCGATTATGCCACTACTGCTTCACCGCTGTGTGGCAGAACTTCCGTTTTTTCCCAAAGACAAACACCCATGGCACTCATCGTGCGAATGCGCTGAGTATGCAGCAGCAACTCCGCGGCATTTGCGAAGCGCACTAGAACAGTAGGTTGACCCGACTTCAACTCGATGGCCTGTGGCTGCGCGACCGCAGATTGTGTTGCCACCGGTTCAAAACCCAAATCGCTCTGACCCGCCGTGAGCTGTAAATACACATCGACCAGGAGTTGTGCATCGAGCAAGGCGCCATGCAGAGTTCGATGGGCACTTTCGACCTGCAAGCGCTTGCACAGCGCATCGAGACTGTTGCGTTGACCCGGATAGCGCTCGCGCGCCAAAGCCAAGGAATCAACCACCCCACACATCGATTGCATGGACGGATAGAGGCCCTCCAGCCGCGCCAACTCGCCATTGAGAAAACCGATGTCGAAGGTGGCGTTGTGGATGATCAACTCTGCGCCACGAACGAACTCGACGAACTCATCCGCGACATCGGCGAAGAGAGCCTTGTCGGCCAGGAATTCATCATTCAACCCGGTGACTTCCTGCGCCCCGCGATCCATCGGTCGCTGCGGGTTGAGATAGCGCTGAAACGTGCGCCCGGTTGGGCGCCGCTCAACCAATTCCACACAACCGATTTCCACCACCCGGTGGCCTTTTTCAACCGCCAGACCGGTGGTCTCCGTATCCAACACTACTTGTCTCATGTGAATTCGGTCCCGCGACTTGCTCGCTGCGCGTTTTCGGCTGCGCGCCGAGCCAATCGGTCTACACGCTCGTTGTCAACGTGACCTGCGTGTCCACGCACCCATACCCACTTCACTCGATGAGGCCGCTGGGCCGACTGCAGTCTTCGCCAAAGATCTTGGTTCTTTACCACCGCACCCGCCGCGGTCTTCCAGCCCCGCCGGGCCCAACCGTCCACCCATTCGGTAATGCCTTTTTGCACGTACTGCGAATCGGTATGAAGCCGCACGCAACAACTAGATTTCAGCGCCTCCAGAGCGGCGATCGCAGCCATCAGCTCCATTCGATTATTGGTGGTATCCGGCTCACCCCCGCAGATCTCACGCTCCACGTCGTTGCATCGCAAGAGCGCGCCCCAGCCGCCCGGCCCGGGGTTACCAATGCACGCCCCGTCGGTATGAACTTCAACTTCTTTCATGCCTGCACTTGCAGGTTCAGCCTGCGTGAGCATGGGAGCCTATTTTCGCTGCAGCCTTGCGTGGCCCGATGGCGGTCATGCCCATCCGGCGCTTGCGCGCAACCACCAACGTAGACGGCCTTAGCGGGTCAGGAATCCACCTTGATTCCACAACACTCGCGTCAGCGGCTGGCGGCTCGATCTGACGTGGCCACAACGGTCCTAGGCCCAGCTCCTGCTCAATTGAGAGTCCGGCATCAACCAGCATGGAGTGCATCCGTCGCTCAGCTAGCGGACGTGGTACGCGGCGCCCCCAGCTCATTCGCCACAAACTCGTTGTCGACAATCGGATCACAAACAGCACTCCCTCTGGCATGAGCACCCTTGCGCATTCAGTCACCAGCGCCGCGGGATCAGAAGCCACATCGGTTGCATACAACAGGTAGGCCAGCGAAAGCGTCTCACTTTCAAAAGGCAGCGAGTCTTCACGACAGCACAGGTCACCGGCCAAACCGTTACTCGTGTGATACAGACTCACAGTGGATTGCAGCATGTTGCCGGACAATAAGGGAGACGCCTCTGCACACGGCCGCAGGAACAATCCGCGAACCCCAATATGCGACGTCAGCAGCGGCGTGACTCGACGTTGAGCATCTCGGACCAAGCTGAGTCCCAACGCGGAATTGAACCAAGTGCGACAGACGTCGGGTTGACGTAATGAGAGTAAGGCCGGCATCTTGCCGGTCATTGTGCCGCAGCCTGCGGCGAGCGTCAGCCAAAATCGAAGGCTTGTTGAACTCAACCGATGATCACATTGCGTGCCCTGCCCGTCTTGGAAGACAACTATATCTGGGTGCTGGGACGAGACGATGGCTCTGCGATCATCGTCGACCCCGGCGAGGCCGCTCCAGTACTGGCTGAAATGAAGAACGGGCTGCGACCTGTCGCAATCCTGGTGACTCATCATCATCCCGATCATATTGGTGGAATATCTGCAATTCTGGCGGCTTGCCCCGTGCCTGTTTACGCGCCTCTCGACACCCGCATTCCTATTGCAGACCACCGCGTAAGCGATGGCGACGAGATAGCAATCGCGTCAATGGACTTGCGCATTCGTGTTATCGGCGTGCCCGGGCACACGAGTAGTCACGTCGCCTACTACGACGGCGAGCGGCTGTTTTGTGGGGATACGCTGTTCAGCCTGGGCTGCGGTCGACTATTCGAGGGCACGCCTGCGCAAATGCTCGCCGCGCTTGATCAGTTCTGCGTCCTGCCCCAAACAACCATCGTGTGTTGCACACATGAGTACACCGCGGCCAACGCCCGATTTGCCAGCGTCGTTGATCCTCAGAACGAATCGCTGCGCGAGCGTGTCGAGGAGGTCGCTGCTTTACGCCATGAAGGGCTCCCCAGCTTGCCAACGACGATCGCCATCGAGTGCGCCTGCAATCCCTTCATGCGCATCGACTCGGCGTCCGTTCGGGAAGCAGTCGCCGTGCACACCGGGGGAGACAGCGATGATCGCGTAGCTCGCTTCGCAGCCCTGAGGCGCTGGAAGGATGGCTTCACTGTTAATGCATCGTTGGGCACATGAAACACTTCTGCCAAGACTGTCTGGTTACACTCCCCAGCCTAATGTTTGCGTTGGTCCTGAGCGGATGCAGCGGGTTGGCAAGCCGGCCGAACTCGTCTTACTCGACTCCCTCCATCGAGATCAGTGCAGACATTTCGACCTCTACCCTTTCTTTACCAACTTCGGTTGATATCACCGCTGCAAGCATCACTCCAACCCCGGCGCTGAATCCCACCATCGAAGGTGGTGCGCCAACCGCCCCGAATGTGCTGCGACGATTGCGCGCTCAACTCGTCGACGATGGCAATTGCAGAACAGTCGCAATCGAGCGTGAAGTTCGTGGCCTGGCGCGCCGGCCAGACGCGTTGAAGTTGAAAATCGAGCGGGCGCTGCCATTGCTTGAATACGTATTGGCGGCTGTCGAGCAGCGCAACCTGCCCGGCCAGTTCGCGCTGGTGCCTTGGGCAGAAAGCGGCTTCCGTGCTGATCCAGGCAACCGCGGTTCGGTGCAGGGCCTCTGGCAATTTACCGAGTCCACAGGTCGGGCCCACGGCCTGCGAATAGACCGTCGATACGACGGCCGCCGCGCTGCGATCGACTCAACACTTGCAGCTGTCGAACACCTTGAGGCACTGCAGCAAGAATTCTCCGATTGGCGCCTCGCGCTATTGGCCTACAACGCTGGTGCCTTCCGCGTCGCTCGTGCCATTCGCAATCATCCGCTGAATGCGGCTGGGCTACCCGCCACATTGGCACCGCATAGCTATGTGTACCTGCAGAAGATTTCAGCACTGGCGTGCATCCTTGGCGATGCGCAACGCCATGGGTTGGATACGGCCACATTGACCTTCGAGCCCTTGGTCGAGGTACCACGTCCGTTAGGCATCAGCAGCGCCAGGGAACTTGCGCGTACAAGTGCGCTAACACTTGCCGAGCTCTTGAACTACAACGCCGCGTTTGCCGACGGCAGTATTCCCAGCAACGCCCCGCCAACCCTATTGCTGCCCGAGCGAGCGGCCCGCGCAGTAGCAAGCATCGAGGCAAACTCCTCCGACCTCGACGAAGTTCACTTGGATATTCAAGTCACCGCCAGTCCTGCGAACACTGATCAGGCAACTGACCACCTGGTCACCCGCGGCGACAATCTGTGGCGAATCGCCAGGCTCTACCGCTTGAAGCTGCGTGACCTGCTGCGCATCAATAACCTTTCGCCACGCAGCGTAATTCGACCGGGTCAGCGTATTCGAATTGTTCCGGATTGAGCGCTGCAAGTGCGTCATCACCAGTCAGTTGTGAGCCTGCATGACAACCTCTGCAGCAAGCGAAGCAGGACGACCTGCGCGGCTGACGGGTAAACTGCTGAATTCAATCGAGACTGGAAAGCACTATGGGTTTCTTAAGCGGCAAGCGAGCGCTCATCATTGGCATCGCCAGCCAACGCTCCATCGCCAGCGGAATTGCTGAAGCCATGTACCGTGAAGGTGCCGAGTTGGCGTTTACCTATCAGAGCGAGAAGCTCAGATCACGCGTGGAGGCCGCAGCACTCGCTTGCGGATCCGACATCGTGCTGCCGCTTGACGTGGCCGAAGACAGCCAGATCGAAGCCGTGTTCGCGGCGCTCGCAGAGCGCTGGAACGGATTTGACGTGTTGGTTCACTCGGTCGGGTACGCCCCGCGCGAAGCAATCGAGGGTGAATTCCTGGATGGTCTGACGCGAGAAAATTTCGCGATTGCTCACGACATTTCGAGCTACAGCTTGGCTGCACTTGCCAAGGCTGCACGCCCGCAAATGCGGGGACGCAACGGCTCCATACTGACCCTGAGCTACCTGGGAGCTGAGCGCGCGTTGGCAAACTACAACGTGATGGGTTTGGCGAAGGCTAGTCTTGAGGCTTGCGTCCGGTACCTGGCACTCAACCTGGGTCCGGAAGGAACGCGGGTCAATGCGATTTCAGCAGGCCCCATCAAGACATTGGCTGCGGCAGGTATCGCCAACTTCCGCAAGATGCTGGGCCACGTGGAGGCAAATGCACCGCTTCGACGCAGCGTATCGATTGAAGACGTCGGCAATGTGGCGGCGTTTCTATGCTCGGATTTAGCCGCTGGCATTACCGGCGAGGTAACTCATGTCGATGCCGGGTACAGCATCCTCGGCATGACTGGCATCGACTAGGTCTGCGGCTATTTATTTGGCATTTTGCGCAGCCTGCTCCCGAACTCGGGAGCAGACCGCAGCGACGTCGGCATCGCTGACTACATCCGCTCTGGTGCGAGCTCCACCACGATTTGCTTGCGCAAAGCTGTGATGTAGGCTTGTGACTCGGCCCCACCAAATGCTTGTGCCAGCTGGTCGCGTAGGGCAGCCCGCTGCTCACCTTCGGTATCGCCAGGTTTGCCGGGGCGGACTGCAATCACTTGCAGCAGCGCGTGGCGATCGCCACCGAGCGTGACTTGCGAACTCGCGACGGCGTCCTTGCCCGGATGCTGCAGCGTAAAGGCGACCGTGCTGATCGCGGCGTCGACCGCAACCCCGGTGCGACCAAGATCCATTGCTTCTTGCACCTCAAGCGAAAGCTCGGTGGCGATAGCCGCCAGCGTTTCGCCCGCCTCCAATCGATCAAACAGGGTCTGTGCTCGCTCATTAGCTTGCTTGGCGCGCATTTCTTGGCGAAGCTCGGCTTCAACCTGGGCGCGAATATCAGCCAGCGGAATCGGCACGGCGGGTTGGTGGTCCACCACTTTCAGCGCGAGATAGCGGTTGTCGCCAATGTCGACCGGTTCACTGACATTACGTTCGCTCAGCACCGTCGGCGAAAACGCCGTCTCGATCACCTTGGGATTCGAACTGATGGGGTCCGCACCACCCAAACGACTGAAAGGACCAATCTTTTGGACTTCCAAACCGAGACCTTTGGCGGCCATTTGAAGCGAGGTGGGGTCGCGGTAAATCGCATCCACCATTTCTCCGCTCAGATCGCTGAAGCGGCGCTCACGCTCGGTTTCAAGAAACTCGCGCTGCAACTCATCGCGCACATCGGCGAACTGCTTGCTCTTCTCTGCGCGACGTTCGCGCAACAGGATGACATGCCACCCGTCTGCAGACTTGATAGGTTCGCTGATCGCATTGACTTCGAGCGAAAAAAGGGCCGTTTCAAACGCTGGGTCGGTCAACCCACGCTCCAGCCAGCCCAAGTCCCCACCCGCTGATTTTGAGCCTGCGTCTTCCGAGTTCTCGCGGGCTAACGCAGCGAAGTCGACATTGTCAGCACGCGCCTCCACAACCAGCGCTTGTGCTCTTTCTTGAGCCAGTCGCTGGGAGTCCGCGTCGGCGTCTACCGCCGTCTTGATCAGAATGTGCGACGCAAGGCGCTGCTCCGGCTCGACAAAGCGGCTTTTCGCTTCATCGTAGCGCTGCTGCAATGTGGCGTCATCGGCAACCGTCGGCACTTCCAGCTTGGCAGATTCAAGCAGCAGGTACTCAATGCTTACAGTCTCTTCGCTCAAATAGCGGTCCGTGCTCCGAGCGTGGAAGGCGACAACATCGGCGTCTTGCAGCGCCTCAGTACTCAGCTCAGGGGCTTCCAACACCAGAAAACGAAGGTCACGTCGCTGATCCCGCAGAGCCAAGTACCCATCGACGTCCGCGGAAGTAGCAAACGCCGAATTCTCGATCTGCTCCGGCAGTACACGCACCTCGAGGTCGCGAAGCATGCGCTGTTCGAAATCGCGCGGACTCATGTTCTGCCCGGATAGAAGGAGTCGATACTGATCCGCACTGAACTTGCCGCCGACTTGGAAGGCGGGGATGGCCGCGATTTCCTTGGCCAAGGCCGCCGGAGGAATGATCGCTCCCTGCGAACTGGCCGATTGCCGGAGCAGCTCTTCGTCCACCAGCCGATCCAACAAGGCCTGCCGCGTTTCTGGACGCTCAAGCATCGCACCGTCGTAGCGGTCACCCAGCATCTGCCGCATCTGCGCGCGGTACTCTTCGAATCGGCGCTGGAATTCCTGCTGGCTGATCTCAGCCTCTCCGACCTTGGCCACCCAAGTCTCGCTTGGTGCCGAAAAATAATCGGTCACGCCAAAGAACGCGAACGGCACCACCAGAATGCCGATGATGACAATGGCTATCCAGCCAGAAGTTTTTTCACGGAGTTTTTGCAGCATATCGTGAGGTGCGCACCGGTTGTGCGGAGGCGTTGCGCCGCCCCATGCGAGACGCTTAGGCCACCGCTGAAAAGACAAGGGCGCCGTTTTGCGGCGCCCTTGTGAACATGGCGGAGTGGACGGGACTCGAACCCGCGACCTCCGGCGTGACAGGCCAGCATTCTAACCGACTGAACTACCACTCCGCGTTCTTGGTGCTGGGTGTTGCTAACGGTATCCGCTGGTGGGTGCTGAGGGTTTCGAACCCCCGACCCTCGCCGTGTAAAGGCGACGCTCTACCGCTGAGCTAAGCACCCAACGAAGCTAATCAGTTTACAGCATCCTTCAACGCCTTACCAGCCTTGAAAGATGGGACTTTTGACGCTTTGATTTTGATCGTTTGACCGGTGCGCGGATTGCGGCCCTGACGAGCCGCGCGCTTACGGACTTGGAACGTACCAAAGCCGACCAAGGACACGCTGTCATCCTTTTTCAGCGCCTTCTTGATCACTTCGATCACTGCATCCAGTGCGCGACCCGCATCCGCTTTTGACAGCTCAGCAGCGTCTGCAACGGCTCCGATGAAATCAGCCTTATTCATTGTCACTCCCTAGCGATAGTTTTGGTTTGCCCCCGAGGATGCATAGCCGGACAGACACAGATGATGCATTCGTCCAGCTTGCGATGTCCTTGCGTCGCGTCGTTGTCTTGTCAGCAGATGACGGGCGGCGGACGCTGCGATTTATACCAGTGCGGGTTTCCCATAGCAACACGAAATTACTAGGTTTTATGCGGGTTTCAGACGATTTTCGGGGTTGACGTTGATCGCTTTCCGGTGCCGGCGGCGAGGCAGTCAACTGTTCAGAAAACCGCCGGAGCAGGCGGACTCGTTAGTCGTAGCTTGGGTTACTTGAGCTAAGGACTTGATTCCGAACAACTGCATCGAGCAGTCACACGCAGCGGGGTGTCCGTGTGCGCTGCGTCAACTCATCATCTGAGCGCCCGCTATCAGTGCGCGCGTGGCAGCTGGCTGCCCACAGATTCTTTTTCAGGTTCGTGCTTGCTGGCGTCGACAATACTGGGAATTCGCGGCGAGAGTGGCGAAGCCAGCGCCAGATCAAGCACTTCGTCAATCCAACGCACTGGCTTGATCTGGAGGTCGCGAGTGACGTTCTCAGGAATGTCAGCCAAGTCTTTCTGGTTTTCCTCAGGGATGATCACAGTACGAATTCCGCCCCGCAACGCCGCCAGCAGCTTCTCTTTGAGGCCGCCAATCGGGAGTACTCGTCCACGCAAGGTGATCTCTCCAGTCATCGCAACGTCAGCGCGCACCGGCACCTTCGCCAACACCGACACCAACGCCGTCACCATGGCGATACCTGCGCTCGGCCCGTCCTTTGGCGTTGCGCCCTCTGGCACGTGCACGTGAATGTCGTATTTCTGGTGAAAATCCGGCTCAATGCCAAAGCTCTCCGCGCGGGTGCGAACCACGCTCATTGCCGCCTTGATCGACTCTTGCATGACGTCACCGAGCTGGCCCGTGTGCATCAGCCCGCCCTTGCCGGGAGCCAACGCGGCTTCAATCTGCAGCAGATCGCCACCGACTTCGGTCCAAGCCAGGCCAGTCACCAGTCCAATCTCGTTAGCTTGCTCGGCGCGACCAAAATCGTGTCGACGAACGCCCAGATACTTTCCGATGTTCTTCGGCGTCACCGTCAGATCTGGCCGCTTGCGGGCGGTCTTTCGATTCGGCTGCGGGCCCGCAAGGGCAATGTCTTTGACGACTTTGCGGCAGATCTTCGAGATCTCGCGCTCAAGGTTGCGCACTCCCGATTCGCGTGTGTAGTAGCGGACAATTTCACGCACCGCATCTTCGCTCAAGGCCAGCTCGTGCTCCTTCAGCCCGTTGGCAAGCAGCTGTTTTGGAACCAGATAACGCTGCCCGATGTGCAGTTTCTCGTCTTCTGTGTAACCGGGGATCCGAATGACTTCCATCCGGTCCAGTAGCGGACCGGGAATGCGCAGGGAGTTTGCAGTGGCAACAAACATCACCTCGGACAGGTCAAGATCGACCTCAAGGTAGTGATCGTTGAAGGCGTGGTTCTGCTCAGGATCAAGCACTTCGAGCAAAGCGGAAGAAGGATCGCCGCGGAAGTCCATGCTCATCTTGTCAATCTCATCGAGCATGAACAACGGATTCCGGGTACCAACCTTGCTCAGGTTCTGTACGATGCGGCCCGGCATCGAACCGATGTACGTTTTCCGATGCCCACGAATCTCAGCTTCATCGCGTACGCCGCCCAAACTCATGCGCACAAATTTGCGATTGGTAGCCTTCGCTATGGATTGGCCCAATGAGGTCTTGCCAACACCGGGTGGGCCGACCAGACACAGGATCGCGCCCTTCATCCGTTTCACACGCTGTTGCACGGCGAGGTACTCGACGATTCGTTCTTTTACTTTCTCGAGTCCGTAGTGGTCGGCATCAAGCACATCACCGGCCGCTCTCAAATCACGTCGGATTTTGCTGCGCTTTTTCCAAGGCACGCCCACCAACCACTCGACATAGTTGCGCACGACGGTGGCCTCAGCCGACATCGGCGACATCTGCTTAAGCTTGTTGAGCTCAATCCGCGCCTTGCTTTCGACTGGCTTCGGCATGCCGGCGGCGGCAATCTTTCGGGCCAACTCTTCGATTTCATTGGGCGCGTCTTCGTTCTCGCCCAACTCCTTTTGAATCGCCTTCATTTGCTCGTTGAGGTAGTACTCGCGCTGGCTTTTCTCCATCTGCGATTTGACTCGCCCGCGAATGCGTTTCTCCAACTGCTGGACATCGATCTCGCCGTCCACAAAGCCGATCAGCATTTCAAGCCGCGCACCCACCTCAAACGCCTCCAACAGCGCCTGCTTGTCTGACAATCGAATACCCAGATGCGCCGCAACGGTGTCGGCAAGCCGGCTGGGATCGTCAATTCCGGCGAGCGTTGACAGTAGCTCGGGCGGAATCTTGCGATTCATCTTGACGTACTGCTCGAACAGCGAGATGAGTGACTTCAGGGTCACCTCCACCTCGCGGTCTTCGCGCTCGTAAACCGGCTCAACGACCGCTCCGTGCGCGGTCAATCCGCCTTCGCCGTCACCGTATCCGCTCACTTGGGCTCGGGCGACTCCCTCAACCAGCACCTTGATGGTGCCATCCGGCAATTTGAGGAGTTGCAACACTTGCGCGATGCAGCCGACCGAATAAAGATCGTCAGCGCCAGGGTCATCAATGTCCGGACTTTTCTGCGCGACCAGCAGGATCTGCTTCTCGCCTTCCATCGCCTGATCGAGCGCACGAATAGACTTTTCGCGTCCCACAAAAAGTGGGATCACCATATGCGGGTAAACCACCACATCGCGCAACGGCAGCACGGGAAGCGGCGGCGTAGCAGAGGCAGTTGCGTTCATCGAGGTACTCCAGAACGGCGCTGCCACCAACAAAGGCGATCAGCACAGGTAACGGGCGGGCAATATGCAAAGATGGGGCCGTCTTGGCGGCCCACAAGTGCAACGCAGGTTCGCCGTCAGATCTGCAATTGGTCACCGCAGCGACTCGACGCTGCGGCTAGCTCCGGACAGATTCGAAACGAATCAAGCGGCGGGCGATTCGGCCGCTTTGGCGGAGTTCGAATAGATCAGGAACGGCTCAGTCTGGTGATTGATCACCGACTCGTCAACGACCACCTTGCTGACATTTTCGAGCGAAGGCAGCTCGTACATGGTGTCAAGCAGCACCGACTCGATGATCGTGCGCAAACCACGCGCACCCGTTTTACGCTTCAGCGCCTTGCGGGCGACTGCTACCAGTGCTTCAGGTCGAAATTCAAGCTCAACGCCTTCCATATCAAACAGCTTCTTGAACTGCTTGGATATGGCGTTTTTTGGCTCGGTCAGAATTTTTACCAGTGCAGGCTCATCCAACTCTTCCAAGGTAGCGACTACCGGCAAGCGTCCGACGAACTCGGGGATGAGACCAAACTTGATCAGATCCTCGGGCTCGACATCCGCCAGCAGTTTGCCAACATTGGCTTTCTGGTCTTTGCTGCGAACTTCTGCGCCAAAACCGATCCCGGCGGCGTCTTGCGTGCGTTGCTGGATGATTTTGTCCAAGCCAGCAAATGCGCCGCCGCACACAAACAGGATGTTGCGCGTATCGACCTGCAGAAACTCCTGTTGCGGGTGCTTGCGACCGCCCTGCGGCGGGACGCTGGCAATGGTGCCCTCGATCAACTTGAGCAAAGCTTGCTGTACGCCCTCGCCAGACACATCGCGGGTGATCGACGGATTCTCCGACTTGCGTGAAATCTTGTCGATCTCGTCAATGTAGACGATCCCGCTTTGTGCTTTCTCGACGTCGTAATCGCACTTTTGCAGCAGCTTCTGAATGATGTTCTCCACATCTTCACCAACGTAGCCGGCCTCGGTCAGCGTGGTTGCGTCAGCGATGGTGAAGGGAACATTTAAAAGGCGTGCAAGCGTTTCGGCCAATAAAGTCTTGCCGCAACCGGTCGGACCGACCAGCAAGATGTTGCTTTTAGAGAGCTCGACTTCGTCGTTCTTGCCGCGCGACTCCATTCGCTTGTAGTGGTTGTAAACCGCCACGGCGAGTGTTTTCTTGGCGCGTGGTTGACCGACCACGTATTGGTCCAGCACGTCGAGAATTTCACGCGGCCGCGGCAAATGGCTGCGCGTTGACGCCGCCTTCTCCTCAAGCTCTTCGCGAATGATGTCATTGCATAGCTCGACGCATTCATCACAGATGAACACGCTCGGGCCAGCAATAAGCTTGCGCACTTCATGCTGGCTCTTGCCGCAGAAGGAGCAGTAAAGAATCTTGGCGCTGTCTCCGGATCGTCCGGAACGCTCGTCGCTCATGCCTGAATTGCCTGCCACACGGGCCCGCACTGCGGGTACGGGCCGAGAATATCACACGAGACCGGGGCACTCGCCCCACTCAACGCGACCTTAGTTCCGTCATTTAGACCCTGCTGCCAGCGCAACGCCGAACTCAGCCTGGTTTGACCGAGTCGTCGGAGCGGCGTTCAAGCACCGCGTCGACGATCCCATAGTCGCGAGCATCTGCGGCGCTCATGAAGTTGTCGCGGTCCGTATCCCTGGCGATGCGCTCAATGGGTTGCCCAGTGTGCGTGGCAAGGATATGGTTGAGGCGATCGCGCAAGGTGAGGATCTCGCGTGTGTGAATCTCGATATCGCTCGCCTGCCCCTGATAGCCGCCCAGCGGCTGATGGATCATCACCCGGGAGTGCGGCAACGCGAAACGCTTGCCCTTGGCACCGGACGCCAACAAAAGGGCGCCCATGCTGGCGGCTTGGCCGATGCACATGGTGGCCACATCCGATTTGATGTATTGCATGGTGTCGTAGATCGCCATGCCCGCCGTCACCACGCCACCTGGGCTGTTGATATACAGGTTGATGTCTTTGTCGGGATTCTCTGATTCCAGGAATAGCAACTGCGCGACAACGACGTTGGCGACATAGTCATCGACTGGCCCAACCAGAAAAATGACTCGCTCTTTCAGCAAGCGCGAGTAGATGTCGTAGGCGCGCTCGCCACGGCTGGTCTGTTCGACCACCATCGGCACCAGATTGAGGCCTCGAATCGTCATCGCTTTACTCCTGCGGTTGCCCAGTCGGAGGGTCCGACCGGGCGTTTTCGATCAACAGTGGCGACTGTATCGAGCACATCCTGTGACTCGATCAGGCGTTGGGGCGCATCACTTCAGCAAAGCTCAAAGCCTGAACAGTCAAGTCAGCGTGATCAGCGATCCAGTCGATCAGCTGATCCTCGATAACACGACTCTCCAATGACTGCATCATTTGGGGGTCGTTGCGATAGAGTTCAATGACCTCCGTCGGGTTTTCGTAAGTGGATGCAATCGAGACCAGCATTTCGTTGGCTCGGCTGCGGTCAATGCGAATTTCGTTTTGGCGCGCCAGTTCACCCAGCAGCACTGCCGCCGCCACACGGTTTTTGGCGATAGGCAACAACGCCTGCGGATCGACTTTGACGTCCTTGCGCCCTTGCGATTTCGCCTGCTGCTCGGACTGAGTGGCCAAGCCTTTGGCTTCGGCTTCAATCATCTGCTGCGGAAACTCAAGGTGCGAATGCGCTTGGACCAGCATGCCGGCGACATCTGCCTTCAGCCGCGCCATCAGGGCGCCACGCAGTTCGCGCTCGAGATTGGCTCGCACTTCGGTACGAAAAACATCCATACCGCCTTCGGCGATACCGAAGCTCGCCATGAACGCGTCATCCACGTCAGGCAGTGCGCCTTCGGAGACACGAACGACCTTGACGCTGACGTCTGCCGGCCGGCCAGCGATCGAAACCACCCGGTAATCGCTCGGGAAGTTGACCGTGAAGGTATGCTCAGCGCCCGCAACGAGACCGATCAGACCATTCTCAATGTCGGCAAAAATGGCGTTCGACCCGAGCACAGTTCCTGAACGCTCGGCACCTTCTGCGGGAATCCTGATTTCGCCAGATACCGCCACCGACTCGAACAACACCATGTCGCCAATCTGCGAAGCGCGCTCGACGGTGGTCCAGGTGCGGCGCTGCTCACGCAAGGTCTGAATCATGGTGTCGATGTCCGCGTCTTCGACGACGGCGGTCGGCTTCTTCACCTTCAAGCCGGACACATCGATCTTGCCAATGTCTGGCATCACTTCAAATGTGACTACATACCGGAACTGCCCTTCTTCGATGGTGCCCGCTGCTTCAATGGACGGTGCCACGGCCGGACGCAGGTTCTCTTGCTTGACCGCTTCGCCAAAACTCTCTCGAATCACAGCGGTGGCGACTTCGTTGCGCACCTGTGCACCGTAGCGCTGATCGATCACCTTCGGCGGCACTTTGCCCGGCCGAAACCCCTTCAGGCGAACGCTGCGAGTGAGCTCACGCAGACGATCACGAACTTGCGACTCAAGACGCTCGGCAGGAACACTGACCGTCACTTTGCGCTGGAGGGTACTGATGGATTCGACCGAAACGTGCATGAAAACTCCTGACAACATCGATTGACAAACTGCCCAGCCGTTGCTTGCTATGCGAGCCAGGCGACGTGGGGAATTGAGGGGAAAGAATGGGGAAATTGGAAAAGGAGTTACCGAGGTGGGCACCACGGTACAGTCGTGGCGGTTCGGATGGTGCGAAAGAAGAGACTCGAACTCTCAAGGGTTACCCCACTGGAACCTAAATCCAGCGCGTCTACCAATTTCGCCACTTTCGCTTTGAACCGCACTAGCCTTCGACCACGTCCTATAGAACTCATGCACCCGTTGACAAGATGGTGGGCCGTGTAGGATTCGAACCTACGACCTATTGATTAAGAGTCAACTGCTCTACCAACTGAGCTAACGGCCCATCTTGAAATTTTTGCCGCCTGCCGCGAACCATGGCGACAGGATCAGTGTGCCGCATCGTCTCACTGGGGTGGAAGACGGGACTCGAACCCGCGACCCCTGGAATCACAATCCAGTGCTCTAACCGACTGAGCTACATCCACCATTGAAACCTGTTCGCTGACATCTGTGTCGCTTGCACGCCTTGACTGCCTGAGTGCATCCCGCCAACCCGCACTATCTGTTGTTCGACACACCCTGACGGCGAACCGCAAGTGGCGCGCCCGACAGGAATCGAACCTGCAACCGTCGGCTTAGAAGGCCGATGCTCTATCCGATTGAGCTACGGGCGCAGATTTGCACCGACCTGTTTACTCGAAACATCGACCGTTTGCACAGAATTCCGGCTTACGGTCGGATGGTCGGGGAAGAGGGATTCGAACCCACGACATCCAGCTCCCAAAGCTGGCGCTCTACCAGACTGAGCTATACCCCGGTGTGCCGGCTCTCCGAAGGCGCTCACCGTGCCGCCAAACAGAAGCGGAATGGTAAGCGGCGCACTGGCGCTGCGTCAATTGTGGCGCGAGGGCAACTATTCACAGTCGCGCTCCTTCAGCACTGCTGAAGCTGACTCGGGAGGTCATCGCACGGTGGCTAGGCAGCTTGTGCTTGACACTTGAAACTGCGGGAGGGGCTGTTGCAACAGCCAAAGCTTGCGTTATAGTATATCAATGCAATCGCGCACCCTGACTCCCATCGCTGCCCATCTCGAACCGCAAACTCCGCTTGATCCTGCGGCCAGCGCTGGTGATCGAGTAGGAATTGCTGGTTCGTTGATCTGCGCTGTGCATTGCGCGCTGATGCCTCTGGCGTTGAGCCTGCTTCCCGCTTTGGGCGTCGGCCTAGTGAGCGATGTGGATCTGGACCAGGCATTTGTGATTTTCGCCACCTTGCTTGGCATCGCCACCCTGGGCATTGGTTTTCGGCGGCACCGCGCGCACCATGCGTGGGCGCTTTTGGTGCCAGGCTTGATGCTGGTTTGGACAGGGTCGTTTACGTCAATGCACGATCATTCCATTGGTCATGCGTTGATGATGAGTGCCGGTGGTCTGTTTATCGCAGCGGCGCATTTCGCCAACCTGCGCCTGACCCATCGTTCCGCCAATCGAGTGGTGGGCCGACTGGGCAACGGCGAACTGGCGTCGGCGAACTGAAACACGGTCAGGATGTGGCTCGTGGCCCTTCGGAGCCCTAGCTGCTATCCTTCGCGCCCTTTCATTCCACCGGCTGCTGCCGGTCGCAACTAGGAGTTATCAGATGGGCAAGGGCGACAAGCGCACCCGCAAGGGCAAGATCAGTGCGGGAAGCTACGGCAATAGCCGCCCGCATTCCGAAGCGACTACGGCAACAGTAACCGCCAAGCCGGCAGCGGTGGCGAAGAAAGCACCAGCACGCAAGACCTCAGCCAAAAAGGCCTAACCGCCTCTCTTAGACCGCGTTGATCGTCGCTGCGTACTGCGCTCAGCCCCCGCTCACGCGGGGGTTTTGCTTGGCGCCGCTGCCGGGAGATGACAGCTGAAGGGATCTCCATCCACGTCGATCAGGCAGAGGCTGGGCCACGAAACAGAGTGATTCCGCCCGCAATGACGCGTAAGGGTGGCGGCCCCCCGATCCAATTGACGAGCTCTGCAGGCGAAGCCACCGGCCACAGCGCGAGATCCGCGACCGCACCGACGCGTATCTGGCCACGATCCATCAATCCCAACGCTTTGGCCGCGTTGATTGTTGCCCCGCGCAGCGCTTCATCCACGGTCAGCCCGAACAGGACGCAGGCCATATTCATGGCGACTCGCAGCGATGCCAACGGCGATGTGCCGGGGTTGAGGTCAGTCGCCACCGCCATGGGCACACCGGCTGAGCGGAACTGCGCTACCGGTGGCGGGCGGGTTTCGCGCAAGCTGTAGAAAGCGCCGGGCAGCAGCACTGCCACCCCACCGGATTGGGCAAGCGCATGGATGCCTGCGCTTGAAGTGTATTCGACATGGTCGGCGGACAGGCCAGCGAACTCCGCGACCAATTGCGCTCCGCCGAGATCACTCAATTGATCAGCGTGCAATTTCACTGGTAGGCCGAGCGCCTTTGCGGTCTCGAAAACACGCCGCGTCTGTGCTGGCGTGAAACCGATTCCCTCGCAAAATGCATCCACTGCGTCGACCAAGCCCATCTCGGCGAGCGCTGGCAGCATGTGCGCGCACACCAGGTCGACATAGCCGTCCGCGTTGCCTGCGTACTCCTCAGGAACGGCATGCGCGCAAAGCGCAGTGGTGCGCACGCTGATACCGAGTGTTTCGCCAATCTGTCGCGCAGTCCGCAGCATGCGACTCTCACTTTCCAGATCAAGTCCGTAGCCCGATTTGATCTCGATCGTGGTCACCCCGTCCGCGAGCAATGCCCGCGCGCGCGGCAGCGACTGTGCCAGCAACTGCTGATCATCAAGCCCACGCGTCGCCCGCACCGTCGCTTTGATGCCGCCGCCGGATCGAGCGATCTCGGCATAGCTGGCACCGGCCAAACGGGCTTCAAATTCGTTGGAGCGCTGCCCGCCGTATACCAAGTGGGTGTGGCAATCAATGAGGCCGGGCGTCAACAAAGCGCCGTTGGCATTGATGACCTCGACATCGGTTGCACCGGCACCGGTTACATCAGAGTCAGCCACCTCCGCGTCGTCATCAGCGACTGGCAGCGCATGGAAGTCTGCATCCGCTCCGACGAAGTCAATAAGGCCGTTGCGCCAAGCGACGGTCGCATCATTAATAACTTGGATGCCCGCACCGACAAGCGTGCATACCCTGGCGTTGCGAATGACACCCGCTGCAGAAGCCATCAAGCCAATCCTCACTATGTAGGCCGTGAGTCTATCGGCCGCGGGGGCGATTCGCCTTTGTTGAGATTGCAGGCCAGAATCGTGCGCATGAACGAGCCCACTCAAACCCGCTGCTGGACATCCGCCGGCTGGCAGGCGATGCCGCCGGGTTTGCCGAAGAATGGGGATTGGAGACTGCCCGGCGTCGCCAATACCCATTCGCATGCCTTTCAACGCGCGATGAGCGGACTGACGGAACGCCGTGGTCCTGGCGCTGACAGTTTCTGGTCCTGGCGTGAGCGCATGTACGCCATGGCAGCGCGGTTTGACCCCGACACGTTGCGTGACGTCGCCGCACAGCTCTACATGGAGATGCTGGAGGTCGGATACAGCAGTGTCTGCGAGTTTCATTACCTGCATCACGCCGCTGATGGAACCGCTTACGCCGACCCCGCTGAAATGGCGTTGGCCTTGGTTGATGCGGCACAGGAAGTTGGCATTGCTCTGGTCCTGCTGCCGACGTTGTATCAGGTAGGTGGCTTTGATCAACGCCCATTGGCGGCGCGCCAGCAGCGGTTTTTCAACACTACCGACGCCTATCTGACCCTGTTACAGCGTCTGGACGGCTTGCGCCGACCGGGCTTGGAAATCGGAGTCGCCTTTCACAGTCTGCGCGCGGTACCTGAGCCCGCCATGCGCGAAGTGCTCGTTGCACGCAGCAACCGCCCGCAGCCAATTCACTTGCATATCGCCGAGCAAGTCGCCGAAGTTGATGACTGTCTGGCGCATCGAGGCGCACGTCCCGTCGCCTGGCTACTCGATCACGCACCTGTGGATGCGCGGTGGTGCCTGGTTCATGCCACCCATCTGGATTCCACCGAAGTCAGCGCGCTGGCGGCAGCGGGAGCCTGTGTTGCTTTGTGTCCAACCACCGAGGCAAATCTGGGGGATGGACTGTTCCCGCTGGGCGACTACCTCGCCGCAGGCGGTCACTTTGGGCTGGGTTCGGACAGCCATGCGACGGTCGCCTTGAGCGAAGAGTTGCGCTGGCTCGAGTACGGCCAACGCCTGCTCCATCAGCGTCGCAATATCGCCGCGCTTGCTGCCAATGACAGCACGGGTGAGACGCTGTTTTCGGCAGCGCTCGCGGGTGGGCAGCAAGCCTGCGGTGACTCCACTGACCAAGGGTGGTTCACATTGCGTGCCGATGCCATCGAGCTGGCGGAACGCTCGGCCAACGACATTATCGATAGCTGGCTGTTTGGCAGCAGTCGAGCGCTGGTTCGCGAAGTCTGGGTCAACGGAGTTCAGCAGGTCGTTGACGGACGCCATCGGCTGCGCGATGTCATCGAGCCGCGCTATCGCAAGGCGCTGGGCCGCTTGTTTTCGAACATCTGAGGCAACCTCAGTTGGGAGCAAAACGCATGGAAAGGTCGACGGCGCGAACATGCTTGGTCAGCGCACCGATCGAAATAAAGTCGACGCCGGTTTCCGCAACGGCGCGCAACGATTCAATACCCAATCCGCCAGAGGCCTCCAGCGGCAGGCGTCCGCCACAGAAGGCAACGGCAGCGCGCATTTCGGCGAGGCTGAAATTGTCCAGCAGAATGCGCGTCGCACCTCCGCGGGCCAGCGTTTCGTCCAGCTGCTGCATCGTTTCTACCTCGACGATCAGCGGTAACGCCGGATACCTGGTCCGCGCCAGATCGATGGCTGCGCCGAGACCGCCCGCTGCCAGAATGTGATTCTCTTTCAGCATCACGGCGTCAAACAAGCCAATCCGATGGTTATTGCCACCGCCGCATCGCACCGCGTACTTCTGCGCGAGACGCAATCCCGGCAAGGTCTTGCGCGTGTCGAGAATACGCGCCGACGTACCCGCAACTGCGTGCACGAAATCAGCCGTGGCCGTGGCCGTGGCAGACAGGGTCTGCAGGAAATTCAGAGCGCTGCGCTCGGCGCTGAGCAGAGCTCGAGTGCGGCCACGAATGCGACACAACTCGCTGCCGGGCCGCACACGTTCGCCATCATCGACAAGCCAGTCGACCCGGACGTTCGGATCGAGGTGATGGAAGCATGCGTCCACCCAGTGCTTTCCGCAGATGACGGCCGCATCACGGCAGATGATGGCGGCCTCGCTTGGCCCATCCGCAACCAGCGAAGCCGAGACATCGCCGCTGCCCAAATCTTCGCCCAGGGCGCGCGCCACATCAACGGCAACTGCGGCAAGATCAGGTGCCGCGATGACGCGCTCAGCCTTCAGCATGCGACCCTGCACGCTCGTCATCAGCGAGCACTGGAACCGTCAGCTC
>Ga0163148_10001288_pt1 | contig 32910 bp, 27 predicted proteins | sample OliLakLV19MP7P2_FD_148606 | JGI IMG/M metagenome (GOLD analysis project Ga0163148, IMG submission 148606) | Freshwater microbial mat bacterial communities from Lake Vanda, McMurdo Dry Valleys, Antarctica- Oligotrophic Lake LV.19.MP7.P2 | ecosystem: Environmental > Aquatic > Freshwater > Lake >... | reverse complement strand
CCCTTTCTTGTCGCCCCTAAACGGGGCATTTTTTGTGAACGGTTACTTGTATGATGGAATCGGACGCTCGCTGGCTCGCCTCCGCCATGTTAGGGCCGATTGCGCTTCGCCTGAATAGGACAGATGCTCACTGGTTCGCATCAGCTATTGGGTCTTACAGTGCTTCGCACGAAAGCCCGCCTCTCGCGGGGGCCGCTTCCAGCGGATAAAAATGCACCCAATTTATTAGTTTGCGATGATTCTTGCACCCCCCGTGAACGCTTACCTTTAATCATAACCTTTTTGTTAGCAACACATTCAAAAACAACGCCTGGCTAGCGCGCTCGATCAGATCGCCCTAGTCGCTTTGAATGAACGGCAGGCTAGTGGATCACGACTGGCGTCATGCGGGGACATACTTCAGTGACAGACATAAAGATAAATACTGAATAGCGATACGGCTATGTGAAAGAGGGTCGACGCGATTGGGTAGACTGAACCATGGGGCCTACACAATTATATCGCTCGCGACTTTTGATAATCGCTATAGTTCCACTGAGATTGGAATCAGCTAGCATCTGAGTTGGAGATCTGAATTGCGATCTCAAGCTGATACCAGAATATCTAGCCTCTCTGTGGTGAAAGAATCTGCATCAATGGGTCTCGCTCCTTGGCCAACCATTTAAGAATCAGCTCTATAGCTAGCATTGAGAATGTAATGCCGTTTCCACCACACCCTAGGATGAGAAAGACATTAGGCATACTAGGCACCTCACCCAAATAGGACATGCTATCACGGCTCTCTCCAAAGGTGCCGGCCCATGCGTATTCAAATTTTAACTCTGATTTTAGATTAACCTAAAAAGAGCATTAGAAACTACTACGAAGGCTGATCTGATTGATTCTACAAGATTTTTCTAGAAAAAGGTTCTCACCGTACTGGTGAGTACGGTTGCGAGCCTTTTTCGTCGAAAAATCTCGTATAATCAACCATCTCATCCTTATCGCTACGTTTCTACTGCTCTTCTTAGGTTAAAACATGCTGACCAGTTACGAAAAATCTTAGTCTTTACAAAATTCAAGCAATACTTTAATTTATGTATCAATAATCAAAGTAATGGTTATTGATGGATATAATAATATCAACTAGTTATGTCATTCAAGCGCCTTTTTCCAACTATTGAGGGGTTTATTGAGAGACATCAGTCAGTGATGATCCTCGGACCTCGTGGGACTGGAAAATCCTTTTATATAAATTCGCAGCTGATCAACCGTCCAGAGTTTCTACAGATTTCACTTCTTGAAACAGACCTGTTTTCTCGTTATACCGCCACTCCATCTCTTATATCTGATGAATTAAAGTCATTTTCTAACAAGCACACACGGTTCGGACTTTTGATTGATGAGATTCAATTGGTACCTGCGCTGACGCATGAGGTACATCGGGCCATGGAGATATATGGGGATCGTCTTTGTTGCGTTCTTACCGGCTCTTCTGCCAGAAAGCTTAAGCGACAAAACGCCGACTTGTTAGCTGGCCGAGCGATCTACTTTGACTTTTTTCCTCTGAATCCTGAAGAGCTAGGTTCTAAGTTTTCGCTGGCACAAGTACTCAGGTTCGGAACCTTACCTAAGGTTTGGAATACTGACGATACAGAGTTGATGCGTCGTTATCTTCAAACTTATGTTGCAACATATCTACGTGAAGAGATTCAACGTGAGGCTCAGATAAGAAATCTTTCTGGATTTGCTAGGTTTCTCGAGATTGCTGCGGCCTCTATTGGGCAACCTATATCCTACCAAAAGCTTGCTCGTACCGTAGGCACATCGGGCCCAACTATAAAAAACTACTTCCAGATCTGTATTGATACCTTGATCGGCTTTGAATTACCGATTTGGGATCGCTCCATTCGTCAGCAACTTTCTGCCAGTTCAAAATATTACCTTTTTGATTGTGGAGTGGTAAACGCAATTAATCAAACTCTCACCTCTGAGGTTCGACCACATTCGTACAACTATGGACTGCTATATGAAAATTTAGTCGTTAACCTAGTACGGCAAAAGTTACTCCGCGCAGGGACCGAAGCAAAGATGTACTATCTTCGCACTCAACGCGGCATGGAGATTGACCTTGTGCTTCAACGCAACAGCTTTTCCACCCCGGTTTTTATTGAGATTAAATCACACACGGCCCCGCAATTAGTCGATGTAGAGGCCCCGTTTACTGCTATTCAGAATGAGTTTGCTGATGCTCGTTTTCTAGTGATCTGTTCAACGCCACATGCCTATGAACAAGGGAAGGTCACATTTTTGCCAACCCTAGAAGGTATTGAACTGGCATGTGAGCTTATTGCGGCTACTTAACATGAGGCGTGAGTTAAAAATGGTGGGATTGCCATATACATATTTCTGACATCCTTTCGGAGCCCTGTCAGAGCATCTCTAGAAATTGAGTCTATCTGCTCTTTCCGCCGCTGTCTTTTTCCCAAACTCTCGCGCAAGTAAAATACGAATTCGAGCGAAGGCAAAGATCAACGAGGTATAGCGATTAATATCAAAAGGCTTGCCAATTTTATTGGCACCGACTTTTGCTAATCACTAAAGCATGCGATCCCGCACTACCCCTTCTTCCCATCTGCCGTTTGCTCGTCCTCAACCAGGCCACTTTCAACGGCCATTTTTACAGCTGATTTAATCAGTTCGCGTTTTGCGGCGGGGATCGCTCCAGAGGCTACCAACTGCTCAGCTTCTTCGTCGATCATCTTAAAGAAATGCTCCCGTTCAGCCATACTCATGACGCGAGTTGGACGGCGCTTATTGATTGAACCGGCACCCTTGACGGCACCAACACCGGCTGTAGCCTGGACCTGTCCAACTCCAAGAACCTGGTTAGTGCCTCTTACCTGCGAAGCCTCCCCCGTCGTGTTCACGGTTTTGACCTTCTTATCTCCGATCTTCTTGGTCATAGTTGTCTCGCCTCACTTGCAAATCTGGCGAACGGCCCCGCCATCGAATTTGGGTCGCGCCCAATTCGCGCGGCTACTGTGCGCAATCCCGGTCGAATTTTTGGTGTGGGTGGTGGCCTACCCTTGGAGAATCGCTTCATCAGAAACGCCAAGAGGATCTTATGTTCTCGAATCACATTTAGTTCGTCAGTCTCCCATTCAGTGGCCAACATACGCAATGAACTTCCCTCCCAATAGATCTTCCAAAGTAGCCACTGATGAACCAGGTCCAGTCCAGACATGAAGGTAATCATGCGCTTTTGATCAATTAGATCTTCGGCGCTTCCATCCGTCGCATTCTTAACAGCTAAGATACTTGCCCCTATCAACAACTGGCGGATCGATCCACGGCCCGAATCATCGCCACCGTCACCATCATCGAAGTTCGGCAACTCGCCCGATCGAAGCTCAGGAAACACGTTCAACAATTCTGCTGAGATCTCGCGAGCCGCAGAGTCCTGGACGGACGTTGACTTGCGCCAACCGCGACACTTACGCGCCGCCTCTGTAGCTGATTCATGGATACGCTTGCGGGCGTAGCCACGAAAGGGAACGCCGCGCCCAGGCTGAAAGCGCCGCGCGCAGAAAAGCAGCGCCTCAAGTGCCGCTCCGTCGAGGCCATCATTGCGCCAGTCAAGATTCCAGGCCCGAGCCACTCCCTTGGCAACTCCCTCAGCCCAGCTCTGATGCTCGATTACTAGAGCATTCGCATCTTCCTGCGAGAGGCTCTCGAACTTGACTGCGGTGATGGGGGTTGTCTCGCTATTGTTCATCTGTTGGTCGTTGGAAATGGCCATAATTTGCTATGGTAGAGTGCCATGAATGAAGCTTGGTCGCACAGAGTATGATTAATGGGTTCTATCGACGGAGCCTGGGTTTAAATCGAGCATATAAAATATCCATTGAATTCATATAGATACAAAGTCAGCAAACAGCTTCTCTGTTCTCATAATTTTTTTTAGTTCTAACGCTAAATTACTGGAAGCGAACGCCCTCTTGGCGAGGATAAACCACTAAATGCTTGGTGAGAAACTCGCAGTTATCCCGGCATTAACAGTAAAGGAAACGCCTAACGAGAGAGGATGGTGATGGCAGCAGGTCGTGCGATTCGCAGAGCAAATAAGTCTCAACGTACAGGTTCTCAGCGCGTAAAGCCTCAGGTGGCCGGAGTCGGGAATCTGCGCTCCAAGGCCACTCACCCGGTGGCAAGTAAGTCGGGGCAGATTAAGAAAGGGGTGATAGTTCACCGCGGTGTCGTCGCCCCCAGCGCAACAACCCTTAGTTCAGCGCGCAACTCAAGCCCAAAGAAAGCCAATGTCATTCGATTAGTTTCGCCTAATGTGGCGTCCAAGACCTCAAGTTCAAGCTTGAAGAAACGCAACGATGAATTCCTAACTCCCCAACAGCGCGAGAACCTAGTTCTAAAATATCGGCTTAAGGCTCGCAAAATCAGCCGCAGCATGTTGCGTCGCTGGCAGTCTCGTATGGATCTGCAAGAGGTCGATTCCGTGGTGGACCTCTCCTTGTGCGAAGCGGTGCGGCGCTTTAATCCAAATATGGGTGCTGGATTCATGACGTTCATGTTCTATCATCTACGTGGCAATATGATCCGCGCAGTGACTCAGGCAGCAACCCTGAACTCTGTCCCGGTGGGAGATCTCCAGGGCGGCGAGGATCGTGAGAATGGTGGAGATGATTTTTATCATAACAGCGCACTTTCGGCCCATGCCAACGAGATCGCCGAGGCGCTTTGCGGGGAAGACCTCCCATCTCCAGAGGATGTCCTGTTCTCTAAGGAGATGAATTCGATCGGAATCAGCGCTTGCGAGCGCCTTGATCCTTTGGAGCGTGAGGTTATTGAGCGAATCTATCTTAAGGAACAGCAGTTAATGGATATCGCTTCCTCGCTTGGATATAGCCGTTGCCACATCTCGCGGGTGAAGCGAAAGGCTTTGGATACTCTACAATCTGACCTGAATGATTATCTCGAGGCTCCAGAGGCTGGCACAACAGCCGAGCTCGAGGCCGAGAAGGAATCACATCTTGCAGCCATGGCTTCGGAGGATACCAAGACCCATTACCGTCGTCGTCCGCGCACAGAGAAGGGCGCCCGAATCCTGGGGCTCGTATCTGACGAACAGGTTATTACAGAGGTGGCGGCCTAGGTTCTGTACTGCTTTCAGTCCTTGGCCCTATACCTGAAATTAATTTGGAGCTAATGTCAGGCGGTTTCCTATAGCGATTATCAAAAGTCGGTGCCAATAAAATTGGCAAGCCTTTTGAAAATAATCGCTATAGGTTGTTGTTTTGATTCGCTTTCAGCGAATCTATAGCGGTTTGCAAACGCTATTATATCGCTCGCGACTTTTGCAAACCGCTATATTGATCCGCTCTGGAGTCCAAATTGCCCTATCTCTGTAATAGTATTGTGCCCGCTCGCTGTCTCGCCGCAGTGATAATCTTTTTCATCTTGCTGCTTGCATCTGCGCGCTTGCCCCAGGTGGCGACATCCTCCGAGGCTCGTGAGATTCAGGTTGCTCGCGAGATCCTTATCCAACAGGAATGGATCCTACCCTCCCGCAACGGTGTTGTTCCCTCAAAGCCCCCACTTTTTCACTGGATTGTTGCTGGTATCGGCACACTCAAAGGGGAGGTCTCAGTCGCCCTTGCGCGCGCTGTTTCAACATCTGCAGCGGCATTGAGTGTCCTGCTAGCTGTTTGGATAGCAGGGCAGATATCGCGAAGTCTCGGTCGCGCTGCTCCAGTGGCATGTTGGTGGGCCTGTGTCGTTGCAACACTAACTTACGGCGCTGTGATGCAGGCTGGTTTGGCGATGGTTGACTCAGTTTTTGCGCTTACTGTTGCAGCTGCTATTGCAAGTATAGTCGTAGGAATGTGTCGTCAATCCTCCGTTGGTATTCAACCTCGCGAGTTTACCCTCTTCTATCTCGCATGCGGCTTGGGCGTGTTAGCGAAGGGACCGTTGGGCTTGGTGCTACCATTAATCATAGCAGTTCCACTGACGATACTAAGCATAGGTTGGCGAGCAGCATTACGCATCTGGCTGATACCCCGATTGGGCTGGATACTAGTCGTTGCACTAGCGCTGTCCTGGTATCTGTTGGCAGCCCGAGAGGGCGGCGAGGAATTTATCACTCGGCAGATCTTTTTTGAGAACTTAGATCGCTTTACTGGCGGCGAGCGCGTTAATTCCAAGGCCCCGTGGTTCTATTTTCCATCACTGTTGCGTAGTGCAGCGCCGTGGTCGTGGCTATTGATTCCAGTAGTATGGCATCACCTACGTCAACAGCGCGATGAATCAGCCTGGCGAAAAACAGATCCTGAAACTCGACGTCGTAGCGGATTGGAGTGGGCTGGAGCTGTATGGTTGGGCAGTGGGATACTTTTGTTATCAATCGCATCTGGAAAGCGCCATTCCTACCTATTGCCGCTATTTCCAGGGTTGGCGATCTACCTTGGGGTTCGAGGACCGGTGTGGTGGCAGTCCCTGCCGCACCGCATTACGTCCGGAGTTCGTTATGTTGTGAACTTTATTGATCGAAGATCGATATGGATATTAATTTTTATTATGCTCTGTATTGAGTTTTTACGGCAGTTACCACAGCTAGCCACTAAGCTTTCAATTGATCTCTCCCCACAATTGATTGCTGCCAGCACTTTCTTTGATCGAGCCGCAGTTATTGCAGCCGCAGTATTGGGACTACTAGCCATAGTAATTTTTTTCAGTCGGAATCGGTTTGACGCAGCTTGGCGCGGCTGGCTTCTGGCCAGCATGTTTCTGATCTTCGCAGTGTTCATGGGCAACGGCGTCAAAGCTGAGATCAAGGACTTTGGCGCAGTTGCAGAGCAGGTTCGAAATAAGCTACCACAAGCTGCGAAACTCACGGTAGTGCGAGAGAAGCTTAGCGAGGAGTTCGACGTGCTATTGATGTATCTCCAACTTCCCGCTCGATTTATAGACCTTGATTCGATCTCCCAGAACGATCTCTGCGCAGAGCAGTTTGTACTAACATCGAATACGATCTATACACAGCAGCTCCGAATTGGAGATTCTAGTTTTCGTGCGATGACTCCAACTTTGCAGGTTGCAGATGGGCAGGAGGGACTCGTGATCCTTAGTTGTAGTGGTGGTTAGTCATCAGGATTATGGCAATATCGTCAATCTCAACACCAATCGTTTTGGCAACCCTCAATCCCGGCAAGGCAGAGGAGTTTAAGAAGCTTGCTAAGAAGTGGGGGATCGATCTGGTTGGAGCATATGAGATTCCGTCTGCGGCTCCTCCGCCCGAGGTGGTAGAGGATGCCGACTCCTATCTTGGAAATGCGCGGCTAAAGGCCGAAGGATTTGCAAAGTGGATCGCTGAGAGTGCAAAGCCCGAGTTCGCGACACTACCAGTGCTCGCCGATGATTCGGGATTGGAGGTCTCGGCTCTATCGGGTGCCCCAGGCGTCTATTCGGCGCGCTATGCCGGGGAGCACGCTACAAGTGCACAGAATATGGCCAAGCTATTGAATGTTCTTTCATGTCTAGATGATCGACGCGCAGTATTTAGATGCTTACTGTACCTGGCAATGCCATTCACTGAGCCGCCATTCACTGAGCCGCCATTCACCGAACCGCCATTCACCGAACCGCCATTCACTGGGCCGCGAATCGCGGAGGGCTTAATGTCTGGGGTAATCGCCACATCCCAAAGTGGATCGGGCGGTTTTGGTTACGACTCGATCTTTATTCCGGATCGATTCTCAGAATCGTTAGCTGAAATCAAGGTGCATGATCCCGCCTTTGCAACGCACAGGGCGGAGGCGTTTGCGGCGCTGTTCGGAGAAGTTTAGCGATGATCGTGCAGTAGACACTAATTTAGTCTACTCGCTATAGGTTGTTGTTTTGATTCGCTTCCAGCGAATCTATAGCGGTTTGCAAAAGCTATTATATCGCTCGCGACTTTTGCAAACCGCTATAGGATAATTCTTCAACCTAAAGCTCAACCAGCAATGTGCCGACATCCCTTCTCATTGCGGCGCGCCATTCTAGACGGGTTATACCATTCGGTCTGGAGCTACGCGTGCTTAACTCGCTCGGGGACACCTTATGGCACTAATACGCTCTGTAACTCTTGTACTATCACTACTTGTCGTGACTTCCGTTTCAAGCGGTTGCGCTACTCGTACTATGCTAAAACCTGGCGAGATCCCGGCACCGGTCGCGGCAGCTCCTGGTCAACAGGTAAAGGCCAAGTCCTTAGTTAATTCATTCTCAAAACAGAGCGGAATGGATCCATCAAATGATCGAGCATCACAAGCCCGCGCTAAGCGCATCACTACCAAACTCCTACAGGCTGCTGGATATGATCCTCAAACAATTGAGATCACCGTTGTTAAGTCCGGAGAGGACGTCAACGCCATGGCTATTAATGGAATGGCGATAGTTGTATTTGATGGACTGCTCAAGAAAGTTCCGGATGATGCTGAGTTATCTGCCGTACTAAGTCATGAGGTAGGTCATCTTTTAGGGCGTCACCACGATGAAGCTGGTGAGGAGGAACGCGCAGGCGACCTTGCGACAACAAGCTCAATACTAGGTTCACTTACTGACGTTGCCCTCTCAATCGGAGGTCTTGGCGGTGTTGGTGGATTAGCAGGAGATGTCGTAGCAAATTCCAGCTATTCCGTAGGCTATGGCACGTATGTAAGAGAATTTGATCGCTCGCAAGAATATGAGGCTGACCAGACCGGTGTAATACTAATGGCCAAAGCTGGCTACGATCCACGCGCGGCAGTGAAATTTTGGCGCAATGCGAAAGAGATATTCGGCCAAGATGCTGAGAGCAGTGCGTCATTTTATAGCACTCACCCTGGCTCCGAGGAGCGCATTGCCCATCTCGAAGAGTTAATGCCGATTGCGCTAACTTACTATAAAGATCCCGTCGTCGAGCGCCCAGCTAGTACCAAGAAAGCCGCTAAAGGTAAATAAATTGCGGCGAGCTTGTAGGGTGATGGTGTGATAATCACTATGAGCAACGTAGCGTCCATCTGTGATGGCATTAAGTTTTTGGGCGTAAATAATCAAAATGTTCACTGCTATAGTCTAATGCATCAGAGCTCGCAGAATGCTTTTACAGATTGAAGGTTTTAGTGGTGTTAAACCTAAAAAGAGCATCAGAAACTACTACGAAGGCTGATCTGATTGATTCTACAAGATTTTTCTAGAAAAAGGTTCTCACCGTACTGGTGAGTACGGTTGCGAGCCTTTTTCGTCGAAAAATCTCGTATAATCAACCATCTCATCCTTCTCGCTACGTTTCTACTGCTCTTCTTAGGTTAAAGGAGAGCTCCATTAGTAATTACTGCCTGGATAAACTAATTTGTAAACCGCCACACTAACAAGAATCCCAACTAGGGCCAGGGTCATGAGTATATTCCCCCAAAAAGTTAAGGGATGACTCTTCTTCGAAATCCTATATTCGTCCTTCGTGCTTCCGCCTTCACCGGGTCCGACTGTCATCTCGCCAGTGCTGATTCCGCGCCATAGATTAAAAAGCAGCGTGACTGCAGCAGCAACACAAAGAATTATTACCCAGTTCTTTATACTCATAACACGTTACATATTTAAAAGGCCGTGCAGCATAAATGAGGTGGAACCCCGGTAATTACACAACTATCTGCTTCTATCCAATGGGCTAAGTCTCAAAGCAACATTAATAATACTCAGATGAGAATAGGCCTGCGGAAAATTTCCTAACGCCTGCTGAGATTCGGTGTCCCACTGCTCGGAAAGTAGCCCAAGACTATTGCAGCGTTGGCATAGTATCCGAAACTGCTCCTTAGCTCGGTCATACTCGCCGCGCATCGCTAGAGCCTCAATAAACCAGGCGTGACAGATATGGAAAGATCCCTCTTTGCCGCTGAGCCCGTCGGCAAAGCGATATCGCAATACCGCATCCTTCTCAAACAGGTTCCTTTCAATAAAGCGCAGCGTGCCGAGAGAGCGAGGGTGATCGGGTGGATGAAAGCCACTTAAAATTATCCACAATAGAGCAGCGTCGGCTTCAACAAATCCGTATGCTGCTGTGTAGCTATCCAGTTCTGGTGAAAATCCATTGGATTCAATATCCATTCGGATCTCATCAGCAAGTTTTGGCCACTCGGGGCGATCGAATCCTAGGCTGCACGCAATATCAATCGCCGATACGACGGTGAACCAGCACATTAATTTTGAGTGCACCCAATTTCTCTGTTCGTCGCGGATCTCCCAGATTCCGTTATCGGTATCTCGCCAACGGGTTGCAACCTCGCGTACCATACGTTCGGTGAACTCAAGGTGTTCAGTCGTAAGATTCGCTCCTCTATGACTTAGCAGCGCCATTAACTCGACGATCGGTGCAACCACGTCAAGTTGAAGCTGCTGCGCAGCAAGGTTGCCCATACGAATTGGGCGGCTATTGCGATAGCCGATCGCCTCCGTAACAGTGGCCTCGCCAGAGATATGTCGTCCAGACAAGGTGTAAACTGGATTAATAAAGCCGTCTTCAGGATCGTCTTCCAATATTCCCAACATCCAATCTAGGAATCTGATTGCAGGTCCCGTAGCACCTAGTCGCGCTAACGCCGAGGCAGCGAGTGCTCCATCTCGTGGCCAAGCGAAACGATAATCCCAATTACGTTCGCCACCCAATGATTCGGGTAGGCTGGTGGTAGCAGCGGCCGCGATTGCCCCGGAGGGACCATATGTTAGAGCGCGTAACACCAAAGCGCTCCTTCGACAGAGCTGCTCAAACTCAACTGGGAACTTCAAGGTATTGAGCCACAGGCTCCAGAATCGATCAGTTTCATCCCTAGTATCGATCATTGAAGGAATATTACTGGTACTTGCTCCAATCAGTAACTCAAGTCCTATCTTATCTGATTTCAGCGTAAGATTGGCGCGTGCCACGTCATGACGCCCTTCACGAGTAACTTTCCATTCGACACCAGCTGCGCGAAGTATCAGCGGCTGTGTACCGCCCTCAATCTTTAATCCATTCGCAATCGGCGTTAGGCGAGTTGCGATTCGTCCAAAATCGAGCCGTGGTGCAAAAACGATCTGGACATCTCCATCTCCCTCAATGGTGCGAACCAGATCGCTTCGACCGGCACGTTGAAACGCCCGCCCACCGTTGCAAACCATATGATCAGTGCAAAGTAGTGAATCCCATCTGGTTTCGATCACCATGCTGTCTTGCCGATAGTTGCGAAGAGCCGTGCCTGAACTTGTGATGCTGAAGTAGCCAGCGCCGGGTCCTCCAACCAGCGAACCAAAGATCGGAGCGCTATCAAGTCGTGGCGCGCACATCCATACAATTGAACCATGATCATCAAAGATCGCGGAAGTTCTTAGATCCGAGACTATCGCCAGATCACGAATCGCAACTTTGGGATAACTATTCAGCCAACCGACGCGGGCGTCGGATATTCGGGAAAGAAGCTCTGACGCATCCACCTCTGATTCTAAACGAAAATTGGCAGATGTTTCGCCCTGGCCGATCTTTACAGTGATTGCACGGTCGGAAAATCGTCTAAACACATCTTCGTCTGTCAGATCGTCGCCCAAAAATAGTACAGCCGTTGGGCGCAGATCTTGCACAACCTTATCAAGTGCTGTGCCCTTGTCTGAGTTAACGACAAGTAGCTCGACGATGAACGCGCCCTCTCGTACTAAACAGTTATTAAGAATTCCTAGTCTTTTAAGTAAAGATTGCGCCCTGTTAGTGGCCCGCTTGCCAACCCTACGGTAGTGCCAAACCAAGCCGTACGGCTTGCTCTCAATTGATGACCCGGGGTCTGATCGGCAAAACTCCTCCATAATCGAGCGGCCAAGTTCAAGGTGTTGACGCTGTTCTGGTGTTAGAATTAGCGGTTCGTTGCTGTCAAACTCACTGCCGTGACTTCCGATTAGTCGCAGTCCTGGAGTATTTTCAAAGCGTTCTCGCAGATCCCCCAAAGCGCGACCTGAGATTATACAAACCTCGGTATGAGAAAGGTCTTTAAGGCGTTGCAGTGCAGCAGCTGCAACCGAGTGCAATTTGGCCATAGCCGGATCATTAACAAACGCTGCCAATGTCCCATCGAAATCACTTGCAACTAGAAGTAGGGGGGTTTCAATTATTGCAGCTACCGTCTTTTCGAGCGAACTGCTTGAGCCGACCATAGGTTGGATCCCAATAAAAATTACTTCGACTACACTCTAGGCATCGAATACTGAGAGAGCACGCCGCAATCTTTCCCAAATCGTTGATCCGTTTGATTGCTGCGCTGTCGAAAGACCCTTCCATCCAGCATCCAACAGGAACGCATTTGCCCAGTGATGCACATCATATTTACGAATTTGCGATTGCAAAAGACCCATGCGCCGACCACGTTCTTCCGGCGGCATTCTAACGGCATCCGCTAGTGCTCTAGCGACCCCATCAATATCATAGGGATTGACGAGCAATGCGGGTTCAAAGAACTCAGAGGCCGCTCCTGCAAATTCACTAAGAACTAATACTCCGTCGCTTGAAGGTCGCGAGGCACAGAACTCTTTGGCAACGAGATTCATCCCATCTTTCAATGGAGTAACTAGGGCAATCTCAGCAGCCGCATAATACGCGACCAATTCCTCCCGTGTTATTGATCGAAAAAAGTGGTGAACAGGAGTCCATCCCGGTTTGGCATACGCCCCGTTTGTCTTAGTAACAAGCTGCTCGATTTCAGCTCGTAAATCACGATACTCCGTCACATCTTCTCTGCTCGGTACCACTATTTGAATAAATGCAATCTGCTCAATTAATTCAGGGAAAAGTTCCAGCATTCTGGCCACCGCACGAATGCGATGGGGAATTCCTTTGGTATAATCAAGACGATCTACACTGATGACCAGGTGTGCAACCTTCATCGCTTCGCCGACCTCGATTGCTCGTTGCTTCACTTCCGGCAACGCCGCTAATTCACTAAACTCGTTGTAATCTATACTAATTGGGTAATAGCCAACCTTTACCGTTTTCTCATTGTGTTGAACGCTAACCAATGGAACGGTCGCCAACGAACCATTGATGGTCGACTTCTTGTGAAGTACCTCATCGAGGCATGTGAGAAAGTTGCGCCGATCGCGTTCGGTTTGAAATCCGATTAGATCATAGGCCAATAGCTCACTTAGCACTTCATTACGCCAGGGCAATTTTAGGAAGATATCTGGAGCGGGAAAGGGAATATGCAGAAAAAAAGCACATCTATTTAGAACCCCTTTGGCCTGCAACTTCGCCCCAAGACCAAGTAGATGATAGTCGTGGACCCAGATCAGATCTTCGCTGTTCACTAGATTACTTAAGACAGTAGCAAAAGTTGTCTCGACCCGTTGACTTGCTTCCCAGTAACTGGGATCGAAATTGCACCGTGACTGAAGGTCATGAAAAAGTGGCCAGATAATCCTATTTGTATATCCAAGGTAGAACCCTTCAACGTCGTCTTTGGGAAGGATTACCTGTGTTAGATCAAATCCAGCATCCTTACTAAACTCAACCAACGCTGCGGAGACCCGGTCAGCGTCAGCAGCTACGTTGCCAGCCCATCCAATCCAGTGGCCTTTGCGTGCACGAAGTACCGGCGCAAGGGCGGTGACTAAGCCCCCGGCGCTAGGAATGACCGTATCAGGCTGATCGGGCGAAATGCGAATGGTAACTGGCAGTCGGTTTGAAACGCATATAAGGCGACCTTGAGTGGGTTGTGTATCGGAGATCATAATAGGGCTTTGAACTAGCATGCCCTGGGAATGAGGACAAGGAATTGGCAAATGTAATAATCTAAGCCGGTTGCAATTAACTGCTCATAATTAACAAAGATCAATTTCACTTACTACTCTCAAGCGAACACGACAAAGAAAACTGTCGCAGCGCTTCATAAAGAACGATCGAGACTGCATTACTAAGGTTCAGACTGCGAACATTCGGACAGACCATCGGAATAAGTAGTCTATTCTGTTCCGGGATCTGACCTATAAATTGCTCGCCGAGGCCTGTAATCTCACTGCCGAACACGATTGCATCTTCTGGGGAAAACTGCGCGTTCCAATATGGTCGCGAAGCAAACTTAGTCAATGCCCAAACGTTGCGCGGCGCTTCTGAGCTTTGATAGCTCTCCCATGAGTCATGGCGCTTTAGGGGAACCCAGGGCCAATAATCCAATCCCGCTCGGCGCACCGCTTTTTCGGATATATCGAACCCTAGCTGTCCAACGAGGTGCAGTGGGGTTTGGGTAGCGGCACAGGTCCGGGCAATGGAGCCTGTATTCTGGGGAATCTGGGGATTGATCAATACAATGTCCATAGGGGACTGCTACCCTAGCAGAATTGGAAATATAGTTCTTGCACTGCTATATTGGGGGCATATGTTAAACGCGACCATTGTAAAGCGAGTGGAGATTACCCCAGATCTGTTGATTATTGGAGTGCTTCCTGATGGCGGAGTTCCTGACTTTCATCCGGGACAGTACGTTGCACTTGGATTGCCAGGCTCGGCCCCACGTCCGGTTGAGTTCCCACCATTGCGGGAACAGACCGAATCAGAAAAACTCATTAAACGAGCCTACTCAATCGGCTCAAGTCCGCAGTTTAAGGAGTGCTTAGAGTTTTATATCGCTGTGGTCAGAGATGGTTCCTTGACTTCGCGTTTAGTAGAGTTAAAGCCTGGAGATCGCTTGTTTGCGGCCCCAAAGGTCGTCGGGACCTTTACAATCGGCGAGATCCCCCCTGAGCACAATCTAGTATTAGTCTCAACCGGTACTGGACTTGCTCCATATATAGCGATGTTGCGTACCCCGGCTAGCTGGACAGCTGGCCGCAAGATTACGGTAATTCATGGCGTGCGGTATGTTCCAGACCTGGGATACCGCGATGAGTTGTTAGAGTTGGCTGGCAAACACACTGAACTTCGATATCTTCCAGTTGTCAGTCGTGCAGATACAAACTGGCAGGGGCTGCGTGGTTATGCACAGCATCTATTTAGCGATGCAGGCATTGGCGGTGTAAAAGTGGCGTTAGATCCTACACACGATCATGTCTTTTTGTGTGGCAATCCTGCAATGGTTGAAGAGTCAGAGCAGTTGCTTCTGGCGCGTGGATTCATCGTGCATGCCAAACGCACCCCGGGAAACCTGCATGTAGAGAAATACTGGTAGGTAATCGCTTGTGAGCTAGCTGTACTGAACTAACCGTGAAACGTCCGAACATACGCAATAATCGCGTCGGCATCAGGGTCGCTTAGATCAACCTGCGCAGGCATTAGTGGATTCAGTCCGACAGCTGCACCGCCCTTCTTCAATAACTCCTTAAATTTTGCATCGTCAACGGCGAACTTCATCTTTGAGTCCTTTAGATTGCGAGGCTTCATCTCTGGTGGCAATGCAACTCCTACCGGGCCGTCCCCCAAGCCCGTTGCTCCGTGGCACGAGGCGCAGCGAGTATCGTAAAGCTCCTTGCCCTTTTTTAGGTCGGCAGCGTGAGTGGTTTGCAATACGGCGATTGAATAAACGCCAGTGAGAACAGCTCCTAGAACGATTGCCGAAAGCGAACAGGTCTTCATACTATTTTAACCCAGATTTCGAATTGAACACCCAAACAAGCACGAGCGCAAAGTGATTTAGTTAGAACGGGCGTTGAATACTTAAAGATGCGAGCCCAGAATGGCACATACGCCGAGATCTTAATAGTTCTCATCGGTCGGGCAGATATGCTATAAGTCACTACCTGACTATATACATTCAAGATTCATTAATATGAATAATACAAAGGTACCCAACCAAGGAATAATCGCTCGCATCCAGCGACACACCCGTGAAGAGTATCGCCAGCTATTGATCGATGGGCTTACTGATGTACGAATCTGGATTCAGGAGCATGGCGAACAGGCAGCCGTCCTTGGTCTCGTGCTCGGTGTATTTGTAGTGTTGTTTTTGAAACTTGTGTTTTGGCTGGTTCTGTTAGCTGTCGTTGCCGGTTTAGTGATCACCATTATTGCGCCGGCGAGCCGAGAAGTTGACGCTGACGAGCGTGCCCAGGATATTGGCCCAAGGGATTCGTCGACATCTATGGGTAGTGATCCGCCGGGGCCAAGCAATTCGCAATCTGGATCATCCGGAGTGCACTAGTTAGCTAAGCGGTCTATCTCCCCCGTTATAAGTCCAGACCTATGAGCTAGGGCGTAGGAATTATTTTCACCACTGAGAACACCGAGCCCACTGAGAAAGGCTGATTTTATTGGCTCTTTTCGCTTTTCTCTGTGTTCTCGGTGTGCTCGGTGGTAAATTCTTTTTCCTAAAACATACCAATGGGTTGGAAGTTTTACGCTAACGCCCTACCTATGAGCATTGGGGGGACCAAGTTACTGGACCAAATAGCTAATTCTAAGCATCCAAATTATGAACCGACAGGTTCGAACTAGTTGGGATCTCGAGTACCTTAAGCTAGCGCATTCTTTAGCTTTCGTACTCTTAAGCTACCTAGCCAACCTGCCGATTATCTAATTAGAGTTATGGTGTAACCTGGTAACCGTTCAGGGGGGGGGTAAAATTTAATGGCATTTCAATAGGTTGCGATGTGTAGAAAGTATCGCAAATCCGGTTCCTTTCTTGACATCCCCTGATCGGGGATGATCTTTTTTCTGAACGGTTAGTTTTTTTCACCCCAATTTGCTGCGCAAATTAGCCCCTTAATAGGGGCAATAGAAACTAGTTTGGTGGCTGGCAAATTTACGTACCTATGTGAACGGTTACGTAACCTGTCTTCGGCTGGTAAAAGCCAAGGATTTACAGGTAGTTGGCTGATACGATCCTTAGACGGCGGCTCATGATTGAAGGGAGCAGACCGATGTCAATGTTGCATTTTTTAGCGATTGCTGGTGACTTAGAGCTCGCTGGCTTACTTTGGACACCTTCCATTGGCGACGAGGTATCGCAACGTGCCGAACCGGCTCTAATCTCAGTACTCGTAGATCCCAAGGGGCTTTCGACGGGGGAGTTGCGTAGTACCTTCCTATGGCTGCCAACGCTTGAGCAGATGGTCTATCAATTTGAAGCTCGGCAGGCGATCCTGTTTCATGCGGGCCTTGATCTTACTGAGCAGATAATGGCCTACAAGACGGTAATTCAATCCCCAAAGGGTCAGATAGAAACTCGGGCCGAATCTCTACGCGAATCGGTTGGAATTGCATTACGAGATCTATTAGTTTCAGACCACCGTGATCAGTTCCATTAATCTGGCTTAATTGATCCCTCAGTATTCGACGTAATAGACAGTGCTGCCTGGGCTGCGTGTGTCCTGTGTCGATGAAACAGTAAGGCACAAACCGCTAAAATAGCTATGAGTCCAAGTGCCAACGAAATCAACTTTGCTTCGCGAATACCGTCAAGTAGTGACTCATAATTTTCCGCTAGTAGATATCCAAGCCCGAACATTAATGGTGCGCTAATAAGTGCCGCCAGGGCATCAGCGACAATGAAGAGCGAGAATCGCATCTTAACCGCACCACACGTTAGGAACGTCAAGGTTCGCAGATAGAAGAGATGTCGCGCTACGAAAATTGTCACAAAGCGGCGCCGTTCTAAGCGCTTACGGACCTCACGTAGCTTGGCTGGAGAAAATCGGGATCTGAACCAGGCCTTTTTAAAAAGCGCAGCGCCAAAGTAGCGCCCAATGAAGAAGATTAATACGTCTCCAAGTACAATGGCTATGTAACAGACCAGCAAGATAATCTCAGGACGCCCCTGTCCTCGAGAGGCCAGAATCCCCCCCAAGATTAGTGGTAGGTCTTCAGGGATCGGCAATCCAATTGCGCCACCCAGTAAGAGTACAAAGAGTGCAATATAAACAACTACACCGACTTGGGCTAAGAGCCATTGATCCATTTGGGCTGTGCAAACTAGTAGAATGAGACCTCAGAGTATCGAGATATAGTGATTTGTAAAAGGCTTGAGCGCGATAAATCTCCCATTCAGATCGATACGGTATCGAGCGGCTATAAACGTGGCGCGGGAGGAGATTTCATGGCATCAGTCCGGTGCCTTACCCGTAAGAACAAGTTCAATGCCGTATAACAGCTGTTGGCGGGTAAAGGGCTTGGCAATATAGTAGTCAGCCCCAACTGAATATCCGGCCAAGATATCTTCGGCTTTACTCTCACCGGTTAACATTAACACCGGCATTTTTTGGGTATGTGGATGTAGCTTCATTCGTGTAAGAACATCGAGTCCATTCATTCCCGGCATTACGACATCTAGTAGGACAATTGAGAACTCAAGGGGGCGCGGCGCAGTATCAAGCACCTGGGTGCCTTGTTGACCATCTTCGGCGCATGTCACCGTAAAACCCTCGGCTTCTAGGATCGCGCGCACCATGTCGCGAATTGTAGGATCATCGTCTATGACAAGAATATTTCTATTCATAAGTGCTCCGCTACTTACTTGCCCTAACTGATCGTTCTAGTAACTCAGCCAGTACTCCAAGGGCTGCCTGCTCACTGTTAGATAGCTCATCGCTGCCACCACTCTTAGCGCGCATCCCATTCGGAATACAATCAGCATAGATTACCCCGATTGTACGCGCGCCAAAGCCGACCGGAAACGCCACAAGTGGCCATCCATCTGGTAGTACCGAATCACCGTTAAAAACTGGCCGAGATTGGACAAACGCTACCGAGTCGGGGGCGACAAGGTCAGGAGTAGTTGATACTGGTCGCTCGATCTTGCGCGGGTCGATCGTTCCCAGATCACCCAGGGCCATACGGCCTACGAGAGTATGTTTCCCAGGTGTCACTAGTAATAAAATTACACGATCAAATCGCAACCCCCAAGCGAGGGTCTCCATCACCGAGGTAATAATTGAAGCTGTTGGCTCACCATTCTGAACGGCAAGACGAATCTCATCTACAAACTGGGAGAACTGATCGCTACTGGTCTGTAGTGCAGGAGCTGCAACTTGATCTGGGATAGCCTCACTATATGCAGTTACGAACTCTGGAAGATCAGGCAGTGGGAGATCAATTGATGAGCAGTGTTCTTTAAAGAGCGCTGGCAGACTTCCAACTACACTATTTAGATCCTTGAGATCGAGCTTCAGTTGACTATTAATGCGATTTAGAACCGTATCCAGCTTAGCTTTGCCTTGGCCGGTGCTTAACACTTCAGAGATCTGGTTTGCGGCTGAGAGTGAACGCCCTAGTTTTGCAATCTCCTGCTGCGGAGTTGCTACGCCGCTAGGTGGTGGCGGAAGTTTATCCGCGCCTTCGCTGGCCAGGATAATCTCTTTATACATTGGGGGTAGGTTAAGGGCGTCAATGAGCTCAACGCTCAACTGAATCGGGGTCAGTCCTATGACCTCCTTTATACACTGCTCAAGTGGCAGATGTTTCGACTCCGCTCGGCGTGTGGCGGTCTCATAGACCTGGGGAAAGTAGTAGGCCATTAGTAAGGTGCCGAGCTCACGCAACGAGCCGGCCAGGTAACCAGATTCTCCCCCGGCTTTATGCCCACCAGATTTTGAAACTTCACGCTCTCCGCTGAGGGTGCTGGTTAGCAGCGACGTAAGCACGATCTGCTGTAGAGTGTTTGCAAAAGCCCCGCCGCGTCGCGCAACTGGAACAAATTTCTGTAGAAGTACTAGTCCAGAGCACAGGTCTGCTAGCGGCTTCATTCCGATCTGTATGACGGCTTGGCTGATCGTCATGATCGGCTTAGCGCGTCGATAGAATGAACTATTAACAAGGTGTAGCACTCGTATCCCCAGTGAGGGCTCACGGAGAATTACCTCGGCCACCTGATTGGCGGTAGTTTTTGTATCTGAAACCAGACTGCGCAGTTCACTTACTACCTTGGCGGAGGCCGGAAAGTCACCATCGCGCTGTAAGGCCTTACGTAACCGCTCAATAAACTCTTCGGGTGTGAATGTCGTAGCGCTAGAATCAGAACCTATAGGCGTGGCACCTGAGTCTGTCACTGCTTCTGACTTGGTTTGTGATTCATTTCCCATGATCAAATTTTGTACTATTCGCTAAACCAAAGTGGGAACCGTTAGGCTCTGAGAGCGAGTCCGCATTGCCGAGGCCAAAGTTAGATGTCGAACCGCTTTGATAATTTCGCTAGGACGGAACGGTTTGGGTATAAAGATCGATCCACCAGCCTTAAGAGCCTGCTGCCTATCACTTTCAAAAGCACAAGCACTCAGAACTATAATCGGCAATGTCGCCAATGCGGAGTGTGAGTTCCTAATATGTTCAATCAATACAACACCACTTTCACCCGGAATTGCTAGGTCTGTCAGCACGATATCTGGGATACTCAATTCCAATGCCGCAACAGCGTCACGAACTGTGTTTGCTGTCTTTACAGTTGCGCCAGCCGACTGCAGGACCTGAAGTAACACCTCGCATGTATCGTGATTGTCATCAACCACCAATACGGTAAGTCCATCAAGCCTGGCTACAGGCTCTACGGCTTCTGTTTGAGTGACCTTGACGTTCTTATCACTAGCGAGTGGGAGAAGTATCCAGAACGTTGAGCCCTCCCCAGCCACGCTCTCGGCTCCGATTCTACCACCGTTCAATTCTACCAGGTGTTGGGTGAGATTGAGCCCAATCCCAGTACCCTCCTGATTCTTGCTGTAGGCGTCCTCGCCGCGCTCGAAGCGCTCGAAAAGTTTACTAATCCGGTCTGGCGGAATGCCCACTCCGGTGTCGTGAACATTTATTCTTATCTTATCGGAAGCAATCACAGCATCAATCCAAACCTTGCCACCACGCGGGGTATACTTGATGGCATTGGACATCATATTGATCAGGATCTGGTGGACGTGCTTGGCATCTACCCATAACGCTGAGTTCTGAATCTCCTCGGATAGCGTGATTGGCTGCAGGGTAATTCCCTTGCCAATGGCAGTCTGCATCATTAGTTTTTGGGCCTGGGTTAGCAGCTCCTTGATAGCAACACGGGTAGGTTCAGCTTGCTCCTTACCGGATTCGATCCGCGCAAGATTTAGAACATCATCGATCAGATTCTTTAGATGATCACTTGAACGTGTGATGGCGTTCAGGGCATCACGTTGTTTATCGTTGAGCGGACCAAATATCCCATCGGCAATTACACTTGAATATCCGACAATTGCAGTTAGTGGAGTGCGTAGCTCATGACTCATATTAGCTAGGAACTGTGATTTGGCATGGTTTGCCTCCTCAGCGCGCGAGGTTTGCACAGCAAGATCCGAGGTGCGGGTCTCTACTAGCTCCTCCAAACGCTCAGTGTAGGATTGGATACGTTCCTGAGTTCTGGCATTTGCAATCGCAACTGCGGCACCCTGGCAGAACTCCTCAAACCGCGTCAGATCGCTGGGTGTGATCGAGGTTTCATGTTTGTAACCGATCAAGATTATTCCTAGCGCTTCGCCGCGAACCTCTAGGCAGCAGATATCAGCCGATTTGATCTCCAGCTCTTTGACGAAGTCGAGCATGTGATTTGGATAGGTTGCTAAGTTTGAGATCGATAGGTGACCTCCAACGCGCACAGCTTGACCCAGTACACCACGATCTGCGGGCATAATCTTTGGCACAAGGTGCGGAGCACAACCGTATCCCCCCTTAACCTCAAGCGTCGTTTTATCTTCGCTAAGGATAAAGGTCAGCGCGATATCCGCAGCGAACCGAAAGGCGCTCTCGCGAGCGAGACTTTTGACAACACGTTGCAGGCCGACGTTTCCAGCGATCAGTTGATTAATCTCAGTCAATACCTGCAACCGATCGAGGAAGTGTTGCAATGTGTTTGATAGTCTCTGGCGCTCAAATACAACCGAGGTGTGGTGCGCAAGAAGCATGAGTTTGTCTTTGGCTGGCGAAGGTAGTGGCAGCTCCGAGATGCAGATTAGTGCACCGACCGGGGCGCCAAGGCAGATCACCTCAAAACTGGATTGATAACCCTTGCCGTCCAACTCGCTGGTTAGCTGTCTTGCCGCATCTTTTGAATCTAGCGTCGGCTCACTTTGTGTTCCGCAAAGTAGCTCCGAGAAGTCATAATCTCCGGTACCAGCAATTAGCTCATGTTGGTTGTTATTGCGATCGGAGGAAAGCATAATGGCAGCGGCGTTGACCCCTGAGATCTTGAGCGCAGCTTCGGCGATAGCATTGTATATGCGCCGAGCTTCCTCGCCATTTTCAATAAGGGTCATAACGCCGCCAGGGCCATCGATGCCGACTGCCTGCGTAAGGACAGTACGGTCCATGATCTGAGTAGTGCGTGACCCTGAGCGTTCGCTCATGCTAAAAACCTAGGTGTTATCCAGTAGTTAATTCAACCAGATTGTACGTTAGGAAGATCGACACAAGTACACTTATTCTTGACTGATACTTCAGGGAGATCACGACATTGGGCAATTGGGGGGCATTTTGAAACTCCGAGTACTTTTTCTAGGTGGGTGTCCAGACCGTCCCGAACGAGCACTTTTGGGAGCGTTGGTAAAACATGGGGTTGGCGTGGTTGTGGCGGTTGAGCCTGGTGCCGGGGAGGAGCTTCGGGGGAGTGGCGTTGAGGTTCGCGAGCTCAGGTTCAACGCTCGAATTGATCCCCGCGCTGCATTGACGGTTCGACGATGGTTAAATGCCGAGCATTTTGATCTGATTCACGCTGTAACTGCCCGGTCCCTAACGGCCGCTGTGCTCGGCTCCTTGGGAAAGACGATCCCGATCGTCGCTTACCGTGGCACCATGGGTAATATTAGTCGCTTTGACCCGAGTGCATGGCTTAGCTTTCTAAACCCAAAGGTTGCGGGTGTTTCGTGCGTCTCCCAGGCAGTCTGCAACGATCTCGCGCAGTATCTTTTGACCCCCGAACACGCAGTAACGATTTATAAGGGGCACGATCTTAGTTGGTACGATGGCGTAGTTGCTTATGTACGGCACGCGATGGGGATCGGTGCTACAGAACAGGTAATCTGTTGTACCGCAAATATGCGCGCGCTTAAGGGTGTAGATATACTGATGCGTGCATTCGCCAAGTTAGTAGAAACCTCCGAGCTGCGTCTTTTACTGATCGGAGAGGTGCGAGATCTAGCACTGCCAAAGCTCGCTCAGGAGCTTGGCATAGCCCAACGGGTTATCTTCACTGGCTTTCGTCGGGATGCCCTCGCTCTTGTAGCGATGAGTGATATCTTTGTAATGCCATCTTTGCGTCGCGAAGGATTTCCCAAAGCAGTTATTGAAGCAATGGCACTGGCGCGACCAGTAGTTCTGTCCGATGTTGGCGGAATGCCGGAGCAGATTGTTGACGGCGAATCAGGGTTAGTAGTTCCAGCCGGGGATTCGACGGCGCTTGCCAACGCACTTACTCGTTTGATTCAAGACAAGAAGCTGTCCGAGCAGCTTGGCGAACTCGGCCGCGAACGGGTGCGAAAGGTTTTTACCGTTGAGTCGATGGTGGATCAGACACTGGAGCTGTACGGGAGGGTGTGCGGCAGAGGGCCAGCATAGATCTGGTAGCACCCATTTTCACAGATTATTTTCACAGATTAGCCGGCGATTGGGCCTTCTCGTTGTCATCACTAAACTCTTAGAAAATCAACTAGATAGGAATGTTGGGTTTGCGATAATCCTCAACGAGCGCCCTCGAATCTCAAAAAAATCTAGTTTGCTCAAGTTTCTACGCAACTTTTGAGCAGAATCTTCGATACAGAGATGTCTGCAAGGGGAGGTCTTCATGTGAAGCCGAATCCCAATTAAACTGTCGAGGAGTAAAAGGTCATGACAACAGAGGTAAATAATTCTGCATTTCCAGAGATCCCCTATTCAGAGCGCTATGGGTATTCGGATGGATTCCCAAGTGATGGTCCACTTGTAGGGAGATCGGTAACTACTAATTCCACAGTTTCAGAGCCAAACTCCTCTGGAACAATCCCTGGCGGAAGTCTTCTATCTCGTAGCAGAGTTGGGGGACTTGCTGGTGCATTATCATCGGCCTTAAACGACTCAGCGAAGTCCGCCTACGGCAACGAAGAATTTGACCCCAAATCCGTGGCCCAAAGATCGATCACCGAGGGTGCCAAGGGAGCAGTCGGTGGAGCAATTGAACATCATGCCGAAGGGTGGATCACAAAGGCGGCTGTGTCGGGTGAGGCCAAGGCTGCCGGGATATTCTCAAAGGGTGCTTTTCTAAAGGGCCGGGCTGCTGGCATTGCGGGCGCTATTGTCGCAGCTGGTGCAACCGCAATAAATGAAACTTGTGACTATATGAATGGCAAAACCAGTGGCTCAAGGGCTGCCGGTAAGATCGCCTCAGAGGGCGCAATCTGCTTCTCAGCAGCAGCGACAGGAGCGCTGATCGGATCAATTGTCCCAGGTCCGGGAACAGTTCTTGGTGCCGTAATCGGTTTTGGAGTTGGAGTAGTAGCAGGTGTTGCTGTCGACTTTAGCGCTAGGAGTTATGGGGTAGATAGGACGATTGCTGAGGCTATAACCGACGCTGTCCACAGCGCCTCAAACTACGTAAAGCAGAGCGCCCGAGATGTTGCCGCAGGAGCAAGGTTTATAGCAGATACAGCAGTACAGGTTGCATCGGATACGGTAGATGCGGTGAAGAAGTCAGCGGTTGCTACTGGTAATGCCGTAGTAGCTGCTGTGACTGATACCGTTGATACCGTCAAGAGCGGTATTCAGGCGATGAAGCGAGGAATTCTCGGACTCTTCGCGTAGCATTGCGGTTTGCAAAAGCGTTTATTTCGCTCGTGACATCAACAAATCGCTATGGATATTGTACAGAATTACCCTCATTCCGGCGCAAAACCCCGGCGCATAGTATTTTCCGAAACCGTGCGCGGCTCCATGAACTGGATTAGATAATCTGGGCCGCCCGCTTTTGATCCGACCCCCGACATTCGGAAACCTCCAAATGGATGACGGCAAACTACTGCTCCAGTGCAGCTACGATTAATGTATAGATTGCCAACCTTGAAGCGCTGCTTGGCGCGTTCAATGTGGGTTGGGCGACGGCTAAATACACCACCGGTTAGCGCATACTCACAATCATTTGCCAATTCAATTGCATGCTCAAAGTCGCGCGCGGCACAGCATGCTAATACAGGTCCAAAGATCTCTTCGCGCCAGATCTGCGCCGTAGGTTTTACATCCTTAAATATCGTCGCCGGAACAAAGTAGCCGCTCTTCGGCACTGAACCGCTGAACGCCAATGTACACTCGCGCTTGGCGGCTTCAATCGTCTCCAAAATTCTGGCTTGACTGGCTTGATCGATAACCGGTCCCAGAAAAGTTCCCGGTTCGGCGGGATCCCCTACGATTATGTCGGCCATGGCGTCACATAATCTTGTGATAAATGGCGTATAGGCATCGCCGACCACAATAACCCGTGAGCAAGCTGAACACTTCTGACCAGCGTATCCAAAAGCTGAATAAATCACTCCCTTAATTGCTTCATCTAGATCAGCATCGTCATCTACGATTATGGCGTTCTTACCACCTAGCTCAGCAATTGCGCGTTTGATATTGCGTTGACCATCTACGACAGACCCGGCGCGCGAGATAATTCCAAGGCCGACCTCTTTGGAGCCGGTAAAGCAGATCATGTCAGTGCGAGTGCTATTAACTAGTTCGGCACCAACCGCAGACCCCGGACCGGGCAGGAATGAGAAGGCGTTGCCAGGCACTCCAGCGGCGAGAAGAATTTTTGCTAGTTCATATGCGATCAAGCAGGTCTGACCGGCAGGTTTGAGCGCTGTTGCATTACCCGTAACCAATGCCGCCGTCGCCATTCCAGTAGCTATCGCTAGCGGAAAATTCCACGGCGAGATAATCGCAGCGACGCCGCGAGGCTGATAGAAATAGTGATTCTCCTCACCTGCGACAACCTGGGTTAATCTTGGCGCGCCAAGGCGCAACATCTCTTCGGCATAGTAGTCACAGAAATCGATCGCCTCGACTACGTCCGCATCGGCTTCACGCCACGGCTTGCCAGCTTCGCGAATAACTAGCGCGGTAAGACGCAGGCGCTTGGCACGCATACCTGCTCCGGCGGCACGAATAATCTCGGCGCGTGTAGTGTAGGATGTAAACTCCCAGTCGCTAGCATATTTGGATAGGCTTTCAAGGGCACGGGCAGCATCGGCTGCTGTGCACATGCCAACGGTGCCAACAACTGAGGTTGGATTTGCAGGATTCAAGCTCTTGAGCTCGCTTGTTGTCTTGATCTCGCGTCCCTCAATTATCGGAGCAGCGCGGAGTTTTCCAGAAGCGATTTCACGGTCTAGCTCGGCAAGTGCTTGGCGCATCGCTTCACGGACACTGTCGATCGAGAAATCAAGTGGTGATTCATTCTTGAACATGATGGCTCTCTTCCTCTTGTGAACTAGCTTACGAATTTATGGCGCGCGGTTCCTGAAGCAGGTGATCTACATCGTCGGCCTCAAAAAATGTATGGCGCAAGAACGACTCGTTAGATGTGTTCTCCAACAGTCTGCGCACTAGATATCCCATGCCCGGCAACATCTCACCAAGCGGAACATATAGGCGGGTTAGGTATCCGCGCTTCGCAAATGCCCGCGCTATCGGCTCAGCCATGCCAAAGAGCATCTGGAGCTCAAATTGGGTTAGGTCCAAGCCGCGCGACTCGGCGTAGCAGCAGGCGTGGGAGAGTGATCGTACGTTGTGCGATCCAAAGGCTGGCAGGCAGTGTTGATGATTATCGATAAGTACCTTGCTCAAACGCTCAAAATTCGCGTCCGTGCTTGATTTGTCACTGAAGAGCGGACATGCCCAATGGTTCTGTTTGCAGACGATCGCCTCGTAATCTAGGTACGCGCCCTTTACTAAACGCACGGCGATCGGAGCTCCACGGCGCTTAGCGAACTCAATCAGATCATCAAGGACAGCCCCAGCATCCTTGGAGTAGGCCTGCACAACCGCTCCGGGATAGGGCATTGAGGCAAATTCTGGTGAGCCAAAGACACGTTTAAAGGTGTCGTAGATGATTGGATTGTTGGCGCTGTCCTCGGCATCAACATAGAGCTGCGCGCCGATCATCTGAGCCTTGCGGGCGATCAAGCTCAAGCGCTCAGAGAGGATCGCTACGCTGCGATCATAATTAAGGAAGTTAGTTTGTGAATACAACGCCGAAAGCTTTACTGATACACAGACAGGACTCTTATCACCTGGATGATTGGCGACCAAGGGTGCAGCCTCCCTCCAGGTTGGAACTTTGCGCCCCAAGACATCGAGCGCCTCTAGATAGCGGCTAAGGTAGGCATGAGCCTCCTTCTCGCTGACTGAGAATTCGCCCAGAAGGTCCACAGTGAATGCCAGCCCATCGCGACGCACCCGTTTCAATGCTTTAAGGGAATCATCTGGTGTTTCGCCAGCGATAAATTGGGCGGCCATCTGTTGGACACTCTTGCGCACGACAAGAGCCGTAATCTTGGCGCGCAGCGAATTTGGCGGCACGTTTAAGCCCCATTCCATTAAACCGTGAATAGTTGCGCCAGGTGCCGCGAGGTATTCATTAACGTGAGCGGCAACTGCCGCAGAACTGCGAAGTGTAGGCAACACGTCAACTAATCTAAACATATTGATCTTAAAATCGGCCCTGGTCATTGACCACTCCATGATCCGTCCGGTCCAGTAGTTCTTGTTGAATGTTGAAGGTTGCTCCTGTCCGATGTCTCGGAACACTCCGCGACCGAACTCGGTGATACGGGAGTTGGTGGGAGTGCTATCTGCTGGTGGAGTGTTATTCATATCTAGTGCGTAGTTCATATCTAAAGAGCCTCAAAGGTTACCAATATCGTCTGAGCTTCTACAATATCCCCGGCGCGAACGTGCAGAGTCTCTACTGTTCCATCATTAGGTGCCTTCAATGGATGCTCCATCTTCATCGATTCTAGAGTTACTAGGGTGTCGCCCTGCTTAACTGCTGCTCCAACGCTGGGTAGAACGGCGATAATTTTACCTGGAAGGGGCGAGCGTAGCTCCGTGCTGTGGGCGGCAGTTGTGGCCGATCGTGCCTTGAGTAGTCCAAGAATCTGGGCAATAGGAATGTAGCCCTTTGGAGTATAGGCCCAGAGTCCGGTTGGTGTCCTAACAAGTGCAAAACAGAGGCAGGATTGCGTGCTCTGATTACAAAAACTGATCGTTGCACTTACCGCAGATTCCAGTGTTGGTTGGACCACGAGCTCGACTCGGCAGTCAGTAAATTTGAAGGAGCTGTCGGCACCCTCGCCAACGGTAACCGTTGCCTCGGCGCCAAGCTCGCTGCTAAATCGAAGCTGCACCGTCACGGCTCGGCGCTCAATTTCAAATACCTGCACAGTAGTCGCCACCCCGGCCAATCGCCATCCGGAGCGGTCGCCCCAAGGACCTGGCATATTATCTTTTTGACTCAGTGATAACGCTGTATTGAGGGCTGCAACGGCAAGTTCGTAGTCGCTAAGCGCCGCGTAAGCGGTTAGGGTCTGCGCGAAATTAATATGGTGGGTTAATGCAGTGAACTCGGGAGACTCTAAAAGCACCCTTAAAAATCCGATATTGGTGCGCACGCCGGTAATGCAAGAGCGCGCTAGAGTAGCGCGTAACTGTTCAGTTGCAGCAGCACGAGTAGGCCCATGAACTATGACCTTGGCCAACATTGAATCATAGTAGTGGGTAACGTAATCACCGGCTTCAAAACCGCTATCGCAGCGCACAGTTACAGCAGACGCGGATTGAGTCGGTAGATCTAGGCAATCAATTCGCCCTGTAGATGCAGCGAAATTATCCTGCGGTGATTCGGCGCACAGCCGCACCTCAATCGCAGCACCACATTCAGCGATTGCCGGAACCGAAATCGGGCTCTCCGCCAGATCCCTGCCACAAGCGATCTCGATCTGGAGCGCTACTAGATCGAGACCAGTGATCATCTCGGTCACAGGATGCTCGACCTGAAGCCGACCATTAACCTCCATGAAATAGAAACCGCCATTTGGATCGAGTAGAAACTCAACGGTGCCGGCGTTACGATATCCAGCTGACCTGCAGAGGCGCTCGGCGGCTGAATGGATCTGCGCGCGTAGTTCGATAGCCAGTCCTGGTGCCGGGGCCTCCTCAATAACCTTCTGATGAAATCGCTGCATCGTACAGTCACGATCAAGCAGGCTCTGTACATTGCCAAACTGATCACCAAAGATCTGTACCTCGATATGGCGCGCTTTTTCGACTAAGCGCTCAATATAGACCCGTGAATCGCCAAAAAAATTCCCAGCTTCGCGCGTAGCAATGCGAAGCCCCTCAATTAATTCGGCATCGTTCCAGGCCTTGCGCATCCCCCGGCCGCCTCCGCCGCCAGCCGCCTTAACTATTAGTGGGAATCCGGTTTCGGTTACGAACTTCTTTAGTGCGGCCTGTTCTACGATCTCACCTTTAGAATCGAGGGTTAGCGCTAGGCTCGGCAGGAGCGGCACCTTTGCCTTGGAAGCTAAAACCTTAGCAGCGAGCTTGTCACCAAGGGCACGAATTACGGCTGCCGATGGCCCGATAAACGTAAGTCCGGCTTTCTCCACTGCGGCGACAAAGGCGGCGTTCTCAGATAGAAATCCGTACCCGGGGTGAATCGCATCTGCCCCCGATTCCTTAGCGGCAGCAAGGATGACGTCAATATTAAGATACGAGGCGCGACTTTCGGCGGGGCCGATCGCGATCGCGATATCAGCTTGACGAACATGTGCGGAGTTGGCGTCAGCTTCCGAGTAAACAGCGACGGCTGTAATCCCTAATTTTTTGCATGTCCGCATTATACGGCAGGCGATCTCGCCACGATTGGCAATCAAAAGTTTTTGGATTGAGGCTGCCATCTGGATCGATCCCGTTACATTCTGAAGACACCAAACTTGGTTGCTGGCCACGGTGCATTCAAGCTCGCCGCAATTGATAACGCTAGTACGCGGCGGGTCTGGAGCGGATCAATTACGCCATCATCCCATAGCCGCGCCGTTGAATAGAAGCAGCTCGCCTGATCGTTGTAGCGCTGCTCAATCTCACTGCGATACTTTGAAGCTTCATCCGCAGCCCAGGTCTCACCACGAGTGGCGAAGCCCTCCTGCTTAATCTGAGTTAGAACGCTTGCTGCCTGCTCGGGCCCCATCACAGAGATCCGCGAGTTTGGCCACATATACATCATCCGTGGTTGATATGCGCGACCCGCCATTCCGTAATTTCCTGCACCAAAGGATCCGCCCAACACTACGGTGAACTTTGGCACCGCCGCGCAGCTAACGGCGGTAACCATCTTGGCGCCGTGCTTTGCGATCCCTTGATGCTCATACTCACGACCGACCATGAAGCCGACGATATTTTGTAGGAAGAGTAGAGGTATGCTGCGTTGACTACATAGCTCAATGAAGTGCGCTGCCTTCTGGGCGCTCTCTGAAAACAGGATCCCATCATTTGCGAGTATGCCAACTGGTAATCCTTCGAGGCGTGCAAAGCCACAAATTAGGCTAGTTCCATAGTGCTGCTTGAACTCGTCAAGTTCGCTATCATCTAACATCCGCGCCAAGATCTCACGCATCGGGAAATAACGTTTAGCTTCACGCGGAATTAAGCCATAGAGCTCACTCGGATCGTAGCGCGGTGGGCGAGGGGAGGTTAGGTTCAGCGCTGTTGTATGCTTTACGCCTAGGTTGGCAACGATTCGTCGGGCAATCTGCAGCGCCTCAAGGTCATCATGTGCAAGATGGTCGGTTACTCCACTAATACGAGAGTGCACGTCACCACCACCTAACTGCTCGGCTGAAATTACCTCCCCGGTTGCTGCTTTAACTAATGGCGGACCACCTAGAAAGATCGTGCCCTGTTCACGCACGATCACCGCCTCGTCGCTCATCGCTGGCACATACGCGCCACCGGCGGTGCAAGAACCCATAACGATCGCGATCTGCGGGATCCCCATCGCCGACATGCGTGCCTGATTATAAAAGATCCGCCCAAAATGATCGCGATCTGGAAAAACCTGCTCCTGCAGCGGTAGAAAAGCGCCGCCGGAATCTACAAGATAGAGACACGGCAGGTGATTCTCCTGCGCTATCTCTTGGGCCCGCAGGTGCTTCTTAACTGTAAGCGGAAAGTAGCTACCGCCCTTAACGGTAGCGTCATTGGCGACGATCATCACCTCGCGCCCCATCACCTGGCCAATACCGGTGATTAATCCCGCGCCGGCCCGAACACCGTCATATAGATTGAGAGCCGCAAGGGTCCCAAGCTCTAGAAACGGCGCCCCGGGATCTAACAGCTGGTCGACCCGCTCGCGCGCCAAAAGTTTGCCGCGCTGTTTATGGCGGGTGATAGTGCTATCAATGGGCGGCGAAACCGCCGCATCCAGGTGCGAACGTAGTGTTGATAGATGCTGCTGAAATGCCGTGGCGTTAGCACGATATTCCGGATCAGAGGTGGAGATCTTGGAGCCCAATAGCATGGGGCGCAGTATAGGCTAGGTTGTGGATGGGGCGTCAATTGGGGGATCGTAAGGGGGCGGACGTAGGAGGAGCACTCTGGTAGCCGGAACTTCAGTATGTTATTCCTGCAAAACTTCGAGAGAATTGCACTTCCATGAGCGACAAGAAAATATACTTAATAGGTAACTGGTCAGCACTTAAAAAATGTAAGCGTTCACGGGGGGTGCAAAAATCGTCGCAAATTAACAGATTGGGTGCCTTTTTATTCGCCGAAGGCGCCCCCGGAGGGACAACAAGTAACTGGTCAAAAACTGACTGCCCCGACCAGGGGCTGACAAGAAAGATCTAAAAGTTAAAAAAGGCGTAAACATCCAGGATAACCACCAAATTAGGTTAATTCGTTAAAACATGCTGACCAGTTACCTTGATAGATGATTATCCGGAGGCAAGGGAGCTAGTCGCCAAACACGAGGAGCTACACACCGCCCACGCCACTCCTATTCCGGTCGAACTTCTAGGTATCTCCTTGATAATTTTACCGGGAGTATTCCGCCCAGATCTGTCCATGATGGGAAGAACTCTCGTCGCCAAAATCGAGATTAAGTCAGGTGAATCCGTCCTTGATCTTGGGACCGGTTCAGGGTTTCAAGCAATATTGGCCGCCAAGTCTGGCGCAGGATCTGTTGTGGCAGTGGATAAACAGCCAAGCGCTGTGAATTGCGCAAGAGTCAACGTCGAGAGAAACGACCTTACTCATTTAATTGCGGTCCGTGAGAGCGACCTGTTCTCGGCAATCTCCGAAAATGAGCGATTCGATGTGATCCTCTTCAACTTTCCCTTTCCGCCATTCGAAGCGAAATCGGAGTGGCAAAAAGCCAATTTTGATCCCGGACATTACCTACTCACAAAATTCCTTGATCAGGCAAAAAATTACCTGAGTGAAGGCGGTCGCATCGGCATGTGTTGGTCTGACATAGGTGACACCCAATATTATCGCGAGTTAGTGGACCAGATCGGCTATTCCCTAAGGGTGATTGATGAGAGCAGAGGTAACGGCATAAATGCCTATATTTTTGAACTACGGATGCCTTAACTTTTTACCCCATAGTGATATAACAAACGACTGGTCCGCGACGCCGCCAGGCGCTAGACCAGGTATCAGCTATCGAGCGGCTGCCAGAGAGCTCTTGCAAGCCCTCTTCCTCATGGGCTGCCTGCATCAAGCAGATCTATGAGATAGATCCGCTGGAGTGCCCAAAGTGTAAAATACAGATGAGAATAGTGGCGTTTGTGCAGGACCCACAATCTCTCGTCCTAAAATAAGTCTACACAGTAGTAGTAGCAGAAGGGGGTTGAAGGGGGAAGAATCCACATGTGGATAACTTCCCTATTTCGCGCCCAATCTGCAACCGGTTTCTCAAGCAGCCTGTTCATACA
>Ga0163148_10001287_pt1 | contig 32922 bp, 34 predicted proteins | sample OliLakLV19MP7P2_FD_148606 | JGI IMG/M metagenome (GOLD analysis project Ga0163148, IMG submission 148606) | Freshwater microbial mat bacterial communities from Lake Vanda, McMurdo Dry Valleys, Antarctica- Oligotrophic Lake LV.19.MP7.P2 | ecosystem: Environmental > Aquatic > Freshwater > Lake >... | reverse complement strand
CGATATAATAGCTTTTGCAAACCGCTATAGATTCGCGAAAGCGAATCAAAACAGCAACCTATAGCGATTAATATCAAAAGGCTTGCCAATTTTATTGGCACCGACTTTTGATAATCGCTATAGCGGTTTGCAAAAGTCGCGAGCGATAAAATAGCATTTGCAAACCTCTATAGGACCCTGACAGGACGCACACTTTGCGTCTTAGCCGAATCGCGACATTCGGAAATCAAAAATACGTGTGGACGTCTCCGCAATGGTTCCCGTACGCGCTCTCGCAATAATCTAGAATAATCAGCTAGTTACCACCAGCGGACGGCGAAAAACCTCTATTCGCCCCAATTAAATATCAGAATCTTTGCAATCCCAGGAAACTTTTAGCCCGATTGTTCGATACGTCTATGTCTCACAATTGATTTTTCCCTTTTTGGAGGAAGTATGTCGAACGCAGGTGGTATTAGGAAACTTGGAGCGCATCTTGATGGTAGCTCTTTGGCGCGGTTTATACCGGAGCCAAAGACCAGCGCGGCGCTGAGCTTTGGTGGTGTTTTCAAATCACTAGCCTCAACCGTAACTGGTGCGGCTGGCAATCTGGCAGGAATCTCTCCCGAGTACGCTGACCTGATCAACAAACAGATCGAGGTTCAAACACAGATGCAGCTAGTTTCGATGCAGTCGAACTTAGCGAAGTCGAAGCACGAGACTGAAATGGCACCAATTCGTAATATTCGAGTTGGCTAATAGCTGACCGAATACGGGGGCTTCGAGTTCTCGAAGCCCCCTGGTTTAGCTCCTCCCACTTAAGATCTCTCAATAGCGAGAATGTCATGATTAAAGAACTAATCGTCCCACTCGGAGTTCTAGGCGCCTTGGCTAGTATGATACTGCCGATGCCGACCTATGTTGTCGACTTCATGTTAGTCGCAAATCTGTTGTTGGCGTTCCTGCTACTTGTTAATGCGATGTATGTCAGCGATCCACTGAAACTTTCAGCACTTCCAACGATGCTTCTTTTGGCGACACTATTTCGCTTAGCGCTTAACGTAACAACAACTAGGCTAATACTGAGCGAAGGCGATGCTGGAAAGGCTGTCGAAGCGTTCGGATCTGTAGTTATTGGCGATAACGTTGCCGTCGGTCTGGTTGTGTTTCTTGTAATCACTCTGATTCAGTTTATCGTAATCGCCAAGGGCTCTGAGCGTGTCGCTGAAGTGGCCGCACGATTCACCCTTGATGCTCTTCCTGGCAAGCAGATGTCGATTGATGCAGATGTACGCGCAGGACAGATCGATTTCGAGACTGCTCGTGTACGTCGCCAAGATCTGCAAACTGAGTCACGCTTCTACGGTGCGCTTGATGGAGCGATGAAATTTATTAAGGGCGATGCAATCGCGGGAATCATCGTCGTGGCGATTAATATCGCTGGTGGGCTTGCAATTGGAGTTTTGATGCATGGACTTGATATCGGTGCTGCTGCTCACAAGTTTACAACACTAACTATTGGTGATGGGCTACTCTCGCAGATTCCAGCTCTGTTGAACTCATTGGCAGCAGGATTGGTAGTTACCAGGGTAGTGCGTGGTGACGGCGCCTCTTTAGCAAAGGAGCTTATCTCACAGATCGGACAGCTGCGCCGCGTAAAGGCGATAGTTGGTGTAGTCTCACTGTTCCTTGCAATCGTACCCGGAATGCCGATTCTGCCCCTGATCTCTTTGGCGGCCGTTCTAATTATCAGTGCCGCAATGGATCGTGGCACTCAGAGTGCGCTACCAACTCAGAATACTGTAAAATTCGCTCCAAAGGTGCCCGCGGTTCTAGCACTTGAATTGACCCAGGCGTTTGGCCGCGCGGTGATCGGGGCAGGTGCTCTAAGTTCTACTTTAGAGCAAGCGCGGCAAAGAGCTTACGACAAGCATGGACTAATCTTGAAGGTTCCAGATATATCGGTGGCGTCCGAGGGCAGCCCAGACTACACCATAAAATTACGCGGCGTAGTAATGGCCAAGGGCACAGCCAGTACGGATCTTGGCAGTGCGGATCTTGCCGAGGATATTAAACGTATCGGTGAGGCATTTGACCTGATCATTGAGCGCCATGCCACTGAGTTAATTGATGATATCTTAACCCGTCGCACGTTGGACCAGTTTGAGAGTGAGTCTCCAGAGCTTGTTTCCGCAGTGGTTCCAGGGATTATCACCTTGACGCAATTGACTGAACTGTTAAAGGGTTTGGTGCGTGAGGGAATAACCATTCGCAACTTTGATTTAATATTACAGGCTGTTGCCGAGAGTGGCCCAAAGGCCGGTGGGGATCGTGTATTATTGGAGGAGGTTCGAATCGCTCTGAAACGAGTTATTTCGAGCCAGTACTCAGATTCCACAGGTAGGATTGTAGGAATTACAATTGAACCGACCCTTGACCTGGCACTGGCGCGTGTCGAGCGAGAGAACGTAGTCCTAGATCCCAAGGTGCTATCGGCGGTTGTTGATGAGATCAGTGCACGGCATGCGGCATTTACCCAAGATGCTGCACCAAATGGTACAGGCGCTGTGGTAGTTGTCTCGCGCCGTGCACGACGGCTCCTAAAGGATTGTTTAGATATGCGCGGAGTCAAGATCCCAGTTTTGGCTCATGAAGAGGTTCTTGAAGAGGTATGTTTCACAAGTTGCGGTAGTGTAACACTAACTGAGAGCGAACTTGGAGAGCAGGTTTTTGAGAGTTTAGCTGCTTAAGCAAGGAGGAGATTATGTGGCACTTGATACGAATTACTTTAGTTTCAGTACTAGCAATGAACTTCAGCGGCTGTACGGGAGTTGTTGTTGCGCCAGATTCAAGTGCTGTAAGCGAGAGTTTAAAGCTTGTTGATCAAGGAACCTTACACCTCCGCGATGGCGCACTCGATCAAGCCCAGGCTTCATTTGAAATGGCGTGGGAGATCGGTAGCCAAGCCGCCGCCCTCGATGGATTGGGCTGTGTTGCCTTTATGCGAGAGGATTATCCGAGTGCAGAACAGTACTTCGTCCAGGCCTATCAGCAGGACCCAGATTATAGCAATTCATTGGGAAACCTAGCGCTGTTATACGAGAAGCATGGGCTTTCAAACGATGCTTTACAACTATATGAGCGAGCAATCGAAGAGGATCCTAAGAATATAAGGTCACGCAACAATTTTGCCGGATTCTTAGCTAGTGGCAAGGCAGCAAATGGCAATTCGCAGTTACGAAAGGCCGACAGTCAACGTGCCAAACGTGAGCTGCAACGCGCAGCGGCGCTTGCGAATAACCCGATCATTAACGAGAATATCGGACGGCTCAAGAGTGCGTCGTCCGAGGAAGAGGAATAACAGAACGAACTAGGATAGAGTTGATGCCATGAAGAAGAATAAAGACCAGTTGAAGCGCGTTGCGAATACAACGAAGGTTGTGACCCCCAAGGCTGTGACGCGCCAGCAACCGATTGATAGTGTTTCGAGCAGTTCGGCAAATGAACTGGAGATCACTAATCTTTGGAGCAATGAGATCGATCAGCTGAGTTCACGCTCGTTTTCATCTATGACTGAGGCGATTGAGGTGATTGCTGATTGTGTTTTAGCTAAATCACAGGTTGGTGAAGCTACCAAAGACCAGCGCGAGATGTTAATAACCCTTTTTGAGACCGATCCTGAGCTACAAGAGCAGATCGCCAAACTCTGTACAATCAATATTAATCGGTGATCGACATCGCTAGAACTATCTTAGTTGTTGATGACGATGACGACATTCGGGCGGTAATCGTTGCCGCACTCGATGAGCCGCACGTTACGATTCTACAGGCATCGAGCGGCGTTCAAGCGCTCTCAATGATCAAGGAAACTCCTCCGGATATAGTGCTTCTAGATGTGATGATGCCGGGAATGAGTGGTATGGAGGTGTGTCGCAAGATAAAGACGTCAATTAACATGGGAGAATTTTTGCCGGTACTGTTACTTACCGCGCGCAGTGAAGTGCAGGACAAGGTTGCTGGGTTGGATACTGGAGCCGACGATTACCTAACCAAGCCGTTTCACTATCAAGAGCTGCAGGCGCGTGTTCGCGCACTCCTTAGAATTCGAGATTTAAACCTACGTTTGCGCCAACAGGGAGTTGCATTGACTGAAGCTCAGACAAAGTTGGTAGAGAAGGAGCGTCAACTGACGGCAACTCAACTTGCCGGGACAGCAGCTCACCAACTTGGACAGCCGTTAGCGGCGATTATGCTCAACTGCCACCTTTTGACCCTTGTTTCACCGGAGGACCCAAAATATAAATGCGCCTTGCTTGCCCTGGAGAGTGATGCCCGTCGAATGGCGGAAATGATAGAGCAGTTAAAAAATGTCGATGCCAATCACACCGAGAATTATCATGAGGGCGAGGCGATCTTTGGATTGGAGAAGCGAGCTACAAAGAGCGTGAAGAAGGGTAGTCGTAAGAGCAGCTAGCTGTATAGCTGTATACTAGGGACTCATACTTGCATACGCCAATGCCCAAGCAGCGGCGCAAGAACCGACAGTCGCAATCGCAACAGCAATGGAGAGTCCCAGGCTATGTTTTGGACTGTTGCTCTTAAAACTTGGGATCGCAAATACGGCAAGGATCGCGGCATAAGACAGAAAATCGGCGCTATAGCGATCGATTGACGCCACCCAAAGAGTTAGCAGCACGAAATTAGCTAACATCGGGATAATGAATAGCCACTGCCAGTTCATTCTCCACCCGTTCACAGTTCGCCGAGTTCTGCCTACAACGTCTGTCATGGCTCGCCAAGTCGTGAGAATCGCAAACCAAAGAATTGGAAATGCGACCAGGAACCCCGCTGGACGTTCAATATAGCGAATATCAACGTGAGGAAGCGCAATGGTTTCAGAGAACGAGGGAACTAACCATGGGAACTCTGAGATGAGCTTAGGAAAATGAAAGGCAAGAAAGTAAAAATTATATGGCACGCGCTGTAGGCTTAGAGTCGGTACATTCTGAGCATCAAATATTCCCAACTGCCAAGTGACTCCAAACTCAAAGATACTATCGAAACGGAGATAGTTATACGCAGCGAGAAGCGCAAGGACCAATGCAAATGGAGTAAAAAGACAGGTAGCAAATCGCAATCGAGCCTGAGAGAATAGCGGCCCAGAAATGGTTGCAACAACATAAAGCAATGCAAGTCCCAAACCGATAATATAATGTGGCCGACACCCCACAGCCAGACCAGCGAATAGTCCCGCAGCAATCAAGCATAGACTCATAGAGTTTGCGCGTCCCGGCCTGTCGGTTCTCGAAAACATTCCAATTAACATGCGCAACGCGAGTAATGAAAAAAGCTGCCCAAAAGCGAGCGCAACTTCATAGGGTCTTCCACGGGCGATTAATAGCGGCACGAGATTGGTCGAGAGCACCACTGCCAGACGAATGGAGGTCGTTAGAGTGATCGACCCTAATCCTTTCAGTCGCTCTATAGCCCGAACTATCGAGAGATTCACAAATATCAAACCTAAACCAACGAATACGAGTGCCCAGTAGTCGTTGGCGAGGTCCTGTAATGATAGCAGCGTCAGTGGAAGATAAAATATTAGGACGGGAGTGATTCCAAAATAGAGGTAGAGCTTGTTGTTGTATAACGAATAGTCCCAAACTTTGTACTGTGGATCGCGGGTAAACCGGCCCGCCGTCAATGGATTATACGGGTTCTTTAGCGCCAATAGCTCTGCGGGTGCATCGCCTAGATCGAGCCTGCCCGCTGCAAATGCTTGAGCCAGAGATTGATAGTAATTATTGAAGCGTCGGGTATCTGTATCAGCGCCGGGCGGAACTAACGAGAGATAGCCAAAGATAAAAGTTAGTACTACAACCAGTAAGATCAGCTTTGGCGATGTGCTGGGTGTTTCTTGGGCCTCCACGTCCGCCATGACTTTATACCTGAACGCACATCAAATTAACTATTTGGGCCATCAAGTGAAACATAGCATGCCGCCGCCTGAATTAGCGCCGGGCTATTATCGGCGCTTATTACTGTATGACCCAGTCGTACTAGCTCCTGGAGTACCTCAATAACTGCATCGACCTGTCGGCCATCAAGCCACCTCGTTGGGTGGTCGAGTAGATAGAGGTTGACCCCACTTCCAGGGTGCATGACGCACTGCGCTAACCGTAGTAAACTTCGCTCGCCGTGACTTAGGACCCAGGTTGGAATGCCAAAAGCTAGGTTCATTAAGCCTAGGTCGTTGAGGACCTTTATGGCAGGTTTGGTAAAGGGAATAAGTTGCAGAGTTTTCTCTAACTCTTGCACGGGCAGCCTTAGTAACTGAGCAAGGTTCAAGCCACGGAATTTAATCTCGTGAAGAGCGCTTGGGTATTGAGCTTCGCTCAGATCCCGTTCGGCGCTCCAGCTATAGCGCCAAAGTTCGGGCTCGATATCAACGTAGCGTGAATGGTTGGTTTTGGCGGGAACAAAGGCAGATTCCTTGATTCCACGCATCGCAGCCAATGGGAGCTTTGCAAAAAGCCGGCGCAGTGGCGCAAGGACTCCCAGCGTAGAGCCCACTGTGGAATCACGTTTAGCAATCACTTCACCTGCTCCAAAGGTTGAACGTACAGAGGAGAACTTAGTTGCAAGCTCGACCGAATAGGGCGAAGCATCACCATTAATTGACGCTGTGATTGCTTGGGTCAAGATCTCTTCCAAAAGCATTCGCTTCCCCGATCCGGCTGGACCACCAACTACATTAAGACCTGGGACGCAGAAATTAATATCGCGATTGCGAGTGTTGGCAAACGTTGTCCGTATTATGGTGAGCTGACTCGAGCAAGGGCATTTTATTGAAGGCTGTACATTGACTGTCGTGCCACTGCTCGCAGCACCGTTTTGATCGAGAGCGCCGTCAGCGCAGCTAACCATAACCGCATTACTAGCCGAGGCGATTCTCTTTAAAAGCCTCGCAATGTGGGTCACCTGGCGCGGATGCAGTCCGGCGCACGGTTCGTCGAAAAGGTATAGAACGTTTTGCAGAGGACTAATGGCTAACCGCAGTATTGTGATGACCGTGCGTTCTGCACGGGAAAGCTCCGAGATTTTGCGCGAGAGCTCCAACTCGGCGAGATCACACTCAACTAACAATCTGGCGATAGCTTGAAGGTCTGAATCTTTAGCATCAAGCAGCTCTCGTGCTACCAGTGAAATGTTAGTGCAACTTTGAACACCTTCTCCGACGGCACCACAACGCGGGCACACCCCTTGCGACGAGAAGCTGGCGATTAGCTGGAGATCGGGCAACGCGCGTATTCGGATAGATAGCGCTTGAAGAGAGCTAACAATCTGCGATGCCTCCTCTATGCCACCAGAATCAGTTAAGGCTAAACGAACAATTATGGCCTCGAGAGAACTTTTTTTGCCAGGAAAGGGAACGGGCAATGTATCACAGGGAATCCCGTCAACTATCCAGCGATCAAATCCCTGCTTTGAGCATCGATCGACTAACACAGCAAGCTGCTGATCGGTTTCTGCCTGCGCTGGAACGGAGAGCACAGCACTAAACGCAATTCGCGAGCCGGAGTGTTTCTCTAGTAAGCTAGCGACGAACTCATCCCAAGGCACAATCGCGAAGCTGGTGTTGATACTCTGTTGTTGGCAGTGACCGCAGATTTGCGACTGGCTGCCAGGATCCAGTCGTCTTAGACCAGGCTCAAGATTAAGGAATTCAGCAATACTTAGATTACCCCCAGTATTGCGATTGTTAAACCACGGAACAACCGGTGGAAGACTCGGCGAGTCAAATATCGCAGTGATTTGATTCGTGCTCGGCGCCTTACCGCGCCCCACGGCTTTCAGTAAAGCCTGGCGGCGCAAACTCTCGCGCAGCATGCGACCGAATAATAAAGTCGCCTTGCCGCTTCCGGAGGGGCCATCAATTACAGTGATCGTTCCGAATTGGTAGCTGTTCACGGGTGTTGCAAATATTTTGCGAAACTAAAACTCAAGTGTGAGGGCTATAAATAACAGAATCAACCTACAAGAACATCCCCTGAGGGTCGATCTTCGGGACAAATAGTTGGGAGGGGCCGCCGCACGGAACGACTACCAAAGATCAATTCGCCAACTGCCTCTTCACAGCCTCGATGCGCTCGACGATTAGTTGGTTATAGCTCTTCAGTAGCTCTGGAGTAGTTGCCTCAAAGCGCATCACCAGAATCGGTTGCGTGTTCGAGGCGCGCACTAATCCCCAGCCATGATCGAACTGCACTCGCACCCCATCAGTGGTGTCGACCTTAAACTCTGGAAAGGCTTTCTGAGCCTCTTCTGCTACCCGAAACTTGATCTCTTCTGGGCAATCAACGCGAATCTCGGGGGTCGAGACCATCTTGGGTAGATCTGAAAGCAATGATGATAATGTGCCGGTATGATGAGAGAGAATCTCGACTAATCGGGCAGATGCGTAAAGTGCATCGTCATATCCGAAGTAACGGTGCTTAAAGAAGATATGGCCACTCATCTCCCCAGCTAACGCGCCATTTGTCTCCTTCAGCTTACTCTTGATCAGTGAGTGACCGGTCTTCCACATTACGGGATTACCGCCGTGCGCTCGAACATCGTCAAACAGCAACGAAGAACACTTCACGTCACCGATTATTATTGCACCCTTGGTGCCCTTTAAAATCTCGCGGGCGAAGAGCAGTACCAGCATATCTCCGTAAATAATCTGGCCGGTTTCATCAACTACTCCGATGCGGTCGGCGTCGCCATCCCATCCGATTCCAAAATCGGACTTGGTTTCACGTACCCTTGCAGCTAGGTCTTTAACGTTCTCAAGCACTGTCGGATCTGGGTGGTGATTTGGGAATCGCCCGTCGGGTTCACAAAAAAGCTCGATTACTTCCACTCCTAATCCACGCAACACCTCTGGCCCTACCAGCCCGCCAACCCCGTTTCCAGCATCAACCACAATTTTCAATCTGCGTGGCCCGATCGCTGGCCGTGAATTTTTTATCAGCTCTTGAATGTAACGCTCGCGAACTACCATCTCGCGGATCCGGCCCTCGCCGGGAGCACGAACAGCACTGCGATCGGCGCGCATGACGTGCGCCATCAGTGTCTGAATGTCAGCCCCCGCCAAGGTCTGTTTGCCAATCAGTAGTTTAAATCCGTTCATGTCAGCGGGATTGTGGCTGCCGGTAATCTGAACTCCACCACCGAATGGTTGCCCAAACTCATTTGCAAGCTCGGAATATATCGCGTAATAGAGCTGCGGAGTTGGCCCAACACCCACGAGGCAAGAATCGATTCCCTCATCTGATAGGCCGTGGGCCAACGCATGAGCGTAAGATTCTGAAGTCAATCGACAGTCCCAGCCGATCGCAATATTGTTCTTGCCGTGTTCGCGAGCCATACAGGCGAAGCCGCGACCTAACAGGTAGGCAAACTCCGGGGTCAATTCAGAGTCGACCATTCCTCGGATATCGTACTCACGAAAAATATGTTGGGGAATCATATGTTGCTACTATCCTAAATCTTCTTATCTACGCCATAGCGCTTATAAAGTTCGCTCTCAAAGAAACCCTGCATTCCCGACTCAAGCTTTTGTCGGTACAAAGCCTGTCGGGCCATCTCACGCGCACCATCTTCAGCGGAATCGGGCACGATACGCTCATCAACCTTAAATATCAGCACACCATCTGGGGTACGCATATCCGAGCTTATCTCACCGGCCTTAAGTGGGAAGATCGCTTCAAAGATCTCTGGGCTAAGGTCGCCCTCAGCGATCATTCCAAGTGAACCGCCATCGCGAGCATTTACTCCATCTGAAAATTGGATCGCCACCTGTGCAAAGGGCATCTCGCGTTCCAGTGCGCTACGGACCTCGGTTACTCTGGCTTCTAGCTCCTCCGGAGTGCGATTGGTTGCGCTAATCTCGATCTGGCTCAGGCGCGTTCGGGCACCACCCAGCTTCAGTTCAGGGCGCTCCTCAAGATAGGTGTCGATCTCTTCCGAGCTGACCGTGACACCACCCTTCATATAATTGTTTGCGATTCGAGATTTCAGGATCTCGGTCTGGACCTGGTTTTTATACTGAACGAGCGAGCGTCCTTCCTCTTCAAGAGCCTTCTCAAACCCGTCCCTTGTTAGCTGATTGCGCTGCGCGACCTCCTCAATATAGCGATCAATTTCGTCATTACTTACTGAGATTCGACGGGATTCAGACTCAGCCTTAATGAGCTGCTCAAGAATAATAGTATCAAGCATAGCGCGAGCCTCCACATCGCGTGAGGCAGATACTAGATCGACCTGACGCGGCGGACTAAGGCGTGCCGAGACATCATTCAAAGTTATCGGCTTGCCAGCAACGCTGGCGACTACCATATCGATGACGATCTCAGTCCCGGGAGAGTTGGCGGTAGGTACTGTTGTACTCTTCTGGGGAACCTTTTTGTCGGCGGCAATGCAGTGGACAGGCGTGATCAAGGTTAGGATGACCGCCAGGCCCTGAAGCTTAAGGTTTAATTTTGGCATCCCCAAAACTTAGTAGGATTGGGGGACAGATCGCAATGGCATAGAGCTAATATGACGAGGAGATAAGCGCGAGGGGGGTCGGAACTTGGAGATTCTGGGAGCCGATAGCGCTTTTGCCTAGGCCCCCAAAGTCATGTAGGTTAGCACGGCTAAATAAAGAATGAGACCCATGCTGGCGGGTAGCTCAGTTGGTAGAGTGGGTGACTGTTAATCACCGGGTCGATGGTTCGAGTCCATCCCCGCCAGCCAAGATTAAACACGAAAATTAATGCGTTAATTTGGTTGTAAGAGCGTCGGCTAAGAGGGCATCTGGATTTAGTTTTAGGACCGTGCAGACAAGCCCAAATATATCATTCCTTGCCCGTTGAGTAACACCGAGAACTTGATCGATATCCTGGGCCCAACATCTTGGCGCACGATTCTCAGCTAAAGCTTGATTAACTTTTTCGCAGAGCGCCTCCATCGCTATGGCAATGAGTGCGTTTTTGGCACCATCGGCAGAAAGGATTCTCGCAACTCCTTTAAGATCGTCGCCCTCCAGCTTAAACGTCCTAACAAGTGCCTGCCGAAATTGTTCTTTAACAAATACTACGAGCAGGCTCGGATAGTTCTACAAATGGCGAATTACCGAAAGAAACCGAAGGATTTACTTGCTGCATTGTACACCTTTGAAATTGTTAAAAAAAACTTATCGAGATAGCGCGTATCTGAAGCTCGTTGTGAATTAAATAGCTTCGCCTCTCCCTACACAATAGCGCCGACTCTTTAAATTACCGGAGCAAACCCTATCCCGGCCTTACGCCCTTAATATTTATTCCAAGCATTCCTGCCCGAAAGCTGCGTTGGTCTACATGTGCTAGGGTCTGTCTAGCGGCCGGAGTTAGCAGTTCAATTTGGTGTATCGCATCCAATCTCTCAGCGATCTTTGCCAGAGCTGTGACATTGCTGAACCAGTCCAGGGCATCAAACTGGCCCAAACTTAACGGCCCGACATAAGCCCGCAAACTTTTCTGACCACGCAGATTAAAGTACCCCTCAAAGTAAGACATTACTAGCTCACGAATCGAGCGATAGACCGGGTCACGATAGCGCAAGCCAGTGAAGTTTGATTTGGCGATAGCTCCGAACAAGCCGTTTAGGCGAAACACTGCCAGGATATGCTGATCGTCGTTGTAGGCGAAGAGGTTTATCAATTTAGCCTCAATACCGCGCACCCGCAGCGCTGCCGCCGCTAACAGGGCGCCATCAAAGCATGCCGCACTGCGCTCCTGCAGCGCTTGGCGTGGTGAGCGCAGATAATGATCTGAGCTATAAGGTATCTGATCTAGAAAATCCTGGATCTTTGCTGGCGAGCGTAGTGACTTAAACAGACGGCGTTCTTTGGGGGTAAGATTTAGGCGGTCCTGCATGGAGACTATTTGTACCCATTGCCAATCTGCGCTGCAACATGCTGGACCTCAAAATTCCAGCTAGACTAGAAATTAACCCCCGATCTCCGCTACACTCCCGTCCCGGGGCTGCCTAATGGTTCGGGAGTTATTGCGATTATCCAAACATTCTAGCAAAGAGGAACATCGTGGCTGAAATTATTCCTGATATATCCCGTACCTTTAAGGAGTACCTGTTGCTGCCGGGATTGACCGCTCAGGAACATGTACCATCAAATGTTTCGTTGCGTGCGCCGATAGCAAAGTATAAATCTGGGACGGAATCCCGAGCAGCTCTAACCATTCCCTTTGTTTCGGCGTCCATGCAGTCGGTATCCGGGACTGACCTGGCGATTGCTTTGGCACGCAAGGGCGGGGCCGCTTTCATCTACTGTTCACAATCCATTGAGTCTCAAGTTGCGATGGTCCGCCAGGTCAAGGAACACAAGGCTGGGTTTGTTGAATCTGACTCCAACCTTCCTCCAACTGCCACCTTGGCCCAGGCAGTTGCACTGCGACGCAAGACAGGGCACTCGACGATCGCTATTACTGAAAACGGCGAACGGCGCTCCAAGCTTCTAGGGCTTCTGACCTCCAAAGATTTCTGGGAATTTAAGGACGACCTTTCGCGTCCTGTAAGTGAATATTACACCCCCCTTGAACGCCTCGTTATGGCCGATGAGGGTGTTTCTTTGCAGGACGCCACAGAGAAATTGTGGAAGCAAAAAAAAGAGTGCCTACCGATAATTGATAAGCACGGTGCGCTCAAGGCACTAGTATTTCGCCGCGATTATTTTGATCACAAATCCAACCCTGATGAACTGACCGACTCCCGTAAACGCCTCTTTGTTGGTGCTGCCTTAAATACCCACGACTATATGGAGCGTGCGGCAGCGGTTCTGGATGCAGGCGCCGATTGTGTTTGCCTCGATTCGTCGGATGGCTATTCACAGTGGCAGGCTGATGCCTGCAAGGAGATCCGAAAACGATTTGGTAAGGATGTTATTATTGGTGGTGGAAATGTTGTAACGGCCGAGGGGTTTCGTTACCTGGTTGAAGAAGCTGATGTTGATTTCGTAAAGATCGGTATCGGTGGCGGATCGATCTGTATCACTCGTGAACAGAAGGGCATCGGCCGTGGCCAAGCATCGGCGGTGATGGCGATCGCCGAGGAGCGCAATAAGTATCTAAAGGAGACTGGGATCTACGTCCCGATCTGCTCCGACGGGGGACTTAGCGCCGATACGGAGGTGATCGTCGCGCTGGCAATGGGCGCTGACTTTGTGATGATGGGCAGATATTTTGCGATGACTGAAGAGAGCCCAACCGAGAAGGTCACCTATCGCGGACGTCTATACAAGCCGTACTGGGGCGAGGGAGCCAACCGCGCTCGCAACTGGGAGCGCTACAAACAGTCCGAGCGTCCTGAGTTGCTTTTTGAAGAGGGTGTTGATGCATTTGTTCCGTACAGCGGAACACTCTCAGACAAAGTCGATCTCTCGATAGCAAAGATTAGGTCGGCGATGTGTAACTGCGGAGTGTTAAGTTTGACCGAGTTCCATCAGAAGGCGAAACTAACACAGGTTTCCGAAATGACCTTGGTTGAGGGCGGAACTTCGAGCGTCGAGCAGCTTGATCGCATGTATGCTGACCGGCACTAGCGACGTAACATTCGATTAATGACTATAGCGGTTAGCAAAAGCTATTATATCGCTCACGCATTTTGCAAACCGCTATAGCTCTCGTGCGGCCCTGCCAACCTTGACACATGTCTATACATATGCGATCCTTATATGCATGAAACGAACTAATGCTCTCAAGCTTAGGCAGTCGCTTGGCAAGATCCTCAAGGAGCTTGCGCGGGATGGCGAACCCATTCTAGTTGAGCGAGACAGAAAACCGGCGGCGGTGCTGATCGCGATCGAAGATTTCCAGCGGCGCTTTGCGGACAGGGAAGCTGATGCGCTGCGCGAAGAGGTTGTCGCGCGCATCACAAGTTACAAACTGCGTCTACCCAAGGGCAAAGGTTCGCTCCAACTGTTACACGAGTCGCGTCGATGATAGTTGTTGACGCATCGATTGCAATCAAATGGTTTGTAATCGAAGAGGGTCAGGAGGACGCGCTTGCAATCCTCGAACGAATTAAAAAGATGCCAACGGACTTTGCGGTCCCAGAGTTTTTCTATATTGAGATGATGAGCGTAATGACGCGACTGGTACGCAATCAAGAGGAACTGGATTCAATTATTGACGATCTTTACAGCCTTGGTTTTATGCAGCTGCGGGTTGGCGCTAAACTACTTAAGATCGCTTCGCAGATATCAAACACTACGGGTATTTCAGGCTACGATGCGCTATACGCGGCCTGTGCAAAGAGTATTATGGGGAGATGGTTGACAGCAGACAGGAAGGCGCATAGTAAAATTGTGGCGCTAAAATTATCCTCTGTACTTGGTGATGATTAGAGATTCATATTCTAGGTTTACAGAGTGAATTGGTTATACAATCCCCGCTGAGCAGATACTATGAACCTACTATGTAGTCGCGAATACCTTGCCGCCTGTGAGCAGGCTAAAGCTCATGGACTTGAGGTACGATTTAAAGCCGGAGACCGTGTCGCGCGCGGTTTTGCTGACCTCGGATACGAAGAGTTCTGCATGTTGCCTGACCGCAAGATGGTTTCGCTCTATAATGGTAAGGTCAGTGAGCTGCCGGCGGATCACGAGCGCTTTTTTTTTACAGTACCAACGGTTGCGCAGTTGGTACAGGAGCTAGCTCTCCGGGGCCAGACGATTGTCGGACTGGAGTATCGTAACCAGCGCAGCTGGAGCATGGACGGCGTGGAGTCTAGTGATCTCGATCTGCTTTTGATTCAGTACTTGGAAGCGTTCCTCAAATGTACAAAGTAGATCCCGCACTTCGACTAATTTTAGCATCGAGCTCGCCGCGCCGTCGGGAGTTACTTGGATCATGCGTGAACCCATTTGAAGTTCTAGTTTCGGATGTTGACGAGACCCCGATCGTTGGTGAACAACCCGAAGCGATGGTTGTGCGCTTAGCTAAACTTAAGGCATTGGCGGTTATTGAAAAGCTTGCTTCGCCAGGCCGCTGCTTTGTGATCGGCGCGGACACTACCGTTGTGTGCAATGGCGAGAATCTGGGCAAGCCCAATGATGTTACCGATGCCTGTCGCATGTTGGCAATATTACAGGGACGCGATCATCAGGTCTGGAGTGCCTTTGCAATTCTCGATGGTTCGGGAGTGGTATGCGTAAGTGAGAAGCACTGCTCGACGGTAAGAATGCGCGCGCTAGATTCGGAGGGCATAGTGCGCTATGTCGGCACGGGTGAGCCAATGGACAAGGCTGGGGCATACGCAATCCAAGGCGTGGGAATGCATCTGATCGAAGGAGTGCAGGGCTCATACACAAACGTTGTCGGAGTTAATCTGGCGGCGTTGGTTTCGGCTTTGCAGAGATTGCAGGTGCTTTTGTGAGCACATTGGGTGAAAGACTCTCCAAGATTAATTCGAATATCTCGGCGATCACAGTTGGTCGCGCTAGCAGCCCGATTACGTTGCTTGCAGTTAGCAAACATCAGCCGGTTTCACTAATGATCGATTACGCGACACTAGTTGCAGCGCAAGGTGGTGTGCCGGTGTTTGGCGAGAATTATGTCCAGGAGTATAGTAAGAAGCGTGAGCAGCTCAATCTGCCGCACCGCGTGCACATGATCGGCCCACTACAAAGTAACAAGGTGCGAGCTGCCGTGAGTCTGTTTGATGTGATTGAATCTGTGCACAGTTTGGCGATCGCTCAAGCGATTAATCGAGAGGCGCAGTGTATCGATAAATCTCAAGCGATTTATCTCCAGGTAAACGTTTCCGGCGATGACGCGAAGAGCGGCTTTGCCCTCCAGGATGTCATGCAGTTTGTCGAGCGGGATCTACCAACCTTTAAGCACGTTAACTTGGCTGGAGTAATGACGATCACACGCCAATACGATCAGCCGACCGATGCACGCGGGGATTTCACGCTACTGGCGAAGATCGCCGCGCAGTTGCGCGGGGTTCTAGGTTGCGAGATTCAGTGCAGCATGGGCATGTCGTCTGATTACGAGGTCGCTATTGAGCAGGGAGCTACAGAGGTAAGGTTGGGGACGGCGTTGTTTGGGGAGCGTGATCAGTAGGTTAAATCCTCACGCACCTGTAGCGCTGTAGTATATAAACGGTGAGTACTGTTCGAAGATATGTTAGTTCTAATCCCGTCTTTGTCTTTGAGGAGAAGCATTTGACTCAGCAGCCACGAACTCAGCAGCCACGAACTCAGCCGCCACGAACTCAGCCGCCCCGATCGCCACACCTGCGCGATATTATCCGAACGTTGAAACTCGTTGGACGTGGATTGACTGTAGCGGAGCTAGCGCAGGAGCTTGTTGTCGCTGAGGAACTGATTGTTCAAGATCTCCAGTTTCTGCACCATGAGTCATTGGTCGTGCAGATTGGATTGAGTCAGCACTGGATGATAGCGTCGGGGGACACAGAGAAGCAACGACTCAATGATCTATTGAAAGTACTAGATGCGGAGCAGATCTTAGCGATCGCTAATCGGTCAGAGATTGATGTGATCGGGCGGCTAGGATGGATAGAGGATGCCTTCGCGATAATCGGCTGTGCGCGAACATCCTATAGAAGAAAAGTTTCTAGGCTGATCGAATGAAGCTATTTGCCAATCTAAAAGCGGCCTTTGAGGTTCTCGATCAATATCAAGTTTGAAGGGCAAGCTCTCGTGATCGGACGTGAGCGTGAGGATTCAAGCTATGTTGGAATTGATTTCCTGTTACCGGTTCTTCCTTGGATTTCAGATGCTATAGAACGAGCACAAGCGAATCAACTTGATTATCCTAGATTCCGCAGTAGAATCGTAGCGAGAAGGACGAGATGGTTGATTATATTGACGTTCTTCGACGAAATTGGAACGGAACCCTAGCACCGCTAGGGTGAGTACCAATTTCTAGAAAACGGCAATAGAATCAATCAGATCGTCCTTCGTAGCAGATTCTACTGCGGAATCTAGGATTATGGATTTGCCCAACTACCTACAGTAATTCCTGAGGATCTTATTATTGCAAAACTGTTCGCGGTGCAGGGCAATCCGAATCGTCAGAATGACGTTGATGATGTGCAATCGATCATTAGGAATATCTCGAATTTAAATTGGCCGCTTTTGCACGAACTTATGTTGAGATTCGATCTCGAGGGTATTGCCCAGAGTTTGCAGATTGTTAGGTCGAAAAGTTAGCAGGAGAGTTTGTCCCGGGAGAAACTAGTATCAGCTAGGCTTTGCAAGTACCCGGAGAACTTGCATTTGGTCAAGCATTTTGGCCAATGTAATCAGCTATATAGCCTTGCATGCGACCGTACTACGATGCGAGCGTAGTTTGGCCAAGACCATACTACGGTGTAGGCGTAGTATGGTCGGAGGCGTTTGTGGCGGAGTGTTAGGACGTTCGCTGGCAACTTGCTGGTGGGACACGCAACAGTTGCTCTGGGCGAAAGAATGTTTTTACCACGAAGAACACCCTGATTTCATTGAATAACGGATGCTTAACTTCGTGCGCTTCGTGAACTTCGTGGTGAATAATTATATTCGATAAGCTCAGACCGTATTAGGACTTTTTGACCACTTAGCTCACGGCGGACATGGAGAAATACATTAAAATCAGTCAGTTATAAGCATTCTCTCCGTATTTTTCCCTGAACTCCATGGTCAGTTAACTTTTGGTATTCCTGTCAGATCTCGAACTAAGTTCCCGCCTCCTTTCCTCTAACTATCAGCAATTACTCGGCGGCGTTCGGCACATTAGGCGCATCTTAAGTAATGCAACGGCTACTCAATTACTAATTATCCGTTTCACCCATGAGCAAAGAGAGTCGCAGAAAGGAGAAGGAGAGTTCCGCAGGTCAGGCCGCTTCGGACGATGGTTCTACCGAATCTATTCCAGCGGGCGATGGCGCAATGGGCCTGGAGTTCATTCACGACGTCCGCCTGCGCGTAACGGTCGAGTTTGGACGAACCAACATGACGATCAAGGATATTATGGGACTCTCTACTGGGTCTGTAATAGAGCTGAACAAGATCTCAGGTGAGCCGTTGGATGTGCGACTAAACGCTAAACTTGTGGCACGCGGTGAAGCCGTTATCGTGAACGATTGTTTCGGCATTCGCGTTACTGAGATAGTATCGCCCGAGGACTTTGAGACAGCAGCCGCTGTCGAAGCCTAGTCAGAGCTGTTTTCTCAACGCCCGGCGATAATCAGCATGGGTAAGTGTGCACGGGAGTAGTTAAAAACTTCGCAAACTATACAATATAATCCAAAACCTTCCGCCGGAGGCGGAACCCCCGGAGCGATATCAAGTAACCGTTCACAAAAAATGCCCCGATCAGGGGAGACAAGAAAGGACAATAGGTCTTAAAATTCCAAACAATGAAATACTCCACCAAATGTCTCCAAAATTTACCATCTCCGTGAACGGTTACCAACATGGTTCTTTTTGCAAGTATAGTTAGTGCCACAGCAGTGCTTTTAGGGTTGGCGCTCACCCTTCTATTCTGGATTATTATCGCCAGCGCCGTAATGTCGTGGCTAAGTCCCGATCCCTCAAACCCTATTGTACGCTTCTGTCAGGCAGTAAACGCTCCGTTACTGATCCCGTTACGGCGATATATTCCATTGATTGCTGGCAGGATTGATATAACTCCAATCATCGCTCTGGCTGTTATTCAGGGGTTACAGTCATTGCTTGTGCCGGCGCTGGCGCGTTATGGGCAGGTGTTGGGATAGCGGAGAGCTGCGGAGCCTCCAAGTTAATCCATTGTGAATGCTTTACGCCCCCCCCCTGGAACGGGTATTGTCCCCGGGATTATTTTTTTGTGCCTTAATGGGTTTCTATGCCTCTCTACGAATACTCCTGCTCCGTATGTGGTTCATTTGAAGTCTTGCAAAAGGCTGATGCTAAGCCGGTTAATTGTGACCCCGATTGCAAGCAGAAAAGCTGTCCAAAGTCGGCAACTCGACTAGTATCGGCAGCCGCGTTTCACCTAAAGGGCGGGGGGTGGTACAAAACGGATTATGCGCCCGGCGCTGGAGGTGGAGCCAAGAGCACTGAAAAGGCGACTCCTGAGGCCAGCACAACTACCACATCTACATCTGAGACAAAGGCCGAGTCTAAGAGTACTGAGACTAAACCCGCAAAGAAGGAATCGGGATCTGGCGGTGGGGGTGGTGGATGTGGTTCAGGATGTGGATGTCATAAGTAACTCTATCTGCAATGGAAGAGAGTCCCAGAAAGCCGCCGGTGATCTTCGCAGCTGGTGAGGTTGGGGCCTATGTTTTGTGTCCAGAGAATTGGCGTTTAAAATACCGCAAGAAAACGAAGCCAACAAAGTCAGCGCAGAATTCTCCTCAGACGAATCGCGGACTGGAGGCTCACCACAACTGGACGCGCAACATCGACGAAGCATTATTCTTAAAGCGCAACGTTAAATTGATCGTCGCCCTAATTCTGATAGCGATTGCGATCTATATAGTATTGCATCGAGGTTAAAGCGGCCGAATGCAGAGTTGGAACGAGTTTCTAAGAGATCTTCTGCAGGACCTATCCAAGGTCGAGGGAGATATGGTCCTGCTCGTAATGTTGGTAATTGTAGCGGGAATCGTTGTTGACGCAATGACAACCTCGGCCCGCAAGCGGCGCGAGAGATCGGGACTTACCAATACAAGTTCAGCGCTCAGTATTGATGGCAGCGCAATCTTGCCTTCAAAGGAATTCATCTCTGATAAGTTAGGACTAGCTGGGCGTCCCGATGCGCTGATAATGGAGAACGGTCTCGTCATTCCGGTAGAGATCAAGCCACTAGCCAAGAAGATCCGCGATCGCCATGTAGCCCAGCTGCTAGTCTATCTGCGCTTGGTTGAAGAGGCTGAAGGAACCCGTCCGCCATACGGATACCTGATAGTTGGCGCGAACTGCCGACGAGTCAAGATTGAGAACTCCGAGCAACGCCAGGCCTGGTTGCAGAAACACCTCGACCAGATGCACGCGATAGTTGAAGGCGCGCCAACCGTAGCAACGCCTCAGAGGGAGAAGTGTCGGAGGTGTGATGTTAGAGAGTCGTGTGTGTTTAAACTATAGCGGTTTGCAAAAGCTATTATATCGCTCGCGACTTTTGCAAACCGCTATAGAGTAATAGCCTTGCGCCAGACACCCTATCCGTACGAAAACAGTTCTCAATAAACACGGTAACAGTCTGTTTGTAACCGTTCACAGGGGGTGCAAGAATCATTGCAAACTAACAAATTGGGTGCATTTTTATCCGCTGGAAGCGGCCCCCAGCGGGACAACAAGTAACCGTTCACAAAAAATGCCCCGTTTAGGGGCGACAAGAAAGGAAAAAAGGTATTGAAATGTCAAAAAATGAGACAATCCACCAAAAGTTTTTCAATATAATCACCCCCGTGAACGGTTACCTCTGTTTTTGACCGCATTCTTCTAAAGGTTCGTAAATGATCCGCCTGCTTCAGAAAATTCTAGTCTTACTCACTGTGCTTGCTGTGATAGCAGCCTGCTCATCAAAGTCTAAGCAGCCGTATCACGCGCCAGAAACACGTTATGATTCGAACGCTAGGCCAGTGATGGGCGATGTTTCACAAACCTCGGGAATGAACCAACCACGAGAGGCTCCGCGCTATCCGTGGGAGGCTTGGCCCTTTGGAGCTGATCTGAACGGAGTGTTGCTGACGAATGTTGGGATCCTGCACGGAGATGAACTAGTGCGTTACGGTGATCGCAAAAAAGCGCTTGTGGAGTATCAGCTGTTAATGAAGCCAGCAACCTACAAGTTGTTAACATCAGCAGAGCAGGATGCCGTAGTCTTGCGAATTGCAAGCACCCAACTTGCTCTAAAGCAGCCGGAAGCAGCACTAGTGACGCTTAGTAGATACTGCACCTCGCGTGGAATTGGAGTGGATCAGGTCGATCCGCGATTTGCATTGCAGTTTGCGTATGCCTATGCGCGACAGGGAAATGTCTCCCAGAGTTTGGCGTGGTTCAGTAGACTGAACGGTTTGGCGGCAGATCGCGGGATTCCCGGTTTCTCATCAGTTCCGGGCTCGGCGGCTCGCGGGATAAGATTGGTTCTGCGCTCGCTTGATGATGCTAAACTTGAAGCGATGAATGTTGAGTGGGCTAACGATGTGTTTGTTCGAGTACTGATCGGTGAAGAGAATCGGCGGCGGGCTGGTACACCAGGATACCAACCATTCTCCGATGAGCTTGATAAGTTGTTGGAGCCACAAATTGGAGGAGCCTTCGATCCAGGAATGTCCCCTGGATCTGATCCCGATGCCCCACCAACGATTATTGCGCTCCTGCCACTAAGTGGAAGATTCGCCAGTCTCGGCAATAGCCTGAAAGCTGGTATGGAGCTGGCTGTTGATGCTGTGAACGGTGCAAGCGTTCCATTATCCACTGATCTGTCGGTAACCACACCGGGCGATCCCGCGGGCGTCGGTGCAGCGCCGCAACCACCAAGACAGGTTGCTAAATTAATAGTGGCGGATGCCAGCGAAGATGGATTACAGGCAGTTGCACAAGCTCGCGAGTTGTTAGCGGCTGGAAACATAGCTGCGATTCTTGGGCCGCTCTTGGCAGAGCAGGTTAATGGCGTGGTGCAGGTCGCAAACAGTGCGCAAGTTCCGATGATCACCTTCTCTAAAGGTGCATTCTTAGCCCCCAATGGCAATACCTGGCGGTTAAGTCCTACTGTAGATAGTCAGATCAGTTCATTGTTACATACGGCGATAGATCAGTTAAATCTGACGCGCATCGCGTTAATCTATCCCCAGGACTCAGCGGGAGAGGAATATGCCCAAGCGTTTCGCGCTGGATTACAGGATCGTAACCTAACCTTAGCGCTCGACACGTCATTCAGTAGCTCTGATCCCAATTCACTGTTAGCAATAGCGCAGCAGATTGAGACGAGTGACATAGAGGGAGTCTTCTTTGCTGACGGGGTGGTGAGCGCCTCGCGCTTTCTGAGTAATTTCAATTCAACAACTCGGCGGCGAATTAAGTTTTTCGGACCCTTAGCGTGGGATGACGAGGCTCAGCTATCGCATTCTCGTGCTGTTATGGAGGGGGTTATCTTTGTAACCTCATTTTACCGGGCGAGCATGAGACCAGAGATTGTCAGATTCAACGAAGTGTACTTTGCGCGTTATGGAAAGCGACCAGATTTTCTGGCGGCACAGGGCTTTGATGCGGCAACACTGATCCTTGCTGCCCTAGAGAATGGCTCGGTTCCGACAGTTGCCGATGGGATTAAATCTATCGGAACATACGAGGGATTAACCGGAATAATTCGGGTTGGACCAAGTATTGAGATTGAGCGTGATTTCGTAGTTGTTCAATACTCCTCGGGTAGGCCGGTTGATGTACGCCTACAGCTAAGTGAGGGAATGCTGCAACCTACTGAAATTACTACGAGCGAGGCTCAAAACTTGGAGCCCCAAGCCCCCCAAAACTTCGTATTTCATGGCAACGAGCGGATTCCCAGCGCAGCTACTGGCGCAGCGCTTGCATCCCAATAGGGAATAGTATTTGGTCAATGATTTAGAAGGTACCCATCAATGGCTACGAAGCGAAAGGATGCTAAGAAGAAGCAGAAGCGACCAAAGAGGGATCTGGCAGCATCACGAACCAGCGTTGAGGCTCATTCAAGCGACCCTGATATGATTACCATACCGGAGGTCCTGGCGGTTCTGCCGGCACGTGATCTCGTCGCGTTTCCTTCAGTGATGATGTCGCTCTACGTCGGACGTCCCGCGAGTGTTCGGGCTGTCGAAGCCGCAGTCAACGGACCGCGAGTTTTACTTGTTCTGTCACAGCGTAATCAACAGGTTGAAGATCCGGCAGTCTCTGATCTGTGCACCGTGGGTGTTGTGGCCCAAGTCATGCGAACCTTGGCTTTGCCGGATGGTAGAATAAAGGTGCTCTTGCAGGGCATTATGCGGGCGCGCGCGGCTGATTTTAAGGAAGATGATCGTTATCTACAGGCGCGTATTGAGCCGATAGCACCCGACGCTGTGCGTAAACTACGCAAGCAGGACGAGGAGATGATTGCGCGTATTCGGGGCAACATCCAGGTCCTGGTACAACATGAGCACCTGCCCGAAGAGATGTTGCTTGTCACCGAAGAGCTAAATGATCCGGGGCTTTTTGCAGATGTTGTTTTGGCGCATTACCGGATTGAACCAGCCTATGCGCAGAGTCTGCTAGAGGAGCTCGATCCATTGAAGCGCCTAAAGCTGCTTGACTCGCTGATCGCCGATGACCTCAATCAATTTATGTTGGGTGAGCGCATTCGCGATAAAACCCGCGATGAATTAAATAAGGGTCAGCGCGATTACTACCTGCGGGAGCAGATTAAGCAGATCCAACGCGAGCTGGGCGAGGCTGATGTCGCAGGCGAAGATTTAGTTAGCCTGAAAGCAAACCTAGAAAAGATTAAGATGCCGGCGCAGGCCAAGGCAGAGGCAGATAAGCAGTTGAAGCGCCTGGAGCGGATGAGCACCGAGTCGAGTGACTATGCTTTGCTGCGCACCTACCTAGAATGGTTGTGCGATGTGCCTTGGAATGAACGCACAACCGATCAAATTGATCTTAAGGGCGCACGCAAGATCCTCGAGGAGGATCACTTTGGACTTGAGAAGGTCAAGCAGCGGGTGTTGGAGTACTTAAGTGTAAGAAAGCTACGCAAAGATCCGCGTGGTCCGATCCTATGCTTTGTTGGACCACCAGGCGTGGGGAAAACTTCATTAGGAAAGTCGATTGCGCGCGCGCTGGGGCGAAAATTTTTCCGCATGTCGCTAGGTGGTGTGCGCGATGAAGCCGAGATCCGTGGTCATCGCCGCACCTACGTTGGAGCGTTGCCCGGCCGCATTGTGCAGGGATTAAAACAATCTGGCGCAATTAATCCGGTGTTTGTGCTCGATGAGCTTGATAAATTGGGTGCTGACTTCCGCGGCGATCCATCTGCAGCATTACTTGAAGTCTTGGACCCGCATCAGAATCAGGACTTTCGCGATCATTACCTAGGAGTTGGAGTTGATCTCTCTGAAGTTCTTTTTATCGCCACAGCGAATACGACTGATACCATTCCTGATGCGCTGTTGGATCGATTAGAGGTGATTCAGATCGCTGGCTATACGACTGAAGAGAAGCTCAGCATCTGTCAGCGCTTTTTAATCCCGCGCCAGTTGAAGGAGCATGGCCTAGAGAATTTCCGGGTCAAGTTTGATCGCGAGGCGACTTTATTTCTTGTTGAGCGTTATACACGCGAGGCCGGAGTGCGTAACCTGGAACGCGAAGTTGGTGCACTATGCCGCAAAATAGCGCACGAGTTTACAGAGTCGAATAAACGCATCACCCATATAACCTCGGCTGGAGTTCAGAAGCTGCTTGGCCCGACTAAGTTTGATCCCGATGAGCCTGAACGTGAGGAAAGTGTTGGTCTGGTGCGCGGTTTAGCCTGGACGATCCATGGCGGTGAGATGATGCCTATTGAGGCCTCAATCGCCAAAGGCACGGGACAGCTGAACCTTACAGGGCAGCTCGGTGACGTTATGCAGGAGTCCGCTCAGGCGGCGATGTTCTATGCGCGTGCAAATGCAACAAAGTTGGGATTAGATCCCGAGTTTCATAGCAAACACGACATTCATATCCACGTGCCAAGTGGTGCAACGCCGAAGGATGGACCGTCGGCAGGCATTACGATCGCCACGGCTTTGGTCTCAGCACTTTCGCAGCGTAAGGTCTCGCGGCATATCGCAATGACAGGTGAGATAACTTTGCGCGGGAATGTCCTGGCAGTTGGTGGCCTAAAGGAGAAGGCCCTGGCAGCGTTACGCCACGGAGTTCGCACGATAATTATTCCGCATGAGAACCTAAAAGATGTTGATGAAATACCTAAGGAACAGCGCGAGCGAATTACATTCATGCCGGTTCGCCATGTGAGTGAGGTCTTGGAGATCGCTCTGCGCGGAAAACCAATTGTCAACTCGCCAGCGATAAAGATCGGAGCAGTAGCACAAAAGGGCAAGGTGCTAATCAAGAGGCGTCGTGGCAAAGCTAGCGTATCGGTATAGCAGATGATCAACCGGAAGCGCCTATGGGGTTTCTGCGTTACTTTCTGCATAGTTGCTGCGGCAGGGATCGCGGCGGGGGTATTCTCAGAGGCAGTGCAAGCTCAAGAATTGTGCATCTATTCTGACGCAATGAATCGTTCGGTGCAGGTTAATTCTCGTGCAGAGATCCCCGCAGCTTTTCGCAACCAAGCAACATGCTTTGAGAGCAAAAAGAGCGAAGTAGTAGGCACGTCTAAGATTACTGAGGGGCACGGAGCTAAACCAAACAAGCCACTTTTTGATGGCAAGCGCGCGGTAATCAGTGCAAGTTCGAAGGTTCCAAGGGGCGATGGCTTAGCTGCTCCGGAGGAGATCGAACTTCAGGGTTCGGTCCGGCGGGTGGCGCTCTCTTCAAGTCTTGGCAAGATTCAGATGCGTTGGCCGCGCAAAGTTGAACAGCTCTTTGGGCGCTCACCGCAGCGCGCAATGTTAGATGCGGCGCAGACCGCAAGCAGGGTTTTAAGAACCGGGGGTTTCCCGCAAGCAGTACAGAACTTAGATCTGGATTGGCAGGTGGTTTTTCTGGACGAGGAGCTACCAGAGACCCAGATACCAGCTTACTTAATTAGCAATTGTCACCCAGCCTGGATGACTCCTCCAGCAAACCTATACATTGTCGGCCAAAGAGTTGCCGCCGGGTGTGGCGGGAGTGGTCAACAGGATAAGAAAGTTAATGATTCTGAGCTGGCGCATATTCTCTTGCATGAGATCGGTCATGCGATCGAGTTTCAGTTACTTAACGGAGCAGGGGGACCGGATCGCGAACGGGCCGAGGGCTTTGCTTCATGGTTCGAACAATATGCAGCAGATTATTCAAGCTTAATTCCTAAGGGCCAGATTCGTGCCAGATACCTGGAAACTGCACGTCAGGCGCTGCAGAAATCACCCGCAAAAGGGACCCGCCAGGAGTTCTCCGGCTCAGCTGAAGATTACGCCAAAGCATCGCTTATCTTTCACGCAATTGTGGAGCGCCGTGGCGTACGGACCTTAATGGATGTTTACGCGGCAATGGCCAAGCAGCATTTAACGATGCAGGGGGCAGTACAGTCGGTACTGGGCTGGGATCAGAATGAAGTCGCTAGACAGAATGCTAAAGTGGTTGGAGTACGGTGATCGTGCGGCTTTGTAGCGCGCTATTGCGATTTGCAAAAGAGATTTATTTCGCTCGGGACTTTTGCAAATCGGTATAGCGATTATCAAAAGTCGGTGCCAATAAAATTGGCAAACCTTTTGAACTTAATCGCTATAGGTTGTTGTTTTGATTCGCTTTCAGCGAATCTATAGCGGTTTGCAAAAGCTATTATATCGCTCGCGACTTTTGCAAACCGCTATAATAGCTCTACAAACCGCTAAATTCCAAAACAAAGCGATTTGGAGCCCACCGTAATCTCCCTCTTTTACTTCTCTAGTGGGAGTATGAGATCCTTAGTTTGCCACGCAATTTTGATAAAGAGGTTAATCATGCGCGATCAATATAGCTCCAGCACACCGCGTTTCTTTACCGGTACCATTTTATATCTTCTACTTACTCTTTTGGTACTTACCAGCTGCTCCAGCATTAGCCCGGAAGATTTTAGGGATCACACCCCGCGGTTTGTGCCTGAGGAGTATTTCGTCGGCAAGAGTCGTGGGCACGGGATCTTCTTTGATCGCTTTGGTAAAGCGCAGGTCTCGTTTGTCATCGATCTGGAGGGTAGTTGGGATGGCAAGGTTATCACACTCACTGAGCATCTAGTCTATGATAGCGGAGAGAAATTAGAGCGCATCTATGAGATCACCAAGATCGATGATCATCACTACGAAGCTCGGACGGCTGACATCGTTGGCGTAGCCAAACTTGAGTCTTACGGCAATGTACTAAAGTGGACTTATGATCTGCGCCAGAAGATCGCCGATTCGATCTGGACCCTGCATTTTAATGACTGGATGTGGTTGCAGTCGGATGGCGTTGTTATAAACCGAGCTTACGCTAGCAAATTTGGCTTTGATGTTGGTGAGGTAATAATGAGTGTACAGAAGCTGCAAGTGCCGCAGTGATGGATAGCGCACAACCAATCGGTATTCGCGAACAGCTTGCCTACGCACTACCAGCGCTAGTCTTAGCGTTGCTTGGAATTACGTTCTACGTTTACCTGCCTAAGTTTTACGTTGACAGTATCGGGGTTGATCTATCAGTTCTGGGTTTTATTATCATATCTTCGCGAATCTTTGATGCGCTATCTGATCCACTGATCGGGGCGCTTTCTGATCGCACGCGATCGCGATTTGGCAGACGGCGGCCATGGATGCTTGGCGCACTCTTACCATTAGGAGCAAGTTTTTTTCTGTTACTGCGACCAGATCTTGCACCCTCCTGGTGTTCGGCAGAGGTATGGCTCGGGATCTTAAGTTTTATATTCTTTCTCTCCTGGACGATGGTTTCGATCCCTTACGAGGCGCTTGGTACAGCGCTATCCTTTGTCTATGATGAACGCACCAAGATCCTAGCACTTCGGGATGGGGCGTTGGTGCTCGGGACGCTATTGGCGGTTGTTATTCCACAGGCGATTGCGGGACGGACCGGAGATGCGGCCACCGCGCATGTTTTAACCTCACTTGCAGTTGCCTATCCGTTACTGACCTGTGTGGCGATAGTTCTGTGTATCTGGTTGGTTCATGAACGATCCGGCGTAGATACGCCCAAGGAGATCTCTCTAGCTGAAACAGCAAAGGCGTTGCGCTCTGTTGTAAGCAACCGGCCATTTTTGGTCTTACTCACTGCATATGTCATCGCGGGTTTTGGAGCAGCATTGCCAGCAACACTGATAGCTTTCTATGTTGAGCAGGTTCTGGGCAGCAAAGCGTGGGGTCAGTTCCTAGTACTCTATTTCTTGATCGGCTTTCTTGTACTTCCCGGCTGGGTTTGGTTAGCGCGGAGAATTGAGAAGCATCAAACGTGGCTGATCGCGATGATTGTGAATACTGGAGCCTTTATCGGGGTATTTTTCTTGGGGCCAGGGCAGCTCACTGCCTACGGGGTACTTGTCGCGATATCAAGCTTGGGCTACGGAGCAACCCTCGCGCTGCCATCATCGATGCAGGCTGATGTTATTGATCTGGACGAACTTCAAAATGGTACTCGGCGCGAGGGTCAGTTTGTCGGTATCTGGTCCGTAGCCAAGAAACTGGCAGCAGCCTTGGGCGCTGGAATCGCCTTTCCGATCCTCGATCAATTGGGCTATGTCCCTGGCGCCACAAGCCAGAGCCCCGAAGTAATAACGGCCCTACGTTGGCTCTACGCCGGGGTGCCGTGTGTGTGCAATATTATCGCGATACTGGTTGTAACCCGGTACTCAATTACTCGGGTTAGACACGCACAGATAAGGGCCCAGATTTTAGCAAGATCAAATTGAAGCGACAGGAATAAAACTATGAGCGCCATAATGCTACTAATCTCGGCAATCTTACTGATATTTTGTCTGATGTCTGCACTATGGGTCGTACAGTTAACGCGTGGTGAGGCCGATGTCGTTGATGCTGGTTGGGCGTTTGGAATCGGTCTCGTTGTTATATTCTATGCCGTCTTTGCTGGTAGTGGATATGCACCGCGCCAATTTCTAATCGCGCTTTTGGTGTCAATCTGGTCACTGCGCCTGACATATTATCTGTTGCGTTATCGGGTGTTGAAAGCGGGAGAGGATGGGCGCTATGTAACTTTGCGCGAGAAATGGGGCGTCGACGCACAACGTAATTTTTTTGTGTTCTTCCAAGCCCAAGGGATGCTCGTTGTAGTTCTGTCGTTGCCATTTCTGTTAATCATCAAAAATCCGGCGCAAGGCTTTGCACTCTATGAGATGCTGGGAGTGATGCTCTGGGCCGCTGCCTTTATCGGTGAAGTGATCGCAGATCGCCAACTGAATAACTTTCGTCTAACTCCAGAGAATCACGGCAAGACCTGCATGGTTGGATTGTGGCGTTACTCTAGGCACCCGAACTATTTTTTTGAATGGCTAATGTGGTTGGCCTACGGGATTATCGCGCTCAGTGCGCCATTCGGAGTGCTAGGTTTTCTAAGCGCTGCAATAATGCTGATTTTAATTTTAAAGGTCACCGGAATCCCGCCCACTGAGCAGCGCGCCATGGCGTCGCGTCCACAGGAGTATGCCGAGTATCAGCGAACTACTAGTGCATTTGTGCCGTGGTGGCCGAAGGGTGTTAAGGCGGAGGAGTGAGGCTTTCACTATAGCGGTTTGCAAAAGTCGCGAGCGATATAATAGCTTTTGCAAACCGCTATAGATTCGCTGAAAGCGAATCAAAACAACAACCTATAGCGATTAATTTCAAAAGGCTTGCCAATTTTATTGGCACCGACTTTTGATAATCGCTAGAGGACGCTAGCGGGCAAAATTACTCACCACCCTCCGATACGAATGCAATAATATCGCCGTTGCCTGCGAAACATTCAGTGAGTCTATTCGTCCGAGCATCGGGATCTTAACTGTAAAGTCAGCCTGATTTTTTAATAACTGGTGTAGGCCCTCGCCCTCGGCGCCCATCATTAGTACGCAACGCGCAGGAAATTCGAATCTGTTAACATCAGCAGCGTCTGGGCTTCCGTCAGCGGCGACGCTCCAAAAATTAGCTTCCTTGAGTTTGCCTAGTGCCTGGGACATGTTGCCGACTTCAATGATCTCGACTAACTCGGAGGCACCAACGCTCGCTTTGCGGGCCGCCGGAGTAAGGCTGGTGCCGCGATTTGTTGAGAGCACAACCGCATCAACACCAAAGCACTCCGCAGCGCGTAAGATCGTCCCTAGATTTTGTGGGTCAGCGATTGAGTCCAATAGCAATATGAGACATTGATTGACCCCAGCATGTGACTCAATAAATTCTCGAAGATCAGTTGGCGTGCGCGGGGATAGGGTGGCAAGGAATCCCTGGTGGGTTGTGGAACCAGCGAGAGTATCAAGGGCAGTTCGTGTGGACTCCTGAACCGTGACGCCCGCATTACGCAGGGTGCGTAGTAGCTCCTTCGCATCTGCACTATGATCGCCAGACTCGGTAACGCAGCTCTGAACCTGACGGATTCTTTCAGGACTTGCGCGTAAGACCTCTGTTAGAGCATTCCGCCCGATAATTGTTACCTGGTCCGATGGGCCTTTCTTGTCGATCTTTAGATCTGCGTGATTAGACTTGCGATACTTGTTATTCTTGAAACTCATGCGCGCAGGATAACCCAAATTGAAGATATTTGATATTCTGCTAACCCTCAGAACGCAACATGTTGTGGTCCCCGAAGGTGATCGACACAAGATGTAGAGATCTGGGTATATTAATCATTCATTTGAACAAAGCTGCAATTTTCCATCTAGTCTATTCTGCTTACTTTCTTTAATCTTAGGGACAGATATGTCCACTCCACTTAGAAAATCACTAGATTCTGGCTCGTCACTTGGGCGAACGATAATTATTCAGTGCCCATCTTGTCAGACGAAATTTGCGATTGACCGTAGCCTTTTATCGGAGGTTGAAGCGCCTCGATTCCACTGTTCGCGGTGCGATAACGTGTTTTCGCAGAGTGATCAGCTTGCTCTTGTTCCCCCGCAAGATCAGGCCTTAGAAAGTATCGAGTCAGTTGAGCCATCACAGGACACAAGTAGTAACGAAGAGCTGGATATTCTCAGCACGCTTGAGAACACCAATGAACCCTCGGATCAGGAGCTATCTGAATCAGCATTAGCAGGCGGTTTAACGACAGTTGGCGAATCTGCAGTCGCTTTGAGCTGGAGTATCGCTGGTCAGGAGACATCGATCGTTATTGATGAAGTTAGCGATCTACACGAGCCACTGGTAGTTGAAGAAACTAAAGATTTCACTGGATTTCAGAACTTGAAGATCACTGATGGTCAGGTTGAGATGCCGTTGGCGTCTCGAATTGAGGATGTGAGCGCAACCTTCTCAAGTGTAGCTTCGATTCCTAGCCCGGCGGTATCTGATCCGTTACCGCCAATGTTACCCAGCTATGATGGGATCAGCAATGCTGGCGCCTCGTGGGGATTGGCAAAGAGCATTATAGGTGCAGGAAACATAGCCACAGTTGAACAGTTGGGTCGTTCATCGTTGGGGATGGCTTCACCACCTAGAGCTCGTGCAACCGAAAACCGAGCACCGCAAGAGCAGATTGAACGCTGGACACAGACGACGCTAGGTGTTTCGGAGCTGCTGCCTCCCGCTACTGGGGTTATGTCCCGTTTTGGTGGAGTTATTGCAATTGGAGCTCCAATTATCGGCTTTCTGATGCTTTTGGGCCTTTTAACGATCGGAATTACCTCGACCTCTAATTCTGACTCTGGATTTGCGAGTTCAATCAGCAATTTTATAAACCCTGGGGCCGCGCGAGTGGCTTCCAATGACTTGCGGGTACAGAACCTCCAGTTTAAGCGGATTGCTCTGGATAATGGGGAGGTCGTTCCGGTGATCTCTGGGCGCTTGGATAACGGAAGCAATGAGCGCTATCGGCAGGTGCTGTTAGAGGGGCTACTTTTTGATCGAAACGGTACGGTAGTTTCCGCGAATCGAGTTAACGCAGCTTCGACTTTGTCACGAGCACGCATTAAGTCGCTCAGTACCGACGTAATTAATTCCTTTCAATCAGGACAGGTTGTTAAGCGCTTTGACCTCAAGCCTGGTGCTGCTCAAGATTTTAGCGTTGTACTGATAGGTCCGCCGGCTGCTAATACAAAAGTTGCTAATACAAAAGTTGCACCGCGTTTCTACTCGGTGCGAATTCATTCGGTGCGCTAAGTTCTCCAGGCCCACTATTTTATTGAGCGCCACAATAGTTGAAATACAGCGCGCTGATTGGCAGCGAAGACTGCATCCTTGAGCATAAATGCGTAGTGCGGTTTTTGGCGTATCATTATTGTGACAACGTATTCCCCGAGAACCCAAATGGTGCTTGAAAACTCTACGCCGGATGGAACCGGTTTGATTATTCGTCGTGCAACCTGTCCTCTCAGTTTAGTCTCAGTAGGGGATTCATTTGAGATTAGCCAGATCTTCTCAGCGGATTTGAGGTTCTTCCAATAGTCATCAAGCCATCCTCTATACTGAACTACGAACTCATGATCTTGGTAGCCCCACCAGGTGTAATCCTCGTGTGCGATACTCTTCTGCCATTCAAGTTCGTAATCGTAGAGCATCTGTTCTACGTTACGGGAACCCTCGAAAAATTGAATGCGCGGTACGCTGTAGTGTCTTGCCCGAAATAGTGGCTCAACCGCCAGGGCGAGCTCACGGGCCGCAGCTTCCTTGCGATCGAGTTTCTTGCGTAGCTCCTCTCTCTCCGCCTGCACCATTGAAACTAGAGCGCTGGGTTGATTGATTCGATAAAACGAATCCGATCGCTTACTAACACCTTTGATGCGAAGATCGTCGGACCGACTTTGCAGCATATGGAGTTTGACGGAGCGTCGGGTCGGATCGTCTTTGATGGTAAGGGTGGAGTTAAGCGCGAGCCTAAGTATTATCAGGTACAACAGGGCAGGTTCGTTGGCGCTGAATAGCCGATCGGGGATCTATGTAACCGTTCACGGGTGGTGCAAGAATCATCGCAAACTAACAATTTGGGTGCATTTTTATCCGCTGGAAGCGGCCCCCGGAGGGACAACAAGTAACCGTTCACAAAAAATGCCCCGTTTAGGGGCGACAAGAAAGGGAAACAGGTCTTGAAATGCAAAACAACGAAAATAATTAACCAAA
>Ga0163148_10001285_pt1 | contig 32940 bp, 35 predicted proteins | sample OliLakLV19MP7P2_FD_148606 | JGI IMG/M metagenome (GOLD analysis project Ga0163148, IMG submission 148606) | Freshwater microbial mat bacterial communities from Lake Vanda, McMurdo Dry Valleys, Antarctica- Oligotrophic Lake LV.19.MP7.P2 | ecosystem: Environmental > Aquatic > Freshwater > Lake >... | reverse complement strand
TATCACGTTTGGCAGGAGATAGTATTTTCCGAGAGTTGAAACGGATTAGTGATGAGCGCGAAAATCTAAAACGCATTCAAAGGCTCAACAGATTATTTCCGTTACTTCAAAAGTTTAAACTCGAACCCAATTTCCATAAGAGCCAGAATTTCTATTTTGAACTCTCGCAAGAGCGAAAGAATGAAGTGCCCAAAGAGTTAGAAGCCGAGTGGGCGGAGCAGTTTAAACTGTTGGGTAAGAATTTGGGGGTTAAACTAGAATGATAATAGGGATATATAGGAAACGGAGTTTCCTATATATAGACGTTAGGTGCAAGTGAAAAAAAACCGCAGATGAACAAACCAAAACTGAACATAAAAGAAAATGACATTCTATTCTTTGATATGGACGGAACTTTGGTGGACACAGATTTTGCAAATTTCTTGTCATATAAAAAAGCCATACAATCGTTCATTCCAACCGAAAATGTAATTGAATTCAACCAAAACGAAAGATTTAATCGTGCTTCTCTAAAAATTATAGTTCCAAATTTGACAGAGGAAGATTATGAAAAGATAATTCAAAAAAAAGAGGAAAATTATAAAGAACACCTATCAGAAACAAAACTAAATAAATCAGTTGTGGATATTCTTTTAAAATATTACAAAACGAATAAAACTGTCTTGGTAACAAACTGTCGTGAAGACAGAGCAATGATGACTTTAAACTATCATAAACTAACAGACAAGTTTAGCAACATTTTTTTTAGAAACATTTCCGACAATGGAGAGCGAATAAATAAATACAAAAATGCAATAAACAGTTTGAGCCTATCGGCTCAAACTGTTATTGTTTTTGAAAATGAAAGACCTGAAATTGAAGATGCAATTCTCGCAGGAATTTCCATTAATAATATTTTAAGTCTTTAAACTATGAAGCCATTTACAATTAAACAAAATGAATGCTTAAATCAAGATATTCAAGGTTATTATCATACTGATTATGTTGCGTATGAAAACCGTAGTGAAGTTGATAATTATCCAATGTATATACTTACCTTAAAAAATGACCTGGACAGAAATTGGTGGTTATCTAAACTACAAAGTGCACAACGAGAATTACTTAAAGTTCTATTAAATGACCTGCCAAATATTTTAAAAGAGAGTAAATTACACAAATTAACGGTTTGTGTTGTTCCCAGAGCCAAAGCTGACAATACATATAATCAAGACCAACTACTTTTCAAAGCTACAATTGTTGATGCAGTTAATCAATTAGGTAATAATTTTGGAGATGGTACAATTTTTATAGTAAGACATAAAAATACAAATACAACACACTTAAGACGACCTGTAGACGGTTTTGATAACGATGGTTCTGAACCATATTCAGGTATAAGTCAGGAAACTTGCAACTTATCAAATAACATTAAAGGGCTTGACATTCTCTTGATAGACGATATTTACACGAAAGATGTAAATATTGATGAAGATATGATACAAGCATTATTAAATTGTGGTGCTAATTCAGTCACTTTCTATTCAATTGGAAAAACTATTCACCACGAACCAGATTTTACATTTTAACCTAATAATATGAAGTACACAGACAACGCAATCAATATCATAACTACAAAAACCTATCAAGGAATCGGTAGGGCTTGGATTGTTAAATATTTGAAAGGTAATGAAAGTGTCGATAAAATAGTTTCATTAATAAATAGCAACTCAAAACAAGAAGAATTAATAACAGTTGATGATTTCGAATTTAACAAAAACCAAACTATAAATCAAATCGAAATATTTGAAGAAAGTTGTGATGGTCTTGTCGTAATCGGAGATAAGAACTTTCCAAAATATAGAGGAAATGTAAAAGAAAGTGAAAGACCAATATTTCTTTTTTACAAGGGAGATTTAAGTTTAATTGATTTTGAAAATAATAACGTAACTGTAATTGGACTTTTAAATCCCGATGAAACAATAGAAAGTAGAGAACAAAAAATAGTTTCAGAAATTGTAAAAAAAGGGATAACAATTGTGAGTGGTTTAGCATTTGGCTGTGATAGTATCGCTCATAAACAAGCACTTATTGGAGGAAAAACTGTTGCTTTTTTGCCAAGTCCACTTTATAAAATAATGCCAGCAAAGAATAAGGGTTTAGCATTCGAGATAGTTGAAGAAGGCGGACTTTTGGTGTCTGAATATTTTGACGAGCATAAATCAGGAATGGATTTAAGTAGTCGATATAAAGACCGTGACAGATTACAAGCATTATATTGTGATACTATAATTTTGGCTGCAAGTTATGCTCAAGACACAGCTGAAAGATGGAAATTATTTGGTCAAAAATTGGATAGTGGAGCAAGATTGGCGATGGGATTTGCAAAAGACTATAATATCCCAAGAGCTGTTATGTATGACCAAAATCTTGATGGAAATAATCCAATGTTTGATTTAAATCGCGAGTTAATTAATGACGACAAATCAGTTACAACTTTGACTCAAAAAAGTTTAGAAGAAATTATAGACAATATTGATTTAAATAAAGAAAAGGCAATTAGACAAAACAATTTTCAGGCCGATTTATTTGGATAAATGTTGAATAGAAACAACCGGAATGAAAGAACACCTGCACCTAACAATGTATATAAAAAATAGGCGAAATAGTGCTAAATTTAAGGCTTGTGTCTCGTATCAAACTTTGTGCTTAACCAAAAGTTTCGTGCTTCGAAATCGCCTACTTTTCATATACTAACCGTTATGGCAATGCTCGCGGATGCGAAAAATTACAACGATTTGGACATGAAGAGTGTCTAAAAGACATGGGACAATTAAAAGCAAAATTCATTTTAATCATACTGATACTCATGCTTTCATGCGCGGACAACGACAACTTAGTAAAAAGACGGATACCGATTGACATTTATGAAATAACTATTCCGCCAAGTGGGACAATAAATCAAGACGTTCAAGTTCAGTTAAAAGCCCAAGCTACAAATGGTTGCTTCTCCGAGCTAGGGATAAAACTTATAGAAATTAATAGCCGACATTTTCTCTTTAAAGCGACAGGATTATTTCAATCAAATGGCATTTGCCACAACATGATGGTTTACAAAGACACAATTATAAATTTTAAACCATCCATGACAGGTAAATACTTTTTTCAGACAAACGAAGACCCTTTTGAAATAAGAAAAGACACAATTGATATAAACTAGTAAGGTGGAGTGCGCTTCCGTCTGACCTTAGACCGATTAACCGACAATGACTCGTGAGCCAAATTTAAATTTGACAGTTGACACAGACTCATCAATAATAAACGGTCGGACGAAAACGCACGGCCTGCAACAAAAAGTTTATGCCAGCTGCGGGTGACGTGTAGTTATAAAGTTTAGTTTTCTTAATTTCGTTCGGCAACGTGGGACAGGACGCAGCTTCGAAATCCGCAGCCGTCATAGACACAGGTCGTCAGGGGCAAGCGTAGCGGACGACACAACAACCATCGACAGACAGTCATTTAAACGAAAAAGTAAACCATTTTGACTGAGTTGATTGAGAAAGCGAATGGCCGGATTGCCATTATGCCCGGCTCAGGAGTAAATGAAAACACGGTGGAAGAACTTGTGCGCAAATCAAAAGCAACTGAGATTCATTTTTCTGCTACCGCTTTTCGCGAAAGTGCCATGACCTGCCGCAACGAAAAAATCGCTGGCATGGGCTCAGATGAAGGCGCAGAATTTAAACATAGAACAGTAGACCCCGAGCGCGTGCGGACGATGCGTAAGTTGGCCGAGGCAGTTGATAGTGGTATATAGCCCTCCATTTAGGGCGGCTATATGCAACTTTGGCTATTTTAGAGAATGGAAATAACAGCAATTGCATATATTCGGGCGTTGAAGAGCATAACTACCTAATTCTATGAGATACATAATTTTAATATTTATTACAGTCCATTGCACCAATTTATTTGCTCAAAAAACTCATTCTCAAGGAGAATCTGAGTGGTTAAGTAATAATGTAATCTCTTATTCTTCGCCTATTGAACAGCTCTCCTCCGTAGAGCTAGCGAGTATTTCTATTTCAAATGAAATCAAAGTAGTAGGCTTAGGAGAAGCAAACCATGGCACTAAAGAGTTCCAAATTCTTAAGCACAAGATAGCTAAACATCTGATTAATGAATATGCATTTAATTTAATCATGCTAGAGTTTCCTTACAGCCATGGATTGCTCCTGAATGATTATGTACAAGGGAAAAATGAAAATGGGATAAAAGTTTTAACAAATCAAAAGAATAGTGAATACCACAATGCACAAATGTTGGCATTTATAGAAGATATAAAACGTTTAAACGGACTAAGAAGCGAGTCCAACAAAATTCAGTTTCTCGGAATGGATATTTTTGGTAAGCCATATGCACTTGAACGAATTACAAGCTATTTCAATCAAGTTGGTGATTCTTTTGCAATAATTCTTAACGATTATCAATATTTGACAAAGGAGCGGTATAAGTCTCCCTCAAAGGAAAATAATAAAACGATCAAAAAACTATCTTCGTCCATTGTCAAGCAGCTCAAAAGTAATAAGCAACACTACGTCTCTAAAAGCTCATTGATTGAATACAACCGAGTTTACCGTCTTGCAGAACTCTTAAGAGTGGAGTGGAAAGGAAAGGTTAGAGCAAAGGAGGGTACGAAAAATATCATGCTCACTCTGAATGAAAATTCGAGTAATAAGATTTTCTATTTTGCTCATAATATGCATGTCGATAAAGCCAACTCACATTCTGAAGGCAATCAGCTTAAGCGTGCATTGGGTAACAAGTATTTCGCTATAGGGACGGATTACGCAGGAGGTTCGTTTACCCTAAAAAACATGACTAATCGAAGCAATATATTTCCTGATACAGTCCAAATAATCCCAATGAAAGATTGTTTTGCAGAACATGTATCAAAAATAAGTGGGGACTTCCATTATTTGCAATTTCCAACTGACCCAAGTAATTCTACCAAATGGTTATTCGACCCCTTATATATTGCTAGTACTGGTATGGGGTTTAATAAGCCATTTACCGATGGGACAGAATTTAGACGTTTAATGAGGGTTACAAAGAAATTTGATTCAATAATTGTATTTGACAAAATTAGTCCAACTAAACTTCTTAATAATTAAACGCTCTTCAACATCAGCTATGCACAATGGCGGTTTTGCAGGTAATTGAAAAATTCTTGAATTTTGCTATCTTTATCCTTTGCAGCGGAGTAAGCATCTTTAATTCCGCCACAGTGCATAGCCAAGCGTTGTGCCTCATTGTAAAACGACCGTGCAAACCGGCAGACATCGACAAGAAAAGCCAACCGCATAAATTGGCACATTTGGTTTTGCCCGACATCCCGATAGCTATCGGGACCAACGTTCCGCAAAACCAAAAAGCTTATCCCGTTTTTTTGGGAGGTCATTTTTTTGCTCCCGAAAGCTATTGCGACACCAATCAGAATACTAACTTTGAAACGAATTAAATAGGAAATAGAAAATGTTTGAACAGACCTTTAAAAATATAGACGACATACTGCACAAAGACGCAGGTTGCGGCAGTGAACTGGATTATGTAGAGCAAACTTCTTGGGTGTTGTTCCTCAAATATCTGGATGACTTAGAAAAGGATAAAGCCACAGCAGCCGAACTAACTGGCAAAGCCTACACAAACATTATTGGCAAAGAATATCAATGGAGCAAGTGGGCTGCACCTAAAGACAAGGAAGGTAAACTTGACCACCATAAAGCGTTGACAGGTGACGACCTTTCTGACTTTGTAAATATTAAACTCTTCCCCTACCTCAAAAAATTTAAAGCCGATGCCGTAAGTGCCGACACCATTGAATATAAAATTGGTGAGATTTTTAGCGAACTGAAAAACCGTATACAAAGCGGTTACAATTTGCGTGAAGTAATAAACCGAATTGACGAACTCCGTTTTAGAACCCACGCTGAAAAGCACGAAATGAGCCACTTGTATGAGGACAAGATTAAAAATATGGGCAACGCAGGACGAAACGGTGGAGAATATTATACGCCACGACCTTTGATTAAAACCATTGTAAAAGTGGTAGCCCCCGAAATAGGAAATAAAATTTATGACGGTGCCGTAGGTTCAGCAGGTTTCTTGGTAGAGGCGTTTGATTATTTGCGTGGCAGTAAAAATCTTACTACCAAAGACGTTGAAACTTTACAGAAAAAAACATTTTACGGAAAAGAAAAAAAATCATTGGCTTACATCATTGGCACGATGAATATGATTTTGCACGGAGTGGAAGCACCAAACATTGTGCATACCAACACCCTTGCCGAAAACCTTGCCGACATACAGGAAAAAGACCGTTACGATATTGTGCTTGCCAACCCACCTTTTGGCGGAAAAGAAAGAGCAGAAGTGCAGCAAAACTTCCCGATAAAAACAGGTGAAACCGCCAGTTTGTTTTTGCAGCACTTTATTAAAATTATGAAAGCAGGAGGTAAAGCAGGTGTGGTTATTAAAAATACATTTTTGAGCAACACCGACAATGCAAGCATCAAATTACGTCAAACATTATTAGAAAACTGCAACCTTCATACAGTTTTAGATTTGCCTGGAGGTACATTTACAGGTGCAGGTGTAAAAACGGTAGTATTGTTTTTTGAAAAAGGTGCTGCAACAAAAAAGGTTTGGTTCTATCAATTAAATTTGGGTAGAAATTTGGGTAAAACAAATGCACTAAACGAAAGAGATTTAGAAGACTTTATTACACTGCAAAAAACAAAAGGAGAAAGTGAAAACTCTTGGAGTGTAAACGTAAAAGACATTGACCAAAACACCTTTGACTTAAGTGCCAAAAACCCTAACAAAAAAGAAGAAGTTGCCTTGCGACAACCTCAAGCCATTTTAGAAGAGATGAAAGCCTTGGATGAAGAAAGTGCTGATATTTTAAACTCAATTTTGGAACTGATATGAAAGATGAAATAATTTTATATCAATTAGATAAACTTACCGAACACATTGAGGTAAGAATAGAAAATGAATCCGTTTGGCTAAACAGACAGCAAATAGCATTATTGTTTGATAGAGATGTAAAAACAATTGGTAAACACATTGCAAATGTATTGAAGGAAGAATTAGCTGGGTTTTGAACTGTCGCAAATTTTGCGACAGTTCAAAATGAAGGCGGAAGAATGGTTGAAAGGAAAGTGGAAAACTACAACCTTGATATGATTATTTCTGTAGGTTACAGAGTAAAATCTCAAAGAGGTATTCAATTTCGTATATGGGCAAACAACATTCTTAAAGATTATTTGCTAAAAGGATATTCCATTAACAACAGATTGAACCGAATGGAAGACAATATGGAAGTGTTGAAAACCAAAGTAAACGAAATAGATTTACAGATAAACACACATTTAATTCCCACACAAGGTGTTTTCTTTGACGGCCAAGTATTTGATGCCTACGAATTGGCTTCCAAAATTATCCGTTCTGCAAAAAGCAATATTGTATTAATTGATAATTATATAGACGAAAGCACGCTTACCCATTTAGCCAAAAAGAAAAAAGGTGTAAAAGTTTTGTTGCTCACCAAAAACAGCAATAAACAGCTTGAATTAGATACACAAAAAGCCAATGAGCAATACGGAAACTTTACCCTAAAAACCTTTACCCAAAGCCACGATCGTTTTTTGATTATTGACCAAACCGAAGTATATCATTTGGGAGCTTCGCTAAAAGATTTAGGCAAAAAATGGTTTGCTTTTTCTAAAATGGATAAAAATTCGGTAACACATATTTTAAACTCAATTATGGAAATGATATGAACATTCGACAAGCTCAGTTACCTAAAGGTTGGGAAATAAAAAAGTTGGGGGAAGTATGTGAATTAATAAACAGAGGTGTTTCTCCTAAATATATTGACGATAATGGAATGATTGTTTTGAATCAAAAATGTGTTCGTGAACACGAAATAAATTTTGAACCATCAAGATTTCATGATGCAACTTTGAAGAAAGTTAGCGAAGACAAAATAATAAGAAAAGGTGATGTTTTAGTGAACTCAACGGGTACAGGCACATTAGGAAGAGTTGCACAAGTACGTGAAGAGTTAGATAATGTTACTGTTGACTCTCATATCACAATTGTAAGACCAATAAAAGAAATTTTTTATCCTGATTTTTTTGGTTGGGCATTAATTTTAATTGAAGATGAAATTGCATCAAGGGGTGAAGGTTGTGGAGGGCAAACTGAATTGTCTCGTAGCACCTTAAAAAATGATTTTATTATTTCTTATCCTAAATCCCTCTCCGAACAACAACGCATAGTAGCGATATTAGATGAAGCCTTTGCCGCCATAGCCAAGGCAAAAGCCAATGCCCAACAAAACCTACAAAACGCCAAAGAACTTTTTGAGAGTTATTTGCAAGGGGTGTTTGAGAATAAAGTTGAGGGTTGGGAGGAATGTAATCTTGAAAAATACATCAAGTTGATTGATTACAGAGGTAGAACACCAGTTAAGAAAGAAAGTGGGGTAAGACTAATAACTGCTAAAAATGTAAAACTCGGATATTTACAATTAGAACCTCAGGAATTTATTGCAGCAGATAATTATGATAGCTGGATGTCAAGAGGTATTCCAAATTTTGGTGACGTAATATTTACAACGGAAGCACCATTGGCAAATGTTGCCCAAATTGACACAAATGAGAAATTAGCTTTTGCACAGAGAATAATTGTTATGCAACCAAAAGCCGATAAACTCGACCAAACATTTTTGAAATATATGTTGCTTTCAAATCCTATCAGGAAAAAAATATTGGATAGTGGAACTGGTGCAACAGTACTTGGAATTAAATCAAGTCTTTTAAAGAAAATAGAAATCCCATTTCCACTATTAAAAACCCAACAAACCATCGTTCAAGAATTAGATGCTCTCTCTGCCGAAACCAAAAAATTAGAAACCATCTACCAACAGAAAATAAATGATTTAGAGGAACTGAAAAAGAGTGTTTTGCAAAAAGCGTTTAGTGGAGAATTGAAAACGGTAAGAGGAGAAGTATGATAATTATACATCAGATATCGCCCTTTCAGGGCTTAGGTCTTTCGTGGCTTCGCCACTTCATAGGGCGATGCCCTATGTTAGTGTATGAAGCCCTTTCTGGGCTGTTTTTATACGAGCAACTGCAAAGCCCTGAAAGGGTGTCATCCGTTAACGATGGGCGTAGCCCATCAGGTAAGAATAAAAACAAAAAAAGCCCCGAAGGGGTGTCATCCGTTGAAAACGGTAAGAGGAGAAGTATGATAATTACACATCAGATATCGCCCTTTCAGGGCTTAGGTCTTTCGTGGCTTCGCCACTTCATAGGGCGATGCCCTATGTTAGCGTATGAAGCCCTTTCTGGGCTGTTTTTATACGAGCAACTGCAAAGCCCTGAAAGGGTGTCATCCGTTAACGATGGGTGTAGCCCATCAGGTAAGAATAAAAACAAAAAAAGCCCCGAAGGGGTGTCATCCGTGAACGGTGGGCGTAGCCCATCGGATAAGAATAAAAACAAAAAAAGCCCCGAAGGGGTGTCATCCGTTAACGATGGGCGTAGCCCATCAGGTAAGAATAAAAACAAAAAAAGCCCCGAAGGGGTGTCATCCGTTAACGATGGGCGTAGCCCATCGGATAAGAATAAAAACATAAAAAGCCCTGAAAGGGCGTAATAAAACTATGGGACAATCGCTAGTAAAAAATTACCTCCACATAGTGTTTAGCACCAAACACAGACAGCCTTTAATACATCCACCGGTAGAAGCAGAACTGCATAGCTATTTAGGAGGCATCTGCAAAAACTTAGAATGTCAACCCGTAAAAGTAGGCGGTTATACTGACCATGTTCATATTCTCTGTATGCTATCCAAGAAAATAGCTTTGATAAAATTGATGGAGGAACTAAAATCTCATTCATCCAAATGGATAAAAACAAAAGGCGAAGATTATGCAAACTTTTATTGGCAAGATGGCTATGGCGCTTTTTCTGTAAATCCATCAGAAGTAGAAACAGTGATAAACTATATTGCTAATCAAAAGGAACATCACAGCAAAAAAACATTTCAAGATGAATACAGGGCGTTTCTAAAAAAGTATAAAGTTGAATACGATGAGAAGTATGTTTGGGATTAGATATGCCACCCTTTCAGGGCTTAGGATTTCGTGGCTTTGCCACTTCATAGGGCTACACCCTATGTTAAGATATTATGCCCTTTCAGGGCAAGCACCAACGGGGCAAAATACATTAGAATGGGGCATCGCCCTATCCTATAATAACACGGGGATAAGCAGCCCTGTAAGGGCGAGATACATCAGCGAGGCCGTATCACCCCTCGCAAATAAAAAAGAAGCAGTATGAACGAAGCAGAAACAAGAGCAGAACTCATAGACCCTAAGCTAAAAGCTTGTGGTTGGGGCGTTGTCGAAGGTTCTAAAATCCTTCGTGAATACAACATTACCGCAGGTAAAATACAAACAGGTGGTATAAGAGCAAAAAAACTGACTGCCGATTATGTGTTGGTTTACAAAGGAATTAAACTGGCAGTAGTAGAAGCCAAAAGCGATGATTTAGGCGTTGGCGAAGGTGTGGCACAAGCCAAGCAATATGCCGAGAAACTAAAATTAGAAACCACATACAGCAGCAACGGAAAAGAGATTTACAGCATCTGTATGAAAACAGGCGTTGAAAATTTGGTTGCAGATTATTTAACACCCGAAGAACTTTGGAACAAAACTTATGCAGTTCAAAACGAATGGAGAGAAAAATTTTCTGCCATTCCGTTTGAAGATATTGGCGGAACAAAAGGAGCAAGATATTATCAGGAAATTGCAGTAAACAATACGTTAGAAGCCGTTGCCAACAATGCACAACGCATTTTATTAACCCTTGCCACAGGCACAGGAAAAACATTTATTGCATTTCAAATTGCGTGGAAATTATTTCAGACACGTTGGAACTTAAAACGTGACGGAAGTCGCAGACCACGAATTTTATTTTTAGCAGACAGAAACATTTTAGCCGACCAAGCATTCAATGCTTTTTCAGCCTTTGCAGATGATGCTTTAGTAAGAATTAGCCCGAAAGAAATAAGTAAAAAAGGTAGTGTGCCAACAAACGGCAGCATCTTCTTTACCATCTTTCAAACCTTTATGACCAATGCTAAAGTGGTTAAGAAAATAGAAACATTCGAAACACTTTCTTTAGCAGCCGACCCTATTGTTGAATATGGAAATGAACAATACAATTTTGGACAATATCCTAAGGACTATTTTGATTTTATCATTATTGACGAGTGCCACCGAGGCGGAGCAAATGATGAAGGAAACTGGAGAGGAATTTTAGAATATTTTTCGCCAGCCGTTCAGTTGGGTTTAACAGCCACACCAAAACGCAAAGACAATGTAGATACTTACAAGTATTTTGGCGAACCTGTTTATGTCTATTCATTGAAAGAGGGTATCAATGACGGTTTCCTAACGCCATTCAAAGTAAAACGCATCAAAACAACGCTTGACGATTATATCTACACAAGCGATGACCAAATAATAGAAGGAGAAATTGAAGAAGGTAAACAATATATAGAAGCCGACTTTAATAAAATAATTGAGATAAAAGCAAGAGAGGCAAAACGTGTTCAGATTTATATGGACGAGGCTAACCAAAAAGAAAAGGCAATTATTTTTTGTGCCACACAAGACCACGCTGCCGCTGTTCGCGATTTGGTAAACCAATACAAGAAAAGCACCGACCCAAATTATTGCGTTCGTGTTACTGCCAATGACGGAGAAATAGGCGAACAGTTTTTAAGAGAATTTCAAGACAACGAAAAAACAATACCAACCATTTTAACTACATCGCAAAAACTGTCAACTGGAGTTGATGCAAGAAATATCCGTAACATAGTTTTAATGCGACCAGTAAACTCAATGATAGAGTTTAAACAAATTGTAGGACGAGGAACACGCTTGTTTGATGGCAAAGACTTTTTTACCATCTATGATTTTGTAGATGCTTACCATCATTTTGCAGACCCTGAATGGGATGGAGAACCATTAGACCCCGAATCATCAGACCCCAAGCCGCCAATACCAACCAAAGAACCAAAAGAAGCTGACGATGAAGGTGGAGAAAAAGAAAAGCGGAAAAGAATTAAAATAAAACTGAAAGATGGAAAAGAACGAGAAATTCAATCAATGATTTCAACTTCATTTTGGAGTGCAGACGGCAGACCAATTTCAGCAGAAGAATTTTTAAATAATTTGTTTGGCGAATTGCCAAACCTTTTTAAAAGCGAAGATGAATTGCGGACACTTTGGAGCAATCCAATTACAAGACGAACACTATTAGAAAAACTGGGCGAAGCAGGTTTTGGAAAAGAAGAACTAAGCACTTTGCAAAAATTAATTGACGCAGAAAAAAGCGACTTGTTTGATGTGTTGGAATATGTGTTTAACAGCGACATTAAGCCAATGACAAGAGAAGCAAGAGTTGCAGCAGCACAAGCTACAATTTTCGCCTTGCTCGACAACAAGCAAAAAGAGTTTATAGAATTTGTTTTGAGCAAATACATTGAGACAGGCGTTGAAGAACTTGACCAAGAGAAATTACCAATCTTACTGGCCAATAAATATCAATCGTTGGAAGATGCGAAAGAAATTTTGGGAGACGTTGTTAACATCAGCAGACTGTTTATAGAATTTCAGCAGCATTTATACAAACAGAAAGCAGCGTAATGACAGGACACAGCAGACATACAGCCAACGCTTCGCAGTCATACACATTTGCAAGCCACACAAGCCAACGCACAGGCCAAAGCTTGCAAAAGAGCTTCCTCCTTTCCCGCCCAGACAAAATTGAATTAAAAAAAATCTCCTCCCCTTCAGAAAATTAAAAATACACAACCGCACTCGCGTTTGCTGTTCAGGGTTAAACTATTTTAATTGTACTTTTATGGATAGAGGTATAAATTATTACGTGTGCAGCAACCTTCCATTTCGCTTTTGGGCATAAGAATAGACGAGCCGGTGAATATGTTCACCGATTTAATCGTTTCTGTGGTATGCTTTATCGCTTATTATAAGCTGACGAAGAAAAATCTGCCAGGTAAAACCCAACGCTACTTTCGCTTGTACTTTTTCTTAATGGGTCTTGCCACCTTCTTTGGTGGTGTAATAGGCCATGGATTTTTGTATGCTTTCTCCTTTGCATGGAAACTTCCCGGCTGGATTCTCAGTATGTTTTCCATTGCCCTTATTGAGCGATCCTCTATCGAGAATGCCAGACCACTTATTGATTCAAGGATTAGTAAATTTTTCCTCACACTCAATATCATCGAATTGGTTATAGTGATGACCATTACTATCTATACCCTTAATTTTAAATGGGTAGAGTTTCACTCCGGCTACGGCCTGCTGGCAGTAGTATTGACATTCCATGGGTTTGTATACTTAAAGACACGCAATAAAGGAAGTGGTAATATTATTATTGGAGTGGGGATTGCCAGCATTGCCGCTTTGATTTTCATGAATGAAATCTCCCCCCAAATCTGGTTTAACCATATCGACCTGAGCCATGTGCTACTGGCTGTGGCTGCGCAATTTTTTTTTAGAGGAGCTTTGAAGCTGGGGCGCGTATCCCATCAACCTAATTAGTGACAATGCCATGTTGTAGCCGGTTGCCTGACCTGCCACCTTTCAAATTTTTATTTATAAATGCAAAAGTTGGGTCAGCAACTAAGAATTAAAAGTCACCAGAATTTCACTGGAAGTAACTTCCTAAGTTGCCCGATTTTGAACGGTTTCGATCGGTTACGAACTTTCATATTTTTGCTTAATCCCTTTAATAAGTTAAAAATTCAGTTTTTGTTCTGGATTGATTGTTGGTAAAGCGTTATCAAATTAAAATTCTACCTGACCGATGCTTAGTAATTATTTTAAAATCGCCTACCGAACACTTCTCAACAACAAGGTTTATGCAATCATAAATGTGGTTGGGCTTGCGCTGGGCATTGCCAGTGTTTTTTTAATATCTGTTTATATAAAACACGAACTGAGCTACGATAAATACTATGATCAGTATGAAAATCTTTATCGCGTTACGTGGCATGATGAGAATCCGCAAACCCGCACTCCACATCCCATGGCTCAGGCCTTGGCTAATGATTTTCCGGAAGTAGAGAGTGCCGTGAGTCTTTCACCGTTGTGGGCAGCGGGACTCACGCGAGAAATATTTTCGTTCCATAACCTGACTAATGATGTAAGATTTGATGAACGCAATGTGCTTGCTGTGGATACAACCTTCTTTGATGTTTTCCGGTTTCCTGTTGTAAAGGGCAACGCAAAAAAAGCATTACGAAATGTGAATGGCTTATTGATTTCAGAATCGATGGCTAAAAAGTATTTTGGTGGTGAAGAACCCATAGGCAAACAGCTTGCAGTAAATGATAAATCGACACTGTTAGAGGTTATGGCTGTTTTTAAAGATGTTCCGGAAGAAAGTCATTTCCATTTTGATTTTTTAGTTTCTTATGTGCGTGAGAAATCATTTGATCCCGAGGATGCTTATTATACGTGGGCTGATTTTGGACATTTTAATTATTTGCGTTTAAAACCAGGTAGCGACCCCAAAGCATTGGAGGCTAAACTGATGCCTTGGTTAGGTAAATACATTGATGTATCGGGTGAAGATTTTAGAAACGCGGCTGCTTATAACGTAGGGTTTCGAATCCAACCCCTTACTGATATTCATCTAACCTCGAAGCTTCGTTGGGAACTTGAACCCAATGGCAACATCACCTATGTCTATATTATGGCTGCAGCAGCGTTGCTTACACTTATCATTGCTTGTATAAATTTCATGAACCTGATGACGGCTAAGTCGACAGAACGCGCTAAAGAAATAGCAATACGTAAAACGTTGGGAGCTTTGAGAAGGCAGCTTTCCCTTCAGTTTTTAGGTGAAGCTTTAATTATTAGTGTTCTCTCCATGTTGATAGCCTTATTTATTGTGGAGGCAGTTTTACCTTTTTATAACTCGCTTACCGGGCAACATTATCAGTTCAATTATCTTCAGGTTATTCCGCTCATGCTTGGATTGGCGTTGATCATCAGCATCGGCTCAGGCATTTATCCATCGATGGTACTATCAGCAATCAAGCCACATGCAATTCTAAAAGGAAAGTATACTACTTCTGCAAAAGGTAGTGGCTTACGCAATGCGCTCATCGTTTTTCAATTTTCTATTTCAATGATTTTAATTTCAGGAGCTATTATTATCTATAATCAACTTACCTATATCCAGAATAAAAATTTGGGTTTTGATAAGGATCAAGTGATGGTTATACCGCTAAAAAATGAATTGATCAATCCAAGAATCCAGGAACTCAAAACAGAACTGATGCGCATTGATGGAATTGAATCTGTTTCAGCAAGTTCGAACTTGCCTGGTGGGCAGTATAACCAGAATTCAATTTCCTTGACGGAACAACCTGATCAAAAAATCTCCACGTCAGAAGCATTTGTTGACTACGATTTTCTAAAAACCATGAATATTGAATTGGCGGAGGGAAGATTTTTTATGGCCAGTAACAAACAAGATACCGTAGCTAAGTTCGTCATCAATGAAACTGCAGCGAAGCAGTTGAGTAACTCCTCAACTATTGGTAAAGAAATAAATTGGTTTTTCTATGATTCTGATAAGCCTATCAAGGGTGAAGTAATTGGCGTGATGAAGGACTTCAACTTTCAATCATTCCATCAACCTGTGCGCCCACTCTTGTTTATCGTGTATCCGGCTTATAATTATTTGGCTATTAAAATAAATGCCGGTGATTTTGATAGTAAGCTTGCACGTATTAAATCTGTTTATTCCGAATTCGACAATGCCTTTGAGTTTGAATTTTCATTTCTTGACGATCAGCTTAATCACCAATACGAAGCTGAGCAGCAAACCGGAATCATTTTCAGCGTGTTCGCCTTCATTGCTATAGTGATAGCGTGCTTTGGTTTATTTGGAATGGCCATGATTACATTTGGTCAACGAACAAAGGAAGTAAGTGTTAGAAAAGTATTAGGCGCTTCAGTTGTTGGATTAATTGTTTTATTACTGAAGGATTTTACAAAACTTATTTTTACTGCAGTTCTTATTGCTACCCCGCTTGCCTGGTGGCTGATGGATAACTGGTTGGATAACTTTACGTTCCAAGTTGGTATTCACCCAATGGTATTTTTAGCGTCTGGATTAATGTTGATTCTACTGTCGTGGATTACGCTTAGTTACTTTACTGTCAAGACTTCCAGGCTCAATCCAGCAGAAACTCTTAAAAATGAATAACAGAAGGCTGAAAACTCTGTTTAATATGGGAATAGCTATTTCTTTGCATCATTGTGAATCACTACCTCGAAATAATAAAAGGCGCTTACACCGGATATTGGAACTACTTCATTCAAGAGGTTCTTAATCCGAGCTGGCATAACTACTTCTATTGGTTGGTAGCTGCATCACTGCTCATTTGGGTTGCAGAGATTCTATTTCCCTGGCGTAAAAACCAAGCTGTTCTACGCGAGCATTTTGGGCTCGATCTTTTTTACGTGTTTTGGAATTACTTTCTTTTTTCTCTTGTGGCTTATAATGCCCTATCAATGGTTGGCGTTCAGCTCTTCAGTGATTTTTTAGGATTGTTTGGTATTACGAATACAATGGCCATAAAGATTAGCAACTTGCCTGGCTGGCTTCAACTCCTGCTGATTTTTATCTTGCGTGATTTTATGCAGTGGGGTATCCACAGAATGTATCATCGCGTAGGGTGGATGTGGGAATTCCATAAGGTGCATCACAGCACAAGGCAAATGGGGTTTGCCGCTCTGCTTCGGTATCATTGGATGGAGAACATTCTTTATCGCACCTTAGAATATATTCCGTTAGCCATGATTGGTTTTGGAATTACTGATTTTTTTATTGTCCATATCTTTACGCTTGTGGTGGGGCAGTTAGGGCACGCCAATCTTAAAATTCCATTGGGGCCGTTCAAGTATTTTTTCAATGGTCCGCAAATGCATTTATGGCATCATGCCAGAAATCTTCCGGCTTCACATCCTTATGGTTTCAATTTTGGTATTACTCTCAGTGCTTGGGATTACATCTTTAAAACCAATTACTGGCCTTCGGATGATGAGAATCTTCCAATTGGATTGCCAGACAAAGAAAATTTTCCAGAAGACTTCATCGGACAAACCATACGCCCCTTTCAAAATATTTTTCGAAAGAAGAAATAGGTTATCAATTGTGCTTAAGCCTGCAGTGGATTGCATTAGGGCATCTCTAAAAACTCCGCTTACCCTTCTCTTTGGTAGAAGGGGCAGGGGTTGAGGTAATGAGAGTAAGGGTTTTTAGAGATGCCCATTATTTATATCCATAAATTAACCCGAATTAAATCAGTTTCAGAAAATAAAATCACCACCTACGTTACGGAGCTGGATTCCGGTTTTGTGCATTATCTTAGCACAAAGAATTATTTAGCGTGAAGCGTACTATTATTTTATACAGCCTTGCATTAGCCGCATTGGTGTTTCTAATGAAGTTTCTTGAATACCGATTTATTATCCGCGATTTGTCATTGGAATTCTATTTTGGGATTGTAGCAATCCTCTTTACTGCACTTGGAATCTGGGCTGGCCTTAAACTCACGCGAAAGAAAGTAGTGTTGGTAGGGCCTGACTTTATTTTGAATGAATTTGAATTACAAAGATTGGGCATCAGCAAACGCGAGTTGGAAGTGTTGGAATTAATTTCAAGAGGTTTAAGTAATCAGCAGATTGCCGATACGTTATTTGTGTCCCTCAATACAATCAAAACCCATTCGTCAAACCTGTTTTTAAAATTAGACGTCAACCGCAGAACACAGGCTGTTCAGCGCGCTAAAGAACTTAGACTGATTCCGTAAATTTTCTACTTGAGCATTAAGAAACCGAAATTGAATCCAAACTTTCGAGTGATTTCACCTAAATTTCTGAGAATCATCCTTTCGGGTGATTGATTTGGAGTTCGATTGCAGTTTGTTTGGGCAAAAAAAAGCATATGAAAAAAGTAATTCTGGTTTACGGCTCCATTGCTGGAATAATTGTTGGAGCCATGTTCTTTGTAACGGCTCCGTTTTACGATGACGGTACTCTCAACTTCGACAATGGCATGTGGGTGGGCTACACCTCTATGGTTATTGCCCTCTCACTTATACTTTTTGGTGTAAAGTCTTACCGCGACAATTATTCTGAAGGAGTAATTTCTTTTGGCACCGCATTCAAAATTGGGATACTCATAACTTTAGTAGCTTCCGTAATTTATGCTTTGTCGTGGGAGGTAGCATATAACACGGTTTCAAAAGGATATAGCGAGACCATGAGCAAACACTATATAGAAAATGCGAAGGAAGCGGGTATGAGCGATGCGGAAGTAGCCAAGGTAACTGCTGAGATGAAGGACTTTACAGCGATGTATGAAAATCCACTTATACGTTTTGGGATGACTTTACTGGAAATTTTTCCAGTAGGTATGGTAATTTCATTAATAAGCGCTGGACTTTTGCGCAAAAAAGAATTTCTTTCAGCACAACCATGATCAAATCAAATTTTAGATATGCAATCCAAAGCCAAAACACCAAGCGAATACATTAAAACGCTGCCACCGCAACGAGCTGAAGTGATCACCAATCTGCGTAATGAAACATTAAAAAATCTGCCAAAAGGTTTTGAAGAAACGATGCAATATGGAATGATCACCTATGTGGTGCCTCACAAATTATATCCGGCCGGATATCATGTAAAGCCTACGGATCAATTACCATTTATAAGTCTGGCTTCACAAAAGAATCACATTGCATTTTATCACATGGCTGTGTATGAAGGTGAGTTGCGCGATTGGTTTATAAATGAATGGGAGAAAATCTCCGATAGGAAACTCGATATGGGTGAGTCATGCATTCGGTTTAAAAAACCCGAAGATGTGCCGGTTAAACTACTTGGCAAACTGGCTTCTAAAATGACACCCCAGCAATGGATTAAAATCTATAACGAGAAAGTAATTAATGGACGAAAGGAAAATTAAATTAACCCGAAAGTCTGCACCTTTTATGATTAAGTGAAAAGACTTTCGAACATAATAATTAAACACAGTAATATGAAACGAGTTACAGGATTGGGTGGGGTGTTTTTTAAAACAACTGACCCTAAAAAAATTAAGGAATGGTATGGTAAGCATCTAGGCTTGCCTGTTGATGAATATGGTGCATCGTTTAAATGGATCGACCCTGACAACAAGGAAGGCGCACAAGCACAAACTGCCTGAAGTCCTTTTAAAGAGGATACAACTTATGGGCATCTTTAAAAACTCCGCTTACCCTTCTCTTCTGGAGAAGGGGCAGGGGTTGAGGTAATGAAAGCAAGGGTTTTTAGAGATGCCCTTATTTCAATCCCAGTGAGAAACAGTTTATGTTTAATTATCGGGTAGAGAATTTAGTTGAGTTGCTAAAAGTATTGACAGAAGAGGGTGTTCAAATTGTTGGTGAAATGCAGGAGTACTCATACGGAAAGTTTGGTTGGATAATGGATCCTGATGGTAATAAGATTGAATTGTGGGAACCCAAGAGTGATGAGGTCTAAGCTATAATTATTGCTGAACATAGCTTTTGTTTGACAAGATCGCTCCGTAACTTCCAATCTTAAACCAAAGATGTTATGCAGTGGCGAGGGCGAAGACAAAGCGGTAATGTTGATGATCAGCGCGGAAGTGGTGGCGGAGGTGGCTTTGGTGGCTTACCGATAAAGGGAGGAATTGGGATTGTTATCGTCATTGTGGTAATCGGTCTGATCACGGGCCAGAATCCTTTGTCCTTATTGCAACAAATACCCATGGATAGCGGGCCTTCGGTTTCGCAATCAACACCCTATCAATCTACTCCTGAAGAACAAGAAATGGCAGATCTGGTTGGTGTGGTGTTAGCCGATACCGAAGATGTATGGAACAAGTTGCTTAGTGATTATCGAGAACCGAGACTAACAATTTTTAATGGCACCGTGCAATCAGGTTGTGGAAATGCCGATGCATCAACGGGTCCTTTCTATTGCAGTGCAGATGAACGAGTGTTTATCGATCTCAGTTTTTATGAAGAGCTAAAAAATCGATTTAATGTCCCGGGTGATTTTGCACAGGCTTATGTAATCGCCCATGAGGTGGGTCATCATGTGCAACATTTAATGGGTATCACTGATAAGGTTCATGAAATGAAAGGCCAGCTTAGTGAAGCTGAGTACAATAAACTCTCAGTAAAGCTTGAACTGCAAGCCGATTTTCTGGCAGGGGTTTGGGCACATCATGCCGATGCGATGTTTAATATAATTGAGGCCGGAGATTTTGATGAAGCCATGAATGCAGCCAGCGCTATTGGTGACGATCGTTTACAAAAGCAAGCTCAGGGTTATGTTGTACCTGATTCATTTACACACGGCACATCAGCCCAAAGGCAACGCTGGTTTAGGAAAGGGTACGAAACAGGCGATATAAATCAAGGTGATACATTTAGTACCACCAACCTGTAGAGTTTGGGTAAGAACCTCAGACGTGTGTATCTTTGATTGATGAGTGGCGAGCCAATATCTGTTTTTTATCAAATTTTAGTATTCTTTTTAGGTGGCTTGCTATTCGTAGCATCTGCGCTGTTGGTCTCCCGATTCATAAGACCCAATCGACCAAATAAACAAAAACTAACATCTTACGAAAGTGGTGAAACGCCACAAGGCAATGCTTGGGTTCAATTTAATCTTCGCTTTTATGTGTTGGCGTTAGTTTTTATTTTGTTTGAAGTAGAAGTAGTTTTTCTTTTTCCCTGGTCGGTGGTTTTTGCAAATAAAGAATTGATTGCCGAGACAGATGGAGCGTGGGGTTGGTATACCTTTGTTGAAATGCTGATTTTCATTTTCATATTAGTTCTTGGTTTAGCATACGCCTGGAGAATGGGGCATTTGGATTGGGTAAAATCATCGCCTGATGTAAAAGATGTTAAATCACCAGTACCCGATTCGCTTTACGCAGAATTGAATGAAAAGTATAAGCCACATAAAGTTACCAGTACGCCATGAAGGGATTGTTAGATCAGCAGTTTGAGCATGGGGGCGTCATCATCACAAAAGTAGATGACCTATTAAATTGGTCGCGCCTATCATCGTTGTTTCCCATGACGTTTGGGTTGGCTTGCTGCGCAATTGAGTTTATGAGCACGGGTAGTACGGTCTATGATATGGATCGGTTTGGAATGGTGCCACGTGCATCTCCGCGTCAATCTGATGTGATGATTGTTTCGGGTACGGTAACATTTAAAATGGCCGATCGCGTTAAGCAACTTTATGAACAAATGTCCGAGCCACGCTATGTTATTTCTATGGGCTCATGCTCTAATTGCGGAGGTCCGTATTGGCAACATGGTTATCATGTAGTAAAGGGTGTAGATCGGATAATTCCGGTAGATGTTTACGTGCCCGGATGTCCACCAAGACCTGAAGCCTTGATTGGAGGTATCCTTAAACTTCATGAGAAGATCAGAAACGAAAGCCGGATGAAGCCCACGGCTATCGAACAATTAATTGAAAAAGAATCTCATGTCTGACAAAAAGGAAGAATTGATAACCTTGATTCGTCAAGTTACTGATGAGGTTGCTGAAATAGCGAACTCAACTCCTTTCGGTGTAATCATAAAAGCGGAGTCATTACTTTCTGTGTGTGAATTACTCCATAAAAATCCAGCCGCCTATTTCGATATGTTGAGTTGTGTTACTGGTGTTGATAATGGTGTTGAAGCGGGAACGATGGAAGTCATTTATCATTTGTACTCTATTCCGTTAAATCAATCCTTGGCTTTGAAAGTGATCCTGTCTCGTGAGAATCCAGAAGTAGAGAGTGTAGTTAGTATATGGAAATCGGCTAACTGGTTAGAGCGTGAAGTTTATGACATGTTTGGAATCAATTTTAAAAATCATCCCGACTTAAGAAGAATTTTAATGCCTGCCGACTGGAAAGGTTATCCTTTACGCAAAGATTATCAACACGAAGAATATTATCGCGGAGTTAAAATTGAATACTGATTAATTAACAATGGATAGTGGACAATTGATAATTGGAAAGGAAAATGTGCTCAAGAGCAAGAGTTACTCTTTTGCATTAGAAATTGTTAAGGTGTGTAGAGACTTACAAAAAAATAAAGAGGTTGTCCTTTCAAAGCAATTGCTACGAAGTGGAACTGCAATTGGTGCATTAATAGAAGAAGTAAATCAGGGAGAGTCGAAAGCAGATTTCATTCACAAACTTTCAATTGCCAATAAAGAAGCCAACGAAACGCAATACTGGATTAGATTATTAATTGATTCAAATACGCTCAGCAAAAAGACCGGTGAACCGCTCCTTGAAAAGAGTATTGAACTGATAAAAATTTTAACTGCTTCAATCAAAACTTCTAAAGCAAAACGGTGAAGAAACTTATTTTCCATTATCAACTATCCATTGTCAATTGAAACAACAGCAGTACATATATAAGGAGGACAACCTAATCGACTCTGAGCCAAACAAGTTTCGCGAAAGCGAACTGAAGTCGGAGGAGATGATTATTAACCTCGGACCACAACATCCGTCTACTCATGGCGTGTTGCGTTTGGAGGTTTTATCGGATGGGGAAATAGTAAGGGATGTTGTTCCGCATATTGGTTATCTACATCGGTGCTTCGAAAAACATGCGGAGAGTCTGCCTTACAATCAGGTGATTCCTTTTGTTGATCGCATGGATTATGTGGCTGCCATGAATTCAGAGCATGCGTATGCAATGGGTGTAGAGAAGATGCTTGGCATTAGTGAGCAAATTCCAAAACGCGTTGAATACATTCGGGTGTTGGTTGCTGAAATGAATCGTATTGCATCGCACTTGATAGCGGTTGGCACATACGGGTTAGACTTGGGTTCATTCACTCCATTTTTTTGGATCATGCGCGATCGCGAACATATACTTCGCTTGCTCGAATGGGCAAGTGGCGCCCGCATGCTTTACAATTATATTTGGATTGGTGGATTATTTTACGACTTGCCGGTAGGGTTCGAACAACGGTGCCGCGAGTTTATAAACTACTTCAGACCCAAAGTTGCTGAACTAGAAACCATCTTAATCGACAATAAAATATTTATAGATCGCACTGCTAATGTCGGTGTTCTTCCTTTAAAGCTCGCCATTAACAGTGGCATCACCGGGCCTATGTTGCGCGCTTCGGGTTTGCGTTATGATTTGAGAAGGGTGGATGGCTATTCAGTTTACCCGGAATTAGAGTTTGAGATTCCAATTGGTGAGGGAAAGATGGGCAAAACAGGTGATTGTTGGGATCGAACTTCGGTGCGGGTAAAGGAGATTCATGAATCTCTTAAAATAATGGAACAATGCCTTGAAAAATTGGAGGGTGAACACAAACGTACTCGGGAATTTGATCCGCAAGTGTTGGTTCCTAAAAAGATTCGACCGAAGGCGCAAGAACTTTATATCCGTGCTGAAAATCCAAAAGGTGAGTTGGGATACTTTTTTAGAGCCGATGGTAAAAGTGATATTCCATTTCGCTGCAAAGCCCGGGCGTGCTCGTTTGTAAATCTTTCTATCTTGCCTGAACTTAGTAAAGGCGTGCTGATCGCAGATTTGATTGCAATCCTTGGTTCTATTGATATCGTTCTGGGAGAAGTAGATCGTTAAACAATGATTAAAATATTATCAGCAGATCAAATAAAAGCGTGGGATACATTCACCATCCAAGAAGAACCTATTGCTTCCCTTGATTTGATGGAGCGTGCGTGCCAGGCTTTTGTTACTTGGTTTGTGGAACGCTATGATGCAACAAATAAAATTGGGATTGTCTGTGGCACTGGCAATAATGGTGGGGATGGATTAGGAGTAGCCCGATTGCTGTATGATTGGAATTATCCTGTAAAAGTTTGGATAGTTCGCGGCTCAAGTAATAACTCAATTGACTTTACTGCTAATCTTAAACGATTAGATTCTAAAATTCCGGTTGTAGAGATTACCTCAGAAGTTACGGTTGATCAATTTAATGATCGAACAATTGTGATTGATGCAATTTTTGGTTCAGGACTGATTAGGCCAACGGAAGGAATTTATGCAAAGACTATCAATTGTCTCAATCAAGTAAATGGTGTTAGAGTTACCATTGATATTCCATCAGGCTTGCGTGTTGATCAACCTTCAACCGGAGCCATTTTTAAAGCGCATCAAACTGTTTCGTTTCAAATTCCCAAACTTGCCTTCCTTCAACCTGAAAATCAGGAGTGGCTTGGAGAGTTACATGTGGTTGACATTGGTCTTAATAAAAAATACTTAAAGGAAGTTGAGGCAACTCATTTTCTCACCACGTTAAAATCTGTAAAGAAAATTTTAAAGCCTCGTTCCCGCTTCGATCACAAAGGAAAGTTTGGTCATGCATTACTGATTGCCGGATCAACTGGAAAGATGGGAGCGTGTATTCTATCGGCTCGGGCTGGCTTGCGCTCCGGGTTAGGATTGCTCACTGCACATGTTCCTGGAAATGGCTATTCAATAATTCAGACGGCAGTTCCAGAAGCCATGGCAAAAACCGACCAGTCGCCAGACTTTTTTTCGGGTCGTGAAGCAGAGACTTTTTTTACAACCATAGGGATTGGTCCGGGATTGGGGCAGGCAACAGAAACTATCAAGGGGTTTGAGTATTTGTTACAGAACTTTAAAAAGCCGATGGTTATCGATGCCGATGCATTGAATATTTTATCGAGCAATCCACAGTTACAGAAGTTAATTCCTGAAGGAAGTATTTTAACACCACATCCGGGAGAATTTGCCAGACTGGTTGGGGAATGGGAGAATGACTTTAATAAACTTGAAAAGCTGAGGAAGTTTGCCCACAGCATCCAATCCATTGTAATTCTTAAGGGCGCTTACACAGCTATCTCAACTCCTGAGGGAAAATTATATTTCAACGCTACAGGAAACCCGGGCATGGCTACCGGAGGAAGCGGAGATGTGCTTACAGGAGTGCTAACCGGGTTATTAGCGCAGGGATATTCTTCTTTAGAGGCCTCAATTACAGGAGTTTACATTCATGGATTGGCTGGAGATTTGGCCGCTCGCGAAAAGGGCGAAGTCTCCCTGATTGCTGGCGATATAGTTGAATTTTTGCCTGCCGCCTTTAGAAAAGTGCAATAGAACGACCGAATTCAGAATTTATTTCAAATCGTTTTAAACTTTTGGCTCATTTCTTGCGTCTAAATGCTAGAAATACTCGTACATACGCATATAATGAACCTAAAGAGAACTTTTTATATCCTGCTGATACTGATTTTGACAGTCCAACTTGGATTTGCTCAAGTTAAAGAAGAAGCTTTTCGTCAGGGTCAACCCGATCCAGTTAAATTAATTCAAGTTTATCCTAATCCGGCAACAGAATATGTGAGTGTTAAGTTTGAAACTCCACTTGCAAAGAAAGTTAACCTTTCGTTTCATAATATTTTAGGGTCTGCGCTTAGTCTCGAGACAGAAGTCATTGATGATCATGAAATAAAAATCCGGGTTAAGGATCTCAATTCAGGGTACTACTTTATTTCTGTTCAAGATGAGAAAAATAATTTCAAGAGTACCTACAAGTTCTTAAAACGATAATCCTCGAATTTTATTCCTCGTTTCAATTTGCTATTTTTCAGCGATACCTGAAAAAAGTTGAATCAATTTGTTATAGCCATTGATATTGGTACCACCAGCACAAAAGCGCTCGCAGTTCTACCTGATGGAGTTGTGTTGCAAGTGCACCAACGATTTTATCCAACTCATTACCCTAAGCCCGGATTTGCTGAACAAGATGCCGATCAAATTCTGGAAGCTGTAAAGGAGGTCTTAACTTCTGCGGCATTCCATGTCTCATCCGATTTTCAATTAGCAGGAATTTGTTTCAGCAGCGCCATGCATAGTTTAATGGCGGTAGATCAACAGGGCAATCCGCTGACACCACTTATCATTTGGGCAGATACGCGAAGTTCAGCGCAGGCTAAAAGATTGAGGGGTACACCCGCTGGCAAAAAAATTCATGGCCACACAGGTACAGCGATTCACCCGATGTCACCATTTTGTAAATTGCTATGGTTTCGTGATCATGAACCGGAACTATTTGCACGGGCGCACAAATTTATAGGCATCAAGGAATATATAATCTATCAACTTTGTCACGAATATGTAATTGATTATTCGGTTGCATCAGCGACCGGTTTGTTTGATTTAGATTCTTTAAACTGGTCAACCGAAGCACTTAATGCCGCAGGAATTTCATCCGATAAATTGTCAAAACCTGTTCCTCATAATCATCAAATAAAAATCGTAAGAAATTTTGATAATCCTGAGTTGAATACTGTTCCGGTCTTTATAGGTGCTAACGATGGCTGCTTGGCGCAGCTTGGCAGTGGAGCTATGGGTGAAGGCGATCTTACAATTACACTAGGAACAAGTGGAGCAGTGAGACGGGTGGAAGGAGCGCAATTCATTGATGTTGATCAAAAATTGTTTCGTTATTTGCTGACTAAGGATATAAAAATTGTTGGTGGTGCTACAAATAATGGCACGGTAATCCTGGAATGGTTTGGTCGCGAGTTTGTTTCTCCGTCAACAAGCATGGTTGAATTAACAAAACTGGCGAATGACGTTCCTGCTGGCTGCGATGGTTTACTCGCATTGCCTTTTCTTCAAGGCGAACGGGCACCGATGTACAACCCAGATGCCAAAGGGGTATTCTTTAACATAACTCTAAGACATACGCGGGCTCATTTTGTTAAAGCCTTGATGGAAGGAATTTGCTTTGAACTCAATAGCATTGTTAAAAGTGTGGAGGCGGCCTGCGGTACATCAAAAAGAGTCTTGGTAAGCGGGGGAATAATTCATTCCCCAGAATGGGTACAACTACTAAGTACAGTTTTAGGCAAGCAATTAGTTGTATCTGGGGCTCACGATGCCTCGTCCTTAGGCTCTGCGGAAATTGCTTTTAATGCGTTGAATATTCCTTTTCATCAAAACACTACAAAAGGAGTAGAATATAGTCCTGACAGGAGCCAGCATATGGCTTATCAAATGCAATTTGAGGCATTTGAGGTTTTGTATGGTAAAGTTGAGGATCAATTTTGAGCAAACCCTTTCGGGTAGATTAGATACTTTTGAAAGATTGCTAATCTGTTAAATACAAGGGGATCATGCCCTCTGCATTTCTCACTGATAAAAAACTCAATCCTAGAAAGTAACAGCCACTGTAATCACTTCATTCTTTCTCTTAACTTTCACAGGTACAGTTTGCCCTTTTTCAAATTTACTCAAGGCATCCATGTAGTTTTGAATATCCTGAATGGGATATTCTCCAATCTCAATAATAATGTCGCCAGTTTCAATTCCAGCTCTTTGGGCGGGACGGCCTTCTGTTACGCCATCTACCAATAGACCTGCGGCATCGGATGTATAACTTGGCATAATTCCAAGGGTGACTTTAAAAGAACGAGATGAGTCCATAGATTTATTTTTGGTTGTAAGGAAAGCAAGCTTGGGTTCACTATCTAATTTCTCGATAACAGCGATAATTAATTCCAAAACTTCTTTTTCACCGGCATAATTTATTTTATCCCAATCGTCTGAGGGTTTGTGATAATCGCTATGCGACCCAGTAAAGAAATGCAACACCGGAATATCTTTTAAATAAAACGAAGTATGATCGGAAGGACCAACTCCCGCAGAATCTGTTTTGATTGAAAGTTTTGATCCAATACTTTTTAGTAAGGGTTCCCAAACCGGACTGGTTCCTGATCCGCTAACCGCAACGCTTTTTGTTGTCGGGTTCAATCGGCCAATCATATCCATGTTGATCATATAATTTACAGTGCTCAATTCAAGTGGTGGGTGTTCAGTAAAGTGTTTAGAACCAAACAAGCCAAGCTCCTCCCCGCTAAAACAGATAAACAGAAAATTACTTTTCTCTTTCACTTTATCGGTAGAAAAGTAACGGGCAAGTTCAAGAACTCCGGCCACGCCCGAAGCATTATCATCAGCACCGTTGTGAATTTTTCCTATTGGGTTTGCGTCTAGAGAGCTGCCATTTTCACCTAAACCTAAATGATCGAAGTGTGCACCAATTATAATTGTATTGGTTGCCTGATTATCTATGTAAGCAACAACATTATGCGCTATTCCTTCTGTACCTGTGCCATGCATGCCTCCTTTAAAAGGGAAGGATTGTGCAAACGTTGATGATTCTCCTTTTGGAGTAAGATTTAATTTTTTGAATTGCTTTTCAATGTATTCCATGGCCATCTTCTCTCCGGCCGATCCTGTTAGGCGTCCCTGCATGGCGTCATCCGCTAAAACTTTGATGTGGGCTTTAATATTTTTTTCTTCAATCTTTTGGCTAAAGGCCGAATAAGAAAGGGAGATCGAAAGGAAAAACAAAAGAAGGTTGCCTGTTTTCATAATATCAGTAATTAAATCGCATGTAAGATAAATTTCATTTGCTCTACAAAGTGTTAACATCAGGATTTTTTTTACCGAAATCGCCCTAAACCTTGTACTTTTGAAGTCGTAATTGATTATTCTATGAAAGGTCCAAATATTGTTTTGCTCACCGATTTTTCGCCCCTATCGAAAGTGGCTATGCAGTATGCACTTAAAATGGCTGCTCCGCTTGAAGCAAACTTTACCATTTTAAATATTGTGCGGATTGATGGTATCCCAAAAGCAAATTTGAGAACGAAACAAATTGAAAAATCGGTGGCTCTTGTTTCGCAGGAAGAAGGAGATAATCTGGTTGCCGAACTGCGAAGTCAGGTTAAGGGAAATTACTCGCTTGAATTCAAGCCGGTGAAAGCACGTACCGTTTCTGAAATGGTAAGAAAATATGTAGCCAAGCACCCAACTAACATGGTGGTGATGGGTTTGCAAGGTGCTTCGGCTATGAAAAAAGCTCGCTTAGGCGGAACTACGGTTTCAGTAATTGATGAATGCCTGGTGCCTGTAATGGCTATTCCGGCATTGGCCAACTACCAAAATTTGAAGCACATTGTTTACGCAAGCGACTTAAAAAACATTCAGAAAGAACTCGACATTATTGTTGAGTTTGCCAAAATATTTGGATCAGCCGTTCACATGATTCATGTCGCTCCTGTAATGGATAAAAAAGTTGACTCTACGATTCAAACTGTGGAAGCAGTTATTCAAAAAATGAACTACGCTAAGCTCGACTTCAAACTAATTTTAGAAGATGATGTAACTATGGCTATTGCCGGATACATTAAAGAAACCAAAGCTGATTTGTTAACAACCTTTACTCACAAACTTAGTCTGGAGGAAAAGATATTTGGTCGCAGTGTTACCCGTAAAGTTGCTTATCAGGCTATTACACCGTTGTTGGCGGTGAAGCGGAAGTAATTCTGTATTCAATACCTCTTTAACGAAAATTCTAATACCAATATATCAAGTCTGAAATAGTTTTTCAAAGCTTAGGACTAACTTTTTCAGTAGATTTGGTATAAGTTGGATGAAACACATTAGATTATTCAAATGTTATTCACAATGCTGTAGAACAGATGACTGCTGACCCACATCAAGCAATAAGAATGCAAATGGACATAAACCTTAAAATGTCTATAAATTCTAAACTCTCAATAGCTTCTAAAAGCGGATATTATCTCGCTTCTAGTGTTATTTATTCTTTTGAATTTGATTTACTTGACCGTTTACTATCGGAGTGGGGCACCACCAACGGAGAGGAGTTCAACAAATCATTAATTCAAATTATCAATAAAAACTTAAGGGAATTTAAAGAATTTATATCTCAATCAATACCTGAGAGACGAGAAATAACTGATTGTATTTTTGACTTATATGAGCAAAGAAATTTCATTGCTCTAATTCCACTTATATTGTCTCAAGTTGATGGAATAATGAAGCAAATAACTGGTGAGTATGGATTTTATGTTTCCAAAACCCAAAAAATGAGATATTTCGAAAATGATTTCTATTTTAATTTTTTTTCTAATTATGAGCAACTTAATGTAGAGAATAGAAATGACTATGAACTGTTTAGGGAGAAAGCAAATTCAAATGAATTCAACAGGCATTCTATCCTTCATGGCGAATCATACTCTTATTCAAGTGAACTAAATGCACTTAAAGCCCTGTTACTTCTCATTTTTATTGCGGAAATAAATGACGCCAATTAAATCACTAATAGATTTAATCAATTAGATTAACTTTTAACCCTTCATATCTATCAAAGAATGTCTCTTTTTGATATAATTTCAGTATTAATCGGATTTTTATTCATTGTTGGGATAATTGCAGGTTTCATTCTATTTGCATTTGTACTCTTAAAGAAAAAACTAACAGTTTGGGGCATACTGTCATATTCAGTTTCAGTAACATTTTTTATTTTGGCATTGTTAGATTTTTTTTTCAGGTTTTGGGAAGGTTTTCTTTTAGTAATACTTGGATTTATATTCTTACCACAAGTACACGAATGGGTTAAAAATAAATTCAAGCTAAAATATGCTTGGGCTATCATATCAGTTCTTGTTCTTTTGGTAATGTGCATTTTTATTCCTGTTACATCAAACTACAATAAACATTACGCTGAAATCAAAGCTGAAGAAATATCAAGACTAGCGTTGAAGCAAAAATATGAGGAAGAAGAAAAGCTTAAAAAACTTGAAGAAGAAAAGAAAGAAAAAGGTGGATATGATGGTTATATAACTCATGGAGAATTTTTTGCGGCAATTAGCGAGGCATATTTAGACGAAGCTACCATGTACATTGTTGATGGTGATGAAAAAGCCTTAGATAAGTTAATAAAAGCAAAAGCTGTTTTTTACTTAAAACCAAATATTGAAGTCTACCTAGTTCAAGAGAGTTCAAGAAAATATGATAAAGTTGAATTTAGAATTAATGAGGATAAACGCACAGCTTGGACGAGGAAAGACGCAATTGGAGAATCTTTTAGTAAGGAAATCTCAAAACAACTATTTAAAGAAAAATGGCCGTTTACTATTGAAAAGGGAACTCTTAGGTGTATTATAATTAAAGTCTCCCACTTGACCATACATAGTATTATTTTTAATGCTGGTGGAAAGAGTTATGCTATAAATGGGACAGCAAAAAATTGGGCTAAACGCAATGGGTATAGTAATAGCAATGAAATATGGAATCAAAATGTTCCAATAGGCCAAATAATTGAAGATGGCTTAAAGCTTTGTGAATAATTCTTTAAAAATAGAATCGATAGGGATTAAAGACGAAATATTTATTCTTTCATTATCCTTTCAAGGCAATATATTAAAACTCCGCATTCCCCGGAAACCTCGGGAACGGAATAACATCACGAATGTTGGTCATGCCGGTAACAAACAACATCAAGCGTTCGAAGCCGAGACCAAAACCACTATGCGGTGCTGATCCAAATCTTCTTAAGTCCAGGTACCACCATAATTCTTTTTCAGGAAGCTTCATTTCTTTAACGCGAGCAAGCAAGTTATCGTAGCGTTCCTCACGCTGTGAGCCGCCAATAATTTCGCCAATGCCTGGGAACAAAACATCCATAGCAGCAACGGTTTTATTGTCGTCATTCTGGCGCATGTAAAATGCTTTGATGTCTTTCGGATAGTTATAAAGTATTACGGGTTTCTTAAAATGTTTTTCTACCAGGTAGCGTTCGTGTTCCGATTGTAAATCAATACCCCAATGATCAATCAGGTATTGAAATTTCTTTTTCTTATTAGGATTTGAATTTTTCAAAATCTCAATGGCTTCTGTATAACTAAGTTTCTGAAATTCATTTTCGGTAACAAACTTCAATCGATCGAGCAAACCCAACTCACTGCGCTGATCTTGTGGTTTGGCAGCATCTTCATCCAAAGCCCGTTTGTTCAAAAACTCTAAATCTTCTTTGCAGTTATCCAACGCATACTTAACCAAGTATTGCAACAGATCGGTGGCCAACTGCATGTTGTCATGAATATCATAGAAAGCCATCTCGGGTTCAATCATCCAGAACTCAGCCAAGTGACGGGTTGTGTTAGAGTTTTCAGCACGGAAGGTTGGGCCAAACGTATAGATTTCACTAAGTGCTAGCGCATAGGTTTCACCTTCCAACTGACCTGATACGGTGAGGTTGGTTTCCTTACCAAAGAAATCTTCTTTGTGATCAATATGTCCTTGCTCATCGCGCGGTGGATTGTTACTATCTAATGTTGTTACACGAAACATTGCTCCGGCACCTTCTGCATCCGACCCGGTAATTACTGGTGTGTGGATGTAGAAAAATCCTTTATCGTTAAAAAATTTATGAATGGCAAAAGCCATTGCATGGCGAATCCGCATGACCGCACCAAACGTATTGGTGCGTGATCGCAAGTGAGCAATCTCGCGTAAGTATTCTAAGCTGGGTCTATTTTTTAATTGAAGAGGATAAGCTTCGGGATCGCAATCGCCCAAAATTATAAGTTCTTTTACTTTTAATTCTACAGCCTGACCTTTTCCTAATGATTCCACTAAATCACCCTCAACAGAAATACAGGCTCCGGTGGTAATCCTTTTCAACGTAGCCTCGTCAGTTGAATTTAATTCGATAACAGCCTGAAGATTTTGAATCGTTGACCCATCATTAATAGATATAAACTGGTTGTTGCGGAAGGTGCGCACCCAACCCTGAACTTTTGTGGGTTGACCGGTCTGGCTGGTGGCTAACAATTCTTTAATCTTAACTCGCTTCATAACTGGCTATTGAAAATTCGGATCGCAAAAAACGTCATTTTGGTTTTTTAATCAAAATGGATGAGCATA
>Ga0163148_10001273_pt1 | contig 33074 bp, 21 predicted proteins | sample OliLakLV19MP7P2_FD_148606 | JGI IMG/M metagenome (GOLD analysis project Ga0163148, IMG submission 148606) | Freshwater microbial mat bacterial communities from Lake Vanda, McMurdo Dry Valleys, Antarctica- Oligotrophic Lake LV.19.MP7.P2 | ecosystem: Environmental > Aquatic > Freshwater > Lake >... | reverse complement strand
GCGGTGTCGGCGCGATCGGCGGTCATGAGTACGCGCTGGATGCCGACGTCACCGTGACCGGAACGGTGCTCGGTGGGCGGTTCGGCGAGGTCGTCGCACGCGGTCAGTGATCCGCTATCAGTGATCCGAGAATCGCGCGTCGGTCGTTCGATCGATCGCGATCAGCGCCAGAGTTCCGGCCGGTTCCGATAGCAGCGCAGGCGGCCGGCGCTGGTGTCGTCCTTCGTCGCGGGAACCGCCACGACGATGTCCAGCCAGCCATCGCCGTCCACGTCGCCGATCGTCGAACGCCCCTTGTTGTAGGAACCTTCGAGCCGGCCCTTCGCCGTGAAGTTCCCTTGTCCATCGTTCAGATAGATCACAGCGCCGCTGTCGATGCTGATCGTCAACAGATCGAGGTCGCCGTCCTTGTCGAAGTCCGCCGGCCGGGCGTCGCGATACGGCTCATCACGCGGCAGGCCCGTGTCCGCGTGCGCCCACGACTTCTTCTCCGCGTCGTAGGCCCACACGCCGACGTAGTCGCGCTGCGCACCCTTGTCCTGGGGATTCGTGATGATGGCAGCCACGATTTGCAGCCTGTTTCCCGGCAAGAACTGCCCGACCGCCACAGAGTAGATCGTGTTACCGATCGTGGGCACGGGCAGACCGACGGAGATGTCCTCGAAACGCAGCGGGTCCCCGGGGTGGACGAGGATCGCCTTCAGGCCTTGGTTCGAACCGATCACGAGATCGTCGATGCCGTCGCCGTTCAGATCGGCGAGCTCGATGTCCTTGCCCATCGAACGCTCGGGCAGGATGCCGACCGATTCGGGCAGTCGACGCATGCCGCCCTTCCCGTCGCCGAGGAAGATCACGGCCCCGCCCTCGAAGTGAGCGATCGCAGCGACGTCCGCGTGGGCATCACCGTTCAAGTTGCCGGCGTCCACGTCGAGGAAGAGGAACGCGCTCTCGACCTTGCCCGGCGAGCGGGTCCAACGCATCTGACCGTCGTTCAAGTAGAGACGCAGCGCGTCCGTGTGCGCCGAGAGCACGAGATCGTCGATGCCGTCACCGTTCACGTCGGCTGCCGCCGCCGGACCGTAGGCCATGTCGCGCGGCAATCCGGGTCCGGCGCCATCCTGCTCGGGCGGGCCTGCGATGCGCAGCGTCCACGATCCATCGGCCATGGACTCCCACGCCGAGTAGCCGTCCTCCTCGCGATTGCTCGCCACGAGATCGGCGCGGCCGTCCCCGGTGAAGTCGTGCAGGAACGGATAGCCGATCCAGGTCCCCGAAGTCGGTAGCCCGCGTTCACGAGTTTCGAAGGCGAGCACGGGCTGCTTGAACTCGCGCTTCGGGCGCTTCGGCCCGTCGAAGAGCTTGCGCGCGTCTTCGGCAACACGCGGGGTTTCGGCCATGGCCGACAACGGGTCCGGAGGGGAGGAGTCGGTCACAGCGGGCGGCCCCGGCGGCTGGGCCACCTGAGATTGCCCTTGGCGGGCGCCGAAGTACCAGCCCAGGCCGAGCGCCAGGACCACCACGAACAGGACGAGCGGGAGTTGCCTCACGGTGGCTCCGAAAGAGTGAGAAAGCGGCTTGTTTCAGCGGGGAAAACGAGTTTCCCTGGTGCGGAAGGGGATGGAAGGCGCAGGGTGGCCTGGGGGTCGATCCCGACCCAGCATGCCGTCTTCGGAAGGGAACTCGCTAGGACAAGAGTGATTCCGCTTGCGCGTCCGGCCGACCCGGGGCAAAATGCGTCTTCCTGCCATGGCTCTGTCCCTTCGAAACTCTTCGCGCTACTCGCTGCTGCTTTCGGTCCGCCCACACGGCCCGATCCCCGCACCGAATGCTTGTGGATTCCCCGATTGGGATGGTAGTTCTTTCCCAGGTTCGCCCCTGCGAGAGGCCCGGAGCCGTTCCGCTTCCGAATTCAGTCGAGAGTGCCTTTCACGGGGTAACCTCCACTGACGCGGGACCCACCGGTCCCTCCACGCCAGCTAGCAACGCAGTCGTTCTGCCTCGCTGATCCCGCACGATCGCCGAGGCTTCCAGATCTAGAGACTTCTTCCCTCCCCGAGCCAGCAACATGAGCATCAACAAGTTTCTTCTCACGGGGCTCACCGCCCTCGGACTCGCCACCGCGGCCTTCGCCGACGGACGTAATCCGGGCAGCCTCCTGCTCTATCCGGAATTCGACAACCGGACGATGAACGTCACGCTCTTGACCGTGACGAACACCAACAGCGACTTCACGCCGGGCCAGGGCGGATTCGGATTCGCCGGCACCGTGTTGGTCGAGTTCGTCTACATCGGCAAGATCGGCACGGGCGGCGTGGAGCTGTCCTGCCTCGAGACGAACCGCACGGCGCTCCTCACGCCGAACGACACGCTGACACTCCTCACGTACGCGCACAACCCGCAGCACGAGCAGGGCTTCGTCTACGTTTTCGCCCGCAACCCGAACACGGGCGCGGCGATCGTGTTCAACCATCTGATCGGCAACCTCGTCACGTTGAACGGCCTGTGGCAGCTCGACTACTCGATGAACCCGGTGTCGTTCCTCGGCATCGGTGCGGGCGCCGGGACGGCGACCGACCTCGACGGTGACGAGATCCGCGATCTCGACGGCACGGAGTACGAGAACGTCACGGACGAGCTCTACATCCCGCGCTTCCTCGGCCAAGGCGGCGCGTTCGACAGCGAGCTCATCCTGGTGGGCCTCGCCGGTGGTCGCCTGTTCGACACCGTCGTCAACTTCTGGATCTACAACGACAACGAAGAGGCGTTCTCCGCCCAGTACCTCTTCCGCTGCTGGCAGCGCGTGAAGCTGGCCTCGATCAACGGCGCGTTCAACCAGTCGTTCCTCGTGAACACGACGCAGAACCCGCTCGAGATCCTCGGCGCTCCGAGCCGCGAATCCGGCTGGTTCAAGGTCTACGGCAACACAGCCTTCTCCACGGCCGAGCAGATCCAAGACCCGGCCATCTACGCGGTTCTCATCGAGATCATCGGCTCGCACGGTGCCGCCGACCTGCCCTTCGAGTCGCCGTCGATCAACGAGCCGCGCAACGGCGCCCTCTTCCCGACGGGACCGTTCGGTGACGGGGACCCGATCCCGGTCAACAACGACAACCAGTAACCAACCGACGACGGTCGCGTGGGGCTGCCCTTCGGCAACTCCCGCGCGCCCCGATCACCGCGGACGGTGCGGACTCTCCGCGGTAGCCCCCTCGGGAACGTTTCAGAACGAAAGCATGGCCAGCGCCGCAAGGTGACCCTCGGGGGTCGCACTTGAGGCGCTGGTCTCTTTTTTTGATCCACGTGAGGGCCGCTCGCGCGCGGGCCTGCGGCTAGAGTTGGGTGCCGTCGGAGAACTCCGGTCGGCGTCCCGTCTTCTTCTCACCCGCGCCCGCTCCGCTCGTACTCCAGTCATGCCGCGCACGCACGCACCGCTCCTCTTCGCACTCTTCTCTCTCGGCCTGAGTTCGTCCTGTGACCGGCAGGCGCCCCCGCCTCCGGCTCCGGTCCAACCCGTCGTCGTGAATAAGGAACCGACCGACGCGGCCGTGCTCGAGCGCTCGCGACGATTCTGGGCGAACGCAGAGAAGGGCGACTGGATCGCCAACTACGACATGCTCTGCGCGGAGATCCAGCGCGAGCAAGCGCCTACTCTCTATCTGCAAGGCAAGAGCTTCCACATCTACGAGAAGATGCGCGTCATGGAGGTGGTCGCGCGCAAGGACGACCTGATCTTCGTGCGCGTCGGCGGCCTCTGGACGCCGAACCACCCGCGCGCCAAGGAAGTGGAGCTCGAGCCGGGTCAGACACTCACGCAAGACGTCGAGCTGATCGAGATGTGGCGTTGGGAAGGGAGCGAGTGGAAGTACGTTCGCCCGCTGCGCTCGGAGGATTTCTTGGAGCAGTTCCCCGAGCTCCAGCCGAGCGCGTCGAACGCAGTGCCGCCGGCGACGACCCCGAGCAAGTGACGCGGGCGAGCGCGTCTTGACGGACCCCGAGCAAGTGACGCCGGCGAGCGCGTCGCGACGGACCCGAGGAGCCGGTGCCGGGTGAGGCGCCGAGCGCGTCGCAAACGATGCGACGCACGCGCAGCCGGTGACGCACAGAGAAAGTTTCGATCGAGGTGGACACGTTGTCCCCGACGCGCGTCCGTGAGCGTTCCTGGAGCTGGTCCTGCGGAGTCGCGGACTGTTCGCGGGGTCATGCTCGGCTCGCGAGCCCCGCGGTCGAGGATTCGGCGCCCGCCCCACTGACCGCGTAGCTCGGGTTGTGCGAGCACACGTCGATCGACCTCCTGTGGCCGTGGCGCGAACTCCGTCGTCCCGCGTACGACGCGGTGGAACCCACCCCGCACTCGTGGCGTTCGAAGCCCTTGCGGGGAGCGGTCCTGTTGCAGCGCCTGGTGGAACCCACCCCGCACTCGTGGCGTTCGAACCCTGTACCCAAGGGACTCGCTCACGTGTCGCCGGCCGCCTGCGTCCTGGTCCACCGCGTCCAGCGCACCGGCTCGACCAGCTTCGCAGGCCGACGTCTGAGCTTTGTAGAAAAGACAACGTGAGTAGCTACTCAGAAGGAACTTGGTTTCCTGCTTCCGACCCTTGGATCACCTCGGCATGATGACACCATCAGGCACCCGCCATCCGCGGCGGGGGCCGACGTCCGCTCCCGGGCAGTAGATCGGGAGGGGACGGTGCCAGGGCCCCGGGACCGCTCCCGCCGACCCTCGCTCCGTCGCCGGACGCCGCACCGCACGCATCCGAAAAAGGTAGGAATTCGATGGGCTCCCGACTCCCTGCGGGGTTCGTCCGCGCCGCCGCGGCGCTGGTCTTCGCCTCATCCGCCGCCTTCGCCGGTGGGCGCAACCCCGGCAGCCTCTTGCTCTTCCCCGAGTACGACAACATCGGTGGGAGGATCTCGCTCCTCTCGATCACGAACACGAACACCGACTCGCTGAACGGGACGGTGGACGTCGAAGTCGTCTGGCTCGACGGCACGCCGGGATCGCAGTTCCTCTGCGGCGAGACGAACCAGACGTATCGCCTCACGCCGAACGACACGCTCACGCTGCTCTCGTCGGTGGAGAACCCCAACGCGCAGAAGGGCTTCGCCTACGCGTTCGCGAAGGACGTCCAAGGCCGTGCGATCGCGTTCGATTGGCTCATCGGCGATACGCTGCTCGTCGACCCGGTGTTCCAGCTCGACTACGCCGTCACACCGCACACGTTCACGTCGCCGCGATCGAACGGCCAGCTCACCGACCTCGACGATGACGGTCTGCGCGACCTCGACGGCCTCGAGTACGAAGCCGGTCCCGACAAGATCTACGTGCCGCGCTACTTCGGCCAAGGGCCGCTCGCGACGAGCGAACTCGTGCTGATCAATCTCACGGGTGGATCTCAGTTCACTGCGATCGTCAACTTCCTCGCTTACAACGACAACGAGGAAGTCTTCTCGCGGAACTTCTCGTTCCGCTGCTGGACCAAGGTTCCGCTGACGACGATCTCGCAGCAGTTCACGCAGGACTTCCTGGCGAACAACACGCAGGACGACGTCGCCGAAATCGTCGGTTATCCGGCGCAAGAGACGGGCTGGTTCGAGCTCGTCGGCTCGCGCGCCTTCTCGAGTGCGGCGCAGTTCCTCAATCCGACGATCCTCGCCTTCCAGATCGAGACCGCCAACACGAGGAGCGGTGCCGAGCTCGCCTTCACGACCGGCACGCGCACCAACGGGGCCCTCCTCCCGAACGGGGTCCTCGGGGACCCGGACTGATCCACGCAGTCCCTCCTCACCGGCTGACCTCCTGCTCCACCGCTACCGCAACTCGACGCACGCCATGATCTCGACCTTCACGCGGATGCTCGCCGCTTGTTCCCTGCTCGCCACGACGGCGCTCGCGCAGACGCCGCCGCCGCGGATTCAGCTCTGCGCCCCGACGCAGACGATCCCGCTGCAGTCCACGAACTGGCAGAACAACCTCAGCTTCCCGAAGTTCGATCCCGCGCTCGGCATCCTCGTCGGCGTGCAGGTGTCGCTCGGTGCACAGGTCGAGGTCGCCGCGATCTTCGAAAGCCTCGATGCGCAGCCCGCGGTCATCAACTTGACGCTTTCGGGCGTCGTCGACGTCTTCCGACCCGGTCCGCTCACGAGCCCGATCGTGAGCGCGAACCCGACGTTCATGAGGACGGAGAGCGTGACCGCGTACGACGGCATCACCGACTACCGCGGTACCTCGGGCCGCAGCTTCCCGGCGCAACTCTTCACGCAAGCGTCGAGCATGAACCTCGGGACGATGTCCGACCTCACGCTCTTCACGGGGCCGAGCGGAAATCCCGGATCGATCACGTTGCCCGTGACGGCCGCGGGCGCGTCGATCGCGACCGGCGCCGGCAACTTGATCAGCGCGTTCGCCACCCGGGCCGGCGGCGACATCCAGGTCTGCTACCTCTACTACCCGGACTGCAACAACAACCAGATCCCGGATTACCTGGAGATCCAGGGCAATCCGAACCTCGACCGCTACGGCATCGGGACGTGTTTGCCGGACGGCATCCTCGATGTATGCCAGCCTGAAGCGGACTGCGACAGCGACGGCTTGCCGAACCGCTGCGAGCTCGTGGGCAACGACTGCGACGGGAACCTGTTCCCCGACAACTGTCAGCCCGACTGCGACGGCGATGGGCTGGCGGACGCGTGCGAGATCCTCGCCGGAGCGCGCGACCGGTACGGTCCGACGACGTGTACGCCGGACGGCATCCCGGACAGCTGCCAAGTGCAGCCGGACTGCGACAACGACGGGATTCCGAACCGCTGCGAGCTGGTCGGCAACGACTGCGACGCGAACCAGTTCCCCGACAACTGTCAGCCCGACTGCGACGGCGATGGGCTGGCGGACGCGTGCGAGATCCTCAACGGAGCGCGCGACCTCTACGGTCCGACGACGTGCACGCCCGACGGCATCCCGGACAGCTGCCAGATGCAGCCGGACTGCGACAACGACGGGATTCCGAACCGCTGCGAGCTGGTCGGCAACGACTGCGACGCGAACCAGTTCCCGGACAACTGTCAGCCCGACTGCGACGGCAACGGGATCGCGGACGCGTGCGAGATCCTCAACGGAGCGCGCGACCTCTACGGTCCGACGACGTGCACGCCGGACGGCATCCCGGACAGCTGCCAAGTGCAGCCGGACTGCGACAACGACGGGATTCCGAACCGCTGCGAGCTGGTCGGCAACGACTGCGACGCGAACCAGTTCCCGGACAACTGTCAGCCCGACTGCGACGGCAACGGGATCGCGGACGCGTGCGAGATCCTCAACGGAGCGCGCGACCTCTACGGTCCGACGACGTGCACGCCGGACGGCATCCCGGACAGCTGCCAAGTGCAGCCGGACTGCGACAACGACGGGATTCCGAACCGCTGCGAGCTGGTCGGCAACGACTGCGACGCGAACCAGTTCCCCGACAACTGTCAGTCCGACTGCGACGGCGATGGACTGGCGGACGCGTGCGAGATCCTCGCCGGCGCTCCGGACCTCTACGGTCGCGCTTCGTGCAGCCCGGACGGCATCCCCGACTCGTGTCAGGTCCTGCCGGACTGCGACAACGACGGGATCCCGAACCGTTGCGAACTCGTGGGCAACGACTGCGACGGGAACGCGTTCCCGGACAACTGCCAGCCGGACTGCGACGGCGATGGCATCGCGGACGCGTGTGAGATCCTGAGCGGCGCGCCCGACCGCTACGGTCGGTCGACGTGCACGCCGGACGGTGTCCCGGACAGCTGCCAAGCGCAGCCGGACTGCGACAACGACGGCTTGCCGAACCGTTGCGAGCTCGTGGGCAACGACTGCGACGGGAACTTGTTCCCGGACAACTGTCAGCCCGACTGCGACGGCAACGGCCTCGCGGATGTGTGCGAGATCCTGGGCGGAGCCCGCGATCTCTATGGTCCGACGACCTGCGCGCCGGACGGTATTCCCGACAGCTGTCAGGTCCAACCGGACTGCGACGGCGACGGGATCCCGGATCGCTGCGAGCTCCTCGGCGGCACGCCCGACACCTACGGTCCGGGCACGTGCACCGCGGACAACATCCCGGACTCGTGTCAGCCCGAGCCCGACTGCGACATGGACGGCACGCCCGACCGCTGCGAAATCGCGGGTGGTGCGGTCGATCGTTACGGTCGCACGACGTGCGTGCCGGACGGCGTGCCCGACATCTGTCAGGCCCAGCTCGACTGTGACGGCGACGGTCTGCCGGATCGTTGCGAGCTCGTGAACAACGACTGCGACGGCAACCTGTTGCCGGACAACTGTCAGCCGGACTGCAACAAGGACGGCACGATCGACGCCTGCGAGGTCGACTGCAACGCCGACGGCACGCCCGACGAGTGTCAAGCACTCGACGACTGCGACGGCAACGGCATCCCGGACGTGTGCGAACTCGTCGGCAACGACTGCAACACGAACAACATCCTCGACACGTGCGAGAAGGACTGCGACGGCAACGGAACTCCGGACGATTGCGACATCGCCACGGATCCGACCATCGACTCGGATGACGACGGGATCCCCGACACCTGCCAGTGTCTGGAGCTCGACCGCCACCGCCCGGGCAGCCTGCTGCTCTTCCCGAAGTACGACAACCGTTCGGCACAACGGACGCTCTTCACGGTGACGAACACGCACCCGTCGCAATCGATCGACGTGCACTTCGTCTTCCGTGACGGCACGACGTGCCTCGAGTTCAACTACTCCGAACGCCTCACGCCGAAGGACACGATCACGCTGCTCACGCGTGCCGTGAACCCGACGGCGAACCAGGGCTACGCCTACGCGTACGCCCAGAGCACGACGACCGGCCAGCCGATCGTCTTCAACCACCTGATCGGTCAGGCCCTCGCGATCGACGGCATCACGACGTTCGAGTACGCGCTCGACGCCGTGTCGTTCGAAGGCATCGGCAACGGGATGAACACGAACACGGACGTCGATTCGGACGGAAGGCGCGACCTCGATGGACTCGAGTACGCGCAGGCTCCGGACCAGATCCTGATCCCGCGGTTCCTCGGGCAGACCGAAGTGTCGGCCAGCGAGTTCGTCTTCGTGGACCTGACCAGCGGACCGGCGTTCCAGACCGTCGTCGACTACCTCGTCTACAACGACAACGAGGAAGCGTTCAGCGGTCAGTACCAGTTCCGCTGCTGGCAGTGCATCACGCTGACGAACCTGGCGGGCTCGTTCTCGAACGCGTTCCTCAGCGGTCTGTCGTCGAACGATCCGAAGGAGATCCAAGGTCTCCCGGGCTTCGAGACGGGTTGGGTCCGGTTCGACGGACGCATCGCGTTCTCGAACTTCACGCAGATCGACGATCCGGCGATCTACGTGGTGCTCATCGAGCGCCACGCGGGCTACGCCGCCGCCGACCTGCCTTACGAGGTCTGCTCGCAGGACAACGGGTCGCTCTTGCCGCTCGGTCCGCAAGGCGACAACTGATTTGGGGAGACGGAAGCCCTGCTTCCGGCCTCGGTCGAGCCACGGCGCGCGCCCCGCGTCGTGGCTCGCCTCTTTTCAAGCGATCGCGCGCGTCGTGCCGATGCGCGTCGTCGCGCCGGGTAGCACCGCGCGCTCCCGCGTCCATGGGCGGGCACGCATCGTGCTCGGCACTACAACCGCGAATCGAGATAGGCCGTGAAGCCATCGCGGCCTCTCGCGCTGCGCAGCGTCGCCACATGATTCTGAGAGCGTGTAGGCTCGATGTCTTCACACGCTCTCAGGTCAGGATGCCGGGCACCACTCGACCGAAAACGTCGGTCAAGCGGAAGTCCCGGCCCTGATGCCGATACGTGAGCCGCTCGTGGTCGACGCCGAGCAGGTGCAGCATCGTCGCGTGCAGGTCGTGCACCTCGACCGGGTTCTCGACGACGTTGTAGCCCCACTCGTCCGTCTTGCCGTAGGTGATGCCCGGTGCGATACCGGCACCCGCGAGCCACACGCTGAAACAGCGCGGATGGTGATCGCGGCCGTAGTTCTCCCGCGTGAGATCGCCCTGGCAATACACCGTGCGCCCGAACTCACCGGCGCACAGGACGAGCGTCTCGTCGAGGAGTCCGCGCTGGCGCAGATCGGTGACTAGCGCCGCTTGAGCCCGATCCGCCGCCGAACATTGCAGACGCAATTCCGCGGGCAAGTTCGCGTGTTGATCCCAACCGCGCAGGTAGAGCTGGACGAAGCGCACACCGCGCTCGAGGAGTCGTCGCGCGAGCAGACAGCTCGCCGCGAACGTTCCCGGCTTCCGTGCTTCCTCGCCGTAGAGCTCGAACGTGGACGCCGGCTCGCCCGCGAGATCCATGAGATCGGGCACGGACGCCTGCATCCGGTAGGCCAGCTCGGCCTGCTCGATGCGCGCACGTACCTCGGGATCGAACGAGCGCTCCGCTTCGCGCGCATTCAGCGCGCCGACGAGGTCGAGGAACGCGCGACGATCCGTGCGCCGGACACCGGGCGGATCGGCGAGATGGAGCACGGGATCGCCGCTCGAGCGTAGTCGCGTGCCTTGGTGCTGGCTCGGCAGGAATCCGGCGCCCCAGAAACGCGCCGACAAGGCCTGCATGTTCCCGAAGCCCTGCGTGATGAGCACGACGAAGGACGGGAGGTCCTTGTTGGACGAACCCAGTCCGTAGCTCGCCCACGCGCCGAAAGACGGTCGTCCTGGTTGCTGATGGCCGGTCTGGAAGAACGTGATCGCGGGCTCGTGGTTGATCGCTTCGGTGCGCATCGAGTGCACGAAACACAGCTCGTGAGCGACGCGCGCCGTGTGGGGGACGAGATCCGAGAGCCAAACGCCGTCCGCACGGTTCGCCGCGCGCTCGAAGGCGAACATGGACGGTGCGCAGGGGAACTTCGTCTGTCCGCTGGTCATACCCGTCAAGCGCTGGCCGCCGCGGATCGAGTCGGGGAGCTCCTCGCCGAATCGCTCGCGCAACGTCGGCTTCCAGTCGTAGAGATCGAGTTGGCTCGGCGCGCCCTCCATGTGGAGGTAGACGACGCGCTTCGCTTTCGGCGGATGGTGCAGCCCGGCCGCGGCATCGAGCGACGGCAGGCCGAGTGCGGACGCGCGTTGGCTCCCGACCGCGGACGCGAGCCCGAGCATCCCGACCGAGGCGGAGATGGATCGCGCGCCGACCCCGAAGAAGCGGCGGCGCGTCAGGTCGAGTGCACGTTCTCGGCGAGGGTCCATCGAGGTCACTGTCGCGTGATCGCGGCGTCGAGGGACAGGATTGCGCTCGCGACGAGCGTCCACGCGGCGAGCTCGGACGGATCGAGCGTCGTGTCGAGCGGGGCCTCGCCCACCGCAAGCAGTTTGCGCGCGTCGTCGGGATTCGATCCGTAGCGCGCGCGGAACCGATCCAGCGCCGCGTGGAGTGCCGTGATCTCGCTCTCGTCGAGCGGGCGACCGGTCACGCGCTGCGCCAAGACTCGGAAACGCTCGTCGTCGCTCGCGCGGCTCGAGTCGCTCGCCGAGTCGGATGCCGAGTCGCTCGCCGAGTCGGACGCCGAGTTGAATGCCGAGTTGAATGCCGAGTTGGATGCGGAGTTGGATGCGGAGTTGGATGCGGCGGTCGGCTCGCGCAACGTGCGCATCGCGAGCACGCGCGCCGCTTCGACGAACTGCGGGTCGTTCCACAGGGCGAGTGCCTGCAGCGGCGTGTTCGTGCTCGCGCGGCTGATCGTGCACGACTCGCGCGTCGGCGCGTCGAACGCCGCGAGCGTCGGCGGCGGTGCCGCGCGCTTCCAGTAGGTGTAGAGACTGCGTCGCCACAAGTCGCGACCGGATCCGCGTTCGTACACACGCGTGTTCGAAGCCGGCATCGCGACCTCCTGCCACAACCCCTCGGGCTGGTACGGCTTCACCGAGCGACCCCCGAGCTCCTCGACGAGGAGACCCGACGTGTAGAGCGCTAGATCGCGGATCGCCTCGGCCGGGAGCCGCATGCGCGGGAACGACGCGAGCAGTCGGTTCAGGGGATCGCGCTCGTCGAGGTCCGCGCGTCGCGTGGAGCTCTGTCGATACGTCGCGCTCGTCACGAGGAGCCGCAGGATCTCGCGCGAATTCCAGCCCGAATCACGATAGGTGACGGCGAGCCAGTCGAGGAGTTCCGGATGACTCGGCCACTCGCCCTGCAGGCCGAAGTCCTCGCTCGTGCGGACGAGCCCCGCGCCGAAGATCAGCTCGAACAGGCGATTCACCGCGACGCGTGCGACGAGCGGGTTGTCGCGATCGAGCATCCAACGCGCGAGTCCCAGCCGATCCGCGGGCGCGTCGTCGGCCAAGCGACCGAGAGCAGCGGGGACCGTGCGTGCGACAGGTCGGTCGAGGTCGGGCTCGTCGTACTGCCCGCGTCGCAGGACGTACGTCGGCCGCGGCACCGCGAGTTCCTTCATGACCATCGTGCGCGGCAGCTCGGCTTCGAGCGCCGTGGCGCGCGCTTCGATCCCGGCGATGCGCTCGCGGGCCGCGCGTGCCGTGCTCGAGCGTTGGAGACGCCACGCCAGCGCGAGTCCTCCGTCGAGCGCGCTCCAGCGCGCGTCGCGCGGCAAGAGACCCGCGACGAGCAGGCCGGCGAGCTCGTTCACACCGGGATCGGCACGGAAGTAGAAGCCGCCCTGACCGCCCGTGTTCACGTCCTTCAAGACGAGCGTCGATCGGCCGCGCGGGAAGGTCACACGGGCCTGGTCCTGGCCCGCCGCAACTGCGCGCTCGACGTCGCGCGAGGCGACTTCGCGGCCATCGACGTACAGGCGGAATCCGTCGTCGCTCCCCAACGAGAGCGCCGACTCGCGCGCCGAAGGTGCGTACACACGGCGGCCGACGTACGTCGCGACGACGCCGCCGGGCAGCGTGTTCAATGCGCCGTCCAGGAGTGTCGGATCCGCGCGCCAGCGCCGCTCCGGCTGGCCGAAGTCGCGCGCCGGATCGAGCGCGGTGTCAGTTTCAGGGCCGAAAACGTGCTCGAACGCGTCCTTCTTGGAGCCGGCCTGGAACGGGCCCGCGACGTACCAGGTCCCGAACGCGAGCGGCAGTCGTGCGAGCAGCGCTTCGCTCGCACGAGCCACGCGCACCCGCACGCGACCCAACGTGTGCCGTGCGTAGTTCGAAGCGTGCTCGAGTCGGATGGTGAGATCGGTCCCGCCCGCGTAGCCGAACGGCTTCTCGCTCTGGAACAACGCCGATCGTGGACCTGCGCGGCGGTGCGCGTCGACGGCCCAACCGAGGTCGTCGCCCGAGTCCAGCGCGTTCACGACGCGATGATCGCCGTCCGCTTGTTCGTGGTCGGCCCAGGCCCACGTGAGTTCGACGCGTTCCGTCCGCGCCGGGTCGTCGCGCCGCTCCGCGCGGACGGTGACTCCGGTCAGCACGGCGTTGCCGTTCTCGGCGCGGCCGACGCGACCCTGGGGCAAGCTCGGATCGTCGAGCACCTCGAGCAGGATCAGCCGCAGCCCTTCGGCCTGCGTGCGTAATGTGAGTACGAACGTGTCACGGTCCGGATTCGCTTCGGATGCGAGCACGGAACCATCGGACAGCACTTCGAGGTGTGCGCCCCCCTCCGAGCGCGCGGCGACGACGACCGGTGTCTCCCATGTGAGCGCGGATTCCGCAGTGATACGGGCGAACTCCGACTCGCGCTCCGCGGACTCGGTCGGATCCTCGCGTTCGAGCTCGACACGTGCACGCGCGAGGTCCGCGACGAGAGCTTCGCGCTCGCGACGTTGCTCCGGCTTCGGGAGGACGAGGAACGGTTCGAACGCACGCTGTGGGTCCGGCAGCTGCGAGTAGAGTCCCGGTTCCTCGACCGATCCGAAGAACGAGAGCAGCGAAAAGAACTCGCTCTGCGAGACCGGGTCGAACTTGTGGTCGTGACAGCGCGCGCAGCCGAGCGTCATCCCGAGGAACACGGACCCGGTCGTCGCGGTGCGGTCGACTGCGTACTCGACCAAGTACTCCTCGGGGATCGCGCCGCCTTCGTCGGTCGTGACGTGATTGCGCAGGAATCCGGTCGCGATGCGCGTCGCGTCCGTCGCTTCGGGGAGCAGGTCGCCGGCGAGTTGTTGCGTCAAGAACTGGTCGAACGGCATCCCATCGCGGAACGCGGCCAGAACCCAGTCGCGCCACGGCCACATCTGACGGCCCGCGTCGGTGTGGATGCCGCACGTGTCGGCGAATCGAGCCGCGTCGAGCCACGGGAGCGCCATGCGTTCGGCGTGACGCGATCGATACGGTTCCTCGGTGAAAAATCGCTCGACGAGACGCTCGAACGCATCGTCTCGGGTGTCGCGCACGAACGCCTCGACCTCCTCCGGAGTCGGCGGCAGCCCTGTCAGATCGAGGAAGACACGCCGCGCGAGCGTCGCGCGATCGGCTTCGGCGCTCGGAGCGATACCTTCGGCTTCGAGCTGCGCGAGTACGAAGCGGTCGACTTCAGTGCGACACCACTCCGGGTCGCGCACGGAAGGCACAGTCGGCATCGTCGGCGCGACGAAGGCCCAGTGCGGCTCGTACTGCGCCCCCGCCTCGATCCAGCGACGCAAAGTGTCGCGCTCGTCGTCGGACAGCGCGCGCTTGCCGCTCGCGACGGGCGGCATGCGCTCGTCGGGGTCCTCGGCGTGCACGCGTTCGAGCACGAGGCTGGCGTCCGGATCGCCGGGCACGATCGCCGCGCCCGCGCGCCTCTCCGCCGTCGCGCCCTCGAACGTGTCGAGGCGCAACTTCGCTTCGCGTTTCGCCGCGTCCGGTCCGTGGCAGGCGAAGCAACGGTCCGAGAGGATCGGCCGGACGTCGCGGCCGTAGGTCGGGATCGCCGTGTGCCCTCCGCTCGCGAGCAGGAGACAAGCCGTCGCCGCGACGGGGAGGGAGCACAGACCGAAGGTGTGGATCGCGATTCGCACGGTAGCGGAACCGGCCGCTCGCCTTGAGCGTAGGCGGGAGCGTCCGATGCGTCCACGCGCGAGATGCCTGGACTTCAGCGATAGGTGCGCCAATTCCGCGGGGACACCAGGACGTCCGAGCCTTCGCTCAGGTTCAGCACGGTTTGCCGGCGCTGCGAGAGCTCGACCCACAGCGGAGTTCCGCCCTGGAGCGCTAGCTCGATCCGCACGGCTGGACCCGCGGCGTGGATTCGCGCGACGCGCGCACCGATCGCACCCCTGGAGCGCGCCGAGATCGGATCGACCTCGATGTCCTGCGGTCGCAGATAGACGCGCACCGCGCCGCTGCCGCGCGGAGCATCGACGGGGAGCGGCATGCGCCACGGGCCGAACGACACGTGGCTCGCGTCCTGCACCCCCTCGAAACGATTGGCTTCGCCGAGGAACGACGCCACGAACTCCGTGGCGGGTCGGTAGTAGATGTCCTCGGCCGTCCCGACCTGCTCGATGCGACCGCGATTCAACACGGCCACGCGGTCCGCGACTTCGAGCGCTTCGGCTTGATCGTGCGTGACGAAGACACTCGTGATGTGGAGTTCCTCGTGCAGGTTCACGAGCCAGCGGCGCAGTTCGGTGCGCACTTGCGCGTCGAGTGCTCCGAAAGGTTCGTCGAGCAGCAGCACGCGCGGCTCGATCGCCAGCGCGCGTGCGAGCGCGACTCGTTGTCGCTGTCCGCCGGAGAGCTGGGCCGGGAGCCGCTCGGCGTACTCGGGCAGTTGCACGCGCTCGAGCAACTCGCCGACTCGTTTCCGGATGCCGCTTTCGTTTGGTCGCGCGCGTCGCGGCCGTGCGCGCAAACCGAACGCCACGTTCTCGAACACGCTCATGTTCTTGAACAACGCGTAGCTCTGGAACACGAAGCCGACGCGTCGGTCGCCGACCGCGAGGGCGGCGACGTCCTCTCCGTCGAAGCGGATCGGGCCGCTACCCGGATCCGCGTACTCGAGGCCAGCGAGGATCCGCAGGAGCGTCGTTTTCCCCGAGCCCGACGGCCCGAGCAGCGCAACCAGGCTCCCGCTCTCGACGTCGAGGGAGACATCGTTCAGGACGCGAGCGGTCCCGTAAGTCTTCGTGATCCGTTCTGCGCGCACGCTCATCGCGGGAACTCCGATCGCGAGGCGCTTCCGCGCGCGAGCATGCGCACCTCGCGGTTCTCGATCACGGTCTTCACGATCAAGGTCACGAGTGCCAAGAGCGCGAGCAGCGACGCGACGGCGAACGCGCCCACGAAGTCGTACTCGTTGTAGAGGATCTCGACGTGCAGCGGCAGCGTGTTCGTTTCACCGCGCACGTGTCCCGAAACCACGGAAACGGCGCCGAATTCGCCCATGGCGCGGGCATTGCACAGAACGACGCCGTAGAGGAGCGCCCACTTGGCGCTGGGCAACGTGACGCGCCAGAACGTGGTCCAACCGGAAGCTCCCAAGGACACTGCGGCTTGTTCGGCGTCCGTACCCTGCTCCTCGAGCTGCGCGACGAGTTCGCGCGCGACGTAGGGGAACGTCACGAAGACCGTGGCCAGGACGAGGCCGGGCGTCGCGAAGATGACTTGGATGTCGTGCTCGCGCAACGCCGGTCCGAACCATCCGCGTGCGCCGAAAACGAGCACGAAAACGAGCCCCGCGATGACGGGCGAGATGCTGAGCGGCAGGTCGACTAGGAGCAGCAGGATCCCGCGCCCACGGAAGCGGAACTTTCCGAGTGCCCACGCCGCGGTGAGCCCGAAGGCGACGTTGATCGGCACCGCGACGCCCACGACGAGCAGCGTCAGTCGCACGGCCGAGAGCGTGTCGGGTGCCGATACGGCGACCCACCAGGCGATCGGACCCTTGCGGAACGCTTCGAAGAAGACCGCCGCGAGCGGGACGAACAGCACGAGTCCGAGGAAGGCCAAGGACGTCGCGATCAGAGCACGCCGCGCCCAGACGGGTTCCGCGAGCGGTCCGCGGTGGATCGGCCTCGTCGCGCTCATCGAGTTCCTCCACCCGATCGTTTCGCTGCGAACCGCTGCACGGCGTGGATCGCGACGAGACCGGCGAGGGACAGAACGAGCATGAGGATCGCGACGGCCGAGGCTCCGGCGTAGTCGTATTGCTCGAGCTTCGTGATCACGAGGAGCGACGCGATCTCCGTCTGCATCGGCATGTTGCCCGAGATGAACACGACGGAGCCGTACTCTCCGACGGCACGTGCGAAGGCCAAGGCGAAGCCGGTGCACAAGGCCGGCAGGAGCGCCGGCGCGACGACGCGGACGATCGTGCGTGCGCGTCCGGCGCCCAGGCTCGCCGCGGCTTCCTCGAGCTCGCGCTCCAAGTCGTGGATCGCGGGCTGCAACGTGCGCACGACGAAAGGGAGTCCGATGAAGGTCAGCGCCACGACGATTCCCGCTGGAGCGAAAGCGACCTTCCATCCGAGCGGTGCGATGAGGCCTCCGATCCAGCCGTTCGGCGCGTAGACCGCCGTCAACGCGATCCCTGACACCGCGGTCGGCAGCGCGAAGGGCAGATCGACGAGCGCATCGACGAATCGACGACCCGGGAAGTCGTAGCGCACGAGCGTCCAGGCCACGATTGCGCCGAAGACGCAGTTCACGAGCGCCGCCAGCGCCGACGCGCCGATCGACAACTTCAACGCAGCGATTACGCGCGGTTCCGAGAGAGTGGCCAAGAACTTCGGCCAAGTGAGTTCCGCCGCCTTGGCGAAGAGCGCTGCCAGCGGAATCAGCACGACGAGCGACAAGTACGCGACCGTCATCCCGAGCGTGATCCCGAAACCGGGAAGGACGCGCGTGCGCGCTCGACCCGACGACGCGAGACTCGTGCGGCTCGCGCTCATGGGCCCGTGCTCATTCGCCCGGACGATACAGCACGTCGAACTCGCCGCCATCGGCGAAGTGGCGTGCGTGCGCCTCGCGCCAACTCCCCGCGACCGCGTCGATCGTGAACAGATCCAACTTCGCGAAGCGCGCCAAGTCGTCCTTCGCAGCGGAAGCTCTGTCGCGCGGCCGGAAGAAGTGGCTCGCCGCGACGCGCTGACCCTCGGGTGCGTAGAGGAAACGCAGGTAGGCTTCAGCGAGATCGCGCGTCTTGTGCCGGTCGACGACGGCATCGACGACGGCCACGGACGGCTCCGCCTGAATCGAAGTCTGCGGGACGACGATCTCGAAACCATCGGACGCGAACTCCTTCTGGATGAGGAAAGCCTCGTTCTCCCAAGACAGGAAGACGTCGCCGAGGCCGCGCTGCGCGAACGTCGTGGTGGAACCACGCGCGCCGGAATCGAGGACGGGAACGTTCTTGAAGAGCGCCGCGATGAAGGCGCGGGCCTTGCTCTCCGCGCGCTCGACGTCGGCCTTGCGAGCCGGATCCTTCAAGGCGCCGAGGTCACCGAGTTCCGTCTTCAAGGCGTGACCCCAGGCCGCCAAGTAGTTCCAGCGTGCGCCGCCCGAAGTCTTCGGGTTGGGCGTGATGACCTGGATCCAGGGCTTCACGAGATCGTCCCAGCCCGCGATGCCCTTGGGGTTCCCCTTGCGGACGACGAAGACGATCGTCGAGGTGTACGGCGCGCTGGCGCTCGGGAGCCGCGACTGCCAATCGGCGGGCAGGAGTTTCCCGTGGTCGTGGATCGCATCGATGTCGTGCGCGAGTGCGAGCGTCACCACGTCCGCCTCGAGTCCGTCGATGACGGCGCGCGCCTGCTTGCCGGATCCGCCGTGCGATTGCCTGATCTCGACGTCTTCACCGTGCTGGCGCTTCCATTCGGCGGCGAAGGCGTGATTGAACTCCGTGTAGAACTCGCGGGTGGGGTCGTAGGAAACGTTGAGCAACGTGCGCTTCTCGCTCGACGCGACGACCGGCCGAGTGGGCAGCGCGAGCGTGGTACCGAGCACGACGGTCGCGAGCGCGAGGACGATGGCGAGGCGGTGCTGCATGGAGGTGAGGGCGTTGCGGATTCGTGCGGCGCTGATGCTCGTCGAAGCGTCCTTCTCGGACCGCCTCTCAAGACCTTTTTGCGCGTGGCTTCGCGGACGCGACCGTCGAGTCTCGCGCCGTGTGTCCCCCCGCAATGGATGTGCCGCGCGTTACAGGGCCGTACGGGGGCTCCTCCCGCTCGAAAGCAAGGGCATGTGCTGGAAATCCGGGGTCGAGCTGCGTATTACCCGTCGCAGATGCTGGAAAACCAGGATACGCTCGCAATGTGCCTACCCCCGATGAACTGACGCTCGATGCGTGGCGGGCAGCCAGCTTGGCCCACGGTCTCGAGGACGCTCTCGAGAGCCTCGTTCCCCGGCTCGTGAGCAAGTTCGGCGCGGTCGCAGGCGCGCTCCAACTCATCGACCTCGATCGACGTCGCGTGACCACGGCCGCGAGCTTTCGCGGTGCCGCTGTCGGCCGCGACGATCGCGCGCGCGGCGAACTCGAACCCGAGGCGCTGGAGCGGATCCTCGTGTGGTGCGGCCGGCGCACGACGACCACACGCCGCGCCGACACACCTCCCGAGCTCGTTCCCGCGGGTTGGTCGGGGCCGTTCGTCGCTGCAGCCGTGCGTCTCGGCGACGACGTGGTCGGAGCGTTCCTCCTGCTGGGCAAGGAGAACTCACGCCGACTCGATCTGCTCCAGTCCGCAGCTCGCGCGCTCGTGGAGCCGCTCGCGGCGGCGATCGAGCACGACCGCCGCATCCACGAGCTCTCGCGCCTGCGCGAAGCCGCCGAGGCCGAGAATCGTGCGCTCAAGACGCGTCTCGGCCGCACCGACATCAGCGTCTCGGTCGTGGGCGCGGAGCGGGGGCTCGCCGACGTGATGGAGCGCGTCGCGAAAGTTGCCGGCACCGATGCGCCGGTCCTCATCCTCGGTGAAACCGGCTCGGGCAAGGAAGTCATCGCGCGCGCGATCCATGAACGCTCGAGTCGCTCGGGTGGCCCCGTCGTGCGCGTGAACTGCGGCGCGATCGCGGCCGAGCTCGTGGATTCCGAGCTTTTTGGCCACGAAAAGGGCAGTTTCACCGGCGCGACAGGCACGCACCGCGGTTGGTTCGAGCGTGCCGACGGCGGCACGCTGTTCCTCGACGAGATCGCCGAGCTGCCGCTGTCGGTGCAGGTGCGACTCCTGCGCGTGCTGCAGGACGGCACGTTCCAACGCGTCGGCGGACAGCGCGCACTCTCGTGCGACGTCCGCCTCGTCGCGGCGACGCACCGCAACCTCGAGGAGATGGTCGCGGAGAAGACCTTCCGTCAGGACCTGTGGTACCGCATCGGCGTCTTCCCGATTCGTTTGCCGGCGCTGCGCGAACGGCCGCAGGACGTTCCCGAACTCGCGGCGCACTTCGCGATCTCCGCGGGAAAACGCCTCGGAGCCGGTCCGCTCGCTCTGCTGCGCGAGGACATCGAGCTGCTCGTCGCCTACGACTGGCCCGGGAACGTCCGCGAACTCGCCGCGGTGATCGAACGCGCGGCGATCCTGGGCGACGGGAAGTGGCTCGACGTGCGCGGGGCGCTGGGCGGAGCACCGCGACGCGGCGCGGTCCCCGGCGAGGGGCGGGGCGTGGAGTCCGCGGCGCCGTCGCGGTTCGCGCGCTCCGCTCACGAAGCCGAAAGGGCCGAGAGCTCAGGCGAAAATCTTGAGAAACACAGTGTGGATCGCTTCACCACGTTGGCCGATTCGCAACGCTCGCACGTCGAGCGCGCGCTCGATGCGACGCGCGGTCGCATCGAAGGTCCGCACGGCGCGGCCGCGTTGCTCGGGATCAACCCGCACACGCTGCGATCGCGGATGAGGAAGCTCGGGATCGCGTGGACCAGCTTCCGCGCGCCGCGGTTGTGATCGCGGAGTGGGGCCAGGGCTTCGAGGACGCCCGTCGTCTCGACTGGTGCACCTCACAGGGTGAGGACACCAGTCGAGATGCGCTCGAGGCCCGGACCCGCCGAAGCGAGACCGAGCCTCGAACAACAATCAGCGAACGAACCCGTCGACGTGGGTCGACAGGTCCATCCATGTCACGGCACCCAGACGACGTTCAATCCGTTGCTCAAGTTGAAGGTCGACGTCGTGCAGAACGTCGCCGAGTTGCGGTACCAAGCCTGGTACAGCCGCGTCGCACCCGCCGCCGGAACGGACCCCGCGCTCGACACCGGCGCATCGCCGGCGATCCCGAATCCGTACGAACAAGCTCCCGCTGCGTCGGCGACGCGTCGCCCGAGGCGTGTGACCGTCGAACCGACGCAACGCAATCCGTCCCCGAACGACTGCGAGACGACCGCCGTGCCCTGGAGGAAGATCATGCTCGTGCTCGGGGTCAGCGTCGACGCGGCGAGCACGAACGTATCGCTCGAGACGCTGGTCGTGCCGAGACCGAGGAGCAACGCGCCGTTCGTGTCGAACGAGTTGTCGCAACCCTTCTCGGGGCCTCCGATGTTGCCGCACGGACACGCGGCACCCGTTCCATCGCCGTAGCAGTAGCCGTAGGTCGTGGGCCGGAAGGTCTCGACGAAGATGTCCACCGCGCCGTTCGTGTCCGGCGCAACCAGGTTCGTGGACGAGCTGGCGAAGGCCACGGTGGATCCGTCCCCCGAGATCCAACCCGCCACGCATTCGTTGTTCGCCTGCGCGCCCGCCGGTCCGTTGTCGACGCGCCACGTCCGGTTCTCGACCAGGTCGCGCACGAAGATCGAGTTGCGGTTGTTCGAGTCGTTCGGAACGAGGTTGGCTGCGCCCGATTCGAAGGCGACGAACCGCCCGTCGGCCGAGATCGAGGGGTGATAGGGGAACGGAGACATGAACGGCCCGCCCGCCGCCGAGATCTGCTGCGAACTCCGACTGACCTTCGTGGTCGTCGCAGCGATGCGATCGCGGATGAACGTGCCGCCGTACCCCGTGTCGCCCGGCACCACTCCCGGGGCTGACGTGTTGAACACGACGTAGCGCGCATCCGCGGACATCCCGACGCCCAAGCTGTCGCCGAAGATCGGGGCGCCGGTCGAGGTCGCGCTGATGAGGCTCGTCGTCGCCGTCGCGGTGTCGCGCATGTAGATCGTCAGGAATCCCGTGTTCGCGCCGGGGACGAGGTTGCTCGCCAAGCTCTGGAACGCGACGTAGCAGTCGGTGCCGTTGGGATTCGAGGACACGGCGATCTGGCCGCTGGTCGCGCCTTGGCCGGCGAATCCACTGCCGAAATCGGCCGGCACGCCGCCGGGTCCGACGCTCAGGATCTGGACGGGAGTGCCGATGTTCGTGCGGTCGTACACGAAGGCATCCGCGAAGCTGTTCGTGTCGTTCAGGACGAGGTCGGCGGCCCCGCTGTAGAAAGCGACCCAGCGTCCGTCGGCGGAGATGCCGGGGCAACACGATCCACCGCTCGGTCCACCCAGGCCGTTGCTCGCGACCACGAAGGTGTTCGTCTGACGATCCAGCAGGTAGACGTCCGTGCTGCCGTTGCCGTCGAGCGGGCCCAAGTTGCTGGCGAGTGTGTGGAATGCGAGATACCGACCGTCCGCGGAGAGCACCGGCGCGTCGGAGTCACCGTTCGCTTGGATTCCGAGATGTTGCGTGACGAGCGTCGTCGTCGACGTCTGCCGATCGCGCACGTAGACGTGCCGCGCGCCGCTCGTTCCGCCGGCCGTGAGGTTCGTCGCGGTCGACGCGAACGCGACGTAGCGCCCGTCGTGACTGAGTGACGGCAAGTTGGAACCCGCGTTCGCCTGCGCGCCGACGGAATCGACGTTGACGCGCGCGACGTCGCCTTGCGCCGCGGCGATCGAGGAACCGAGGATCAGTGCGCCGACGAGACAGAAGCCGTGAGCGATGAGGCGGTGGTGCTGATGCATGGTCATCCGGTTTCGCGAAGAAGGATCACGGTCGACCTGTCGAGGACGACGGGTCGGAATCGATTCGCTGGAGCTTCGACCCATCCAGTGGAGCTCGACCCGGCGGAGAGCGCAATCCTCGGGGGCGAAACGCGGATGGACGAGGCTGTGGATCGTGACCCAGGTGTGTTCCGGTCACCGACTCTCCGTCCGTCGCTTTTCCCGGCCTGCTCACGCCGAAAATCGACCCGTCGCGGGGGAGCGTCGTGGGGCGGACGAGGACGCCGTTGCCCGGACCGTCGGCGTGACCGAGGTCACGTCGTTCATGACGCGGCCCGCGCTCATCGCCCGTCTGCCTTGCGCACGAGCTCCGCTTTCTCCCGGTACTTCGTCACCGACGCCTCGTCCCCGCGCGCCGTGTAGAGCTTCACGAGGTGGTCGAGGAGGAACAGCTTGTTCACGGCCCAGAACTTCGGATCCTCGCCGATCGCCGTCCAGCCGTTGAGCAAGAGCGGCTCGGCCTCGTCGAGTCGGCCCATCCCGGCGAGCGCTGCGCCGAGTTGAGCGCGCGTGTAGGTCCGTAAGGGCGAATCGGCTGGAAGCGATTCCTCGTAGAGCGCGAGAGCGTCGCGCAGGATGGTTTCGGCAGCGGCCCACTCGCAAAGATCGAGCAGCAAGGTCGCGAGTTGATCGCGTGCTCCACGGGTCAGGGTGTGCATCCGCCCCAGGCGCTCGACGCGCAGCGCCACGGCTTTCTCGAGCAAGGGACGCGCTTCGGCCGCGCGCCCCATCTGCGGCAGGATCTTGGCCAAGTCGACCCAATTCTCGGCGAGGTCGGCGCGATTCGGACCGAGCGTTTTCTCCCAGATCGCCGTGCTGTCGAGCAGGAGGCGCTCGGCTGTCGTGAAATCGCGTTCCGCGACCTCGACCTCCGCCAGCCGACGCAGGGTATCCGCGACCGCGAGGCTCTCCGCACCGAAGATGCGCTCGCGCATCGCCAACGATTCCTCGAGCAGTGCGCGCGCGCCGTCGAGATCCTTCCGCATCCGCAGGATCGAGGCGAGCGAGGCCAGCGACGTCGCCGTGTCGCGGTGATCGCCTTGCAGCCGTCGGCGCAGGTCGAGCGCGCGACGCGCGAAGGCTTCCGCGCGGTCGAGTTCGCCGAGGCGCGACAGGGGTGTCACGAGATCGGACGCGATCTCGGCGACGTACGTGCTCTCACCGCCGAAGAGCTCCTCGCGCAGAGCCAGCGCGTGTTCGAAGTCCGTGACCGCGTCCCGGTACTTTCCGCGAGAATCATGGATGTTGCCGCGCACGCGCAGCGCCGTTGCCGCTCCGAGCCGAACGCGCGGCGTGTCCGAAACCAGAACGCGGAGGGCGTGTTCGACTTCCACGAGCGCCTCGTCGAGGAGGTTCGCTTCGACGAGATGGAACGCGAGACGCGTGCGGCGGATCGCCGTCGCTTCGGAATCCGGGCCGTCGAACTCCTTGCGCAGGGCGACGTAGCGACGCGCGCAGTCGACAGCGCCCGCGGAATCGCCCAGGTTGTAGCGCACGTTGGCGAGCACCTCGAGCGCGCGCGCGCCGAGTGGAGTCGATCCGAGACCCTGGTCTTCCAGCGCGGCGAGCGCGTCGCGAACGAGCGGTTCGGCCTCCGCGTAACGACCGCGCCCCGCGACCGCATCGGCCAGCTCGATGTCGAGACCGACCGCGAAGTGGGGATCCTTCGTCGGCGCCTTGGACTGCAGATCCTTCGCGATGCGGTACTGGCGTTCCGACTCCTCGAAGCGATAGATGCCTTGGAAGGCGCGCCCGAGCGTGCTCCGTAGTGCGAGTTCGGTCCCGGGATCCGTGCTGAATACGCCCGTGTCGAGCCTGCGCGCCGCCTCCAGGACGATGCGGCTCACCGGGATGTCGCGCTCACCGGACTCGAGCGGGTTCGCCTGCGCCAACATGTCCGTGAGGAAATCGCGCACGCCTTCCGCGCGGCGCCTCGAGTCGGCCGCTTCGACCGCGCGCTGTTCGGCAAGGACCTGGTTCGCGGCGGCCAGCGCGCCCTTGCGTTCCGCCTCTTGCGCTTTTTCCGCGGCGAACGCGGCGTTCTGGTCGGCGACCGACTTCTGCCAGAGGCTCCCGATCAGGCCGGCGACGAGGAACACGATCGCGGCTGCGGCAGCGCCCGCGAGCGAGCGGTTGCGCGCGACCCACTTGCGGAGCTCGACGACCGCGCCCGTCTGGTAGGCCTTGACCACGCGGCCCTCGAGGTACGCGCGCAAGTCCTCGGCCAACGCCAGCGTGTCCGAGTACCGGTTCGCAATGTCGCGCGCCATCGCCTTCTCGCAAATGGCTTCGAGCTCGGCCGGCACGTCGCTCCGTAGTTCGCGCAAGGGTTGCGGGGGACCTTGGATCACCGCGTCGAGGACCTCGACGTTGGTCCTCGTCACGCCGCGCACGACGTAGGGCATGTGCCCGACGATCAAGTGGTAGAGCATCGCGCCGATCGCGTAGACGTCGGAACGAGCCGAGACCTCTTCGATGCGCCCGCGCGCCTGCTCGGGCGGCATGTAGGCCGGCGTGCCGACGACGTCGCCCTCCATCGTGACGAGCGGCGAATCCGACGAATCGCTGCGGTCCTTGCGCCGCACCGTGCGGATGCCGCTCGCGACCGCGGGGTCGCGCAGGCGCAAATCGTGCTGGTCCGCGCGCCCGATCACGCGCGCGAGACCCCAATCCATGACGTAGACTTCGCCGAAGTTGCCGACCATGACGTTGGACGGCTTCAGGTCCCGGTGCACGACGCCCTTCGAGTGCGCGTAGGCCATCGCCTCGCATACGCGCAAGAGGACGCCGAGCGCGCGCGTGCGCGACCAACCCTCTTCCTCCTGTGCGACGAGTTCGAGGATGCGGCCGAAGTGCCGACCCTTGACGAGCCGCATCGTGAAGTACACGCGTGCCTCGGCGTCGATCCCGATCTCGTGCACCGGGACGACGCAGGGGTGATCGAGTTGTCCGGTGATCTGCGCCTCTTCGAGGAAGCGCGATACCCGACGTCCGTCGAGATCGGGATCGGCGGGATCGACTTGGCCGCCCTCGCTGCCGAGGACGACCTTCATCGCGAGTTCACGCCCGATGTCTTCGTCCCAGACGCGCAGCACCGCTCCCATTCCGCCGCGCGCGATCTCGCCGCGCAGCTGGTAGCGCGCGCCCTTCGATCCTTGCGCGAGGATGCGCCGCAAGAGCTCGCTCGAAGCCGTTGACGCGGACTTCAGGACCGACGACGACGGCCGCTCCGTGGGCGGGATCGCCGTGAGTCCGGCCGCGCGCAGGTTCGCGAGCGCGCTTGCGTGCTGCTCGTGGAGTTCACGCAGTCGCGCGGCTTCGGCCGGGTGATCTGCGCAAAAGGAGTGAAAATCGGCGCCGGGCCCGCGGCGCAGGAACTCGACGTAGAGCGGATCGGCTGCTGGGTCTGTCATGCGGGCTTCCCACACATCGCACGCGGTGCGCGAATCCTGATGGGCATGCGAGTCTAGCTGAGCGGCGCGCCCGACTGCCCGTCGACCTTCGCGGTCCGGCGGGCGGCGGCCCTTCAAGGCTCGACCGCCTCTATCACGAGGGTGTGTGCAGCGATGCGGACCGGCCGCGGGGTCAAAGCGGCGTCCGTCGCGCCGAGTACGTTGGTGCTCGCGGGCAGGAGCAAACGCCAACGACCCCGTGCCGCAATGAGCGCTCAGAGCGTGTGAAGAAATCACACGCTCTCGCGACGCGAAGCGTCGTCACATGAATCTGAGAGCCCGTAGACTCGATTTCTACACGGGCTCTCAGCGGAGTCGACCCGATTCGCGACCAGCGTGGTCCTGGAACCTGCTCCAGGCCGTCCGGGTAGCGTGTTCGATGCTCCGTGCGGCTACCGAGAGAACACGCGGCCCGTCTCCGCCACTTCCCGAGGAGTCCATGGTGCACCCGATCGTCCTGATGCCTCACGCGCAGCCGTTCAATTTCATCGACAAGTGGGCTCACCCGATCTGGCGGAAGATCGGGGTCTACCTTTGGTCGATCGAACACAGAGACGGGTACCTCGCCAGCTACGTCGGACAGACTTCGAGTCGCGGCGGTTTCGACCAGCGAATTTGGCAAGAGTACAAGCACTGGGAGTCGGGAGGCGATCGCCCCGTGGACTGTGGGCTCTACGTCCGAGGCCTGCGCCGGGAACTTGCGGTTCGCCCGGCTGACTACCCGATGGGCGAGATCATCGCGCTCAAGGGGTGCATCCGCCTGTGGCTGATGCCACTGTTCAGCGCCGAAGAATGCGTACAAGCCGAACGGTGGCTTGTCTCGCAGCTCTGTCGCGGCGACGTTACGCGGCAATTCCTCGCCAACGTTGCTCCGGACTCCTACGGCCCAGATACCTCGTGGCCGGTCCGCATCGACGCTCCGCCCGAGTTTCGAGTCTTTGGTCTGACCTTGCCTGCGCCCGATCCCGGACCGTGATCGGGCGGGACTCTGGCGGTGGAGAGAACCGAGGTCCACGTACGGAGATCCGCGCCGCGGAGTCGGCCTCCGCACAGCACAGACGCGCGGCCTCGGCCGGGCGTTACGCGCAGAACGATTCGAAGTCGCGGAGGTCCCCGAGGCCTGGCCGCCCTCGTCAGAGTTCGACGCGCACGATGCGGCCCGCGTGTGCGTCGAGCTCTATCGATCGCGGTTCGGCGGCATTGCTCGTCACGCGGATCGCGACCTTGCCCGTCGGCGCGAGCTCGTACCACACGACTCCGCGCGGAAGTTCGCGCGCGGCGTACTCGATGCCGCGCGACGAGAGCGCGATGCGCGCGCGTTCCTCGGGTCCGTCGAACGCGATGCGGAGCAGCGCGCCGGGGGCGAGCGTGACGAGCGGAACGACCCGCGTGTCCGTCGCAAGGATGTCGAGCCGCTCGAGCCCGATCCGGCCGCGCGCGTCGAACCCGATCAGCGTGCGTGCTCCCGGCAACGCTTCGAGATCGTTGCACGCGCGCGAACCGTGCACGTGCCAGCGTCCGCCGCCGACCCTGTGCTGCTGGAATCGCCAGCCGTCCACGAACTCGAACGCGACGAGGTTCGCGCTCGCACGGCTCGAGGCGTTCTCACCGGGCGCGACCGGAGTCCACGGACCGTCCGCTCCCTATGTTTTCGTCATCGGCCGGCGTCTTCGAGCCCGACGCATCCAGCGCGAGTTCGCGCGCTTCTCCCGGCGCGAGCGCGAGATCCTTCGTGAGCCAAGCACCGAGACCATGGCTCGTCCCCGCGTCGAAACGGATCGCGAGCGGGACTTCCGCAGGCACGTCGCGAATCTCGAAGCGTCCGTCTGCGTCGAGGTCGCCGATCCAACGTTCGTCGACGCGCGTCAATCCCGTGCGCGGCGGCCAGCACAGATCCTTCCACGACACGAGCACGGCGACGTGGTGTCCCGGTCCCGGCGGCAGACCGTCGACGCGGCCACGCAACGTGGACGAAGTGCGCACGCGGATCGGCGCGGCCCACGGCGCGTCCGCACACGGATCGACGATCGTGCGCGCGTGACCGGTAGCGGTGATCGTGAGGTACTCGACGGAATCGTACGGCTCGTGATTCGTCGCGTTCGAGGAGAAGTTCTTGGGCTTCGCGGTCAGCGCGAACTCCCCGCGCTCGTTCGCGTCCGTCGCCGGCGTCTTGAACGACGGATGGGGGTCGATCCTCGCGCCGGCGATCGGCGCGCCGTCCGATTCCTGGACGATGCGACCCTGGAGGGACGGCGCTTCCGGCGCGGTCTGCATCGCGTGCGCGATCGCCGACCTGGACATCGCCAGCAGGATCGCTGTGCACATCGTCACCGCGCTTCGCTCAGACGTGGTGCACGGGCCCTTCGCCGCGCGATGCGGCGAGGATCGTGCGGCGCACGTAGACCGGCACCATTTCACGGCGCCAGACTTCATCGCCGGAGATGTTCGGCATCGGGTGACACTGCGTGTGCGCGGAGTCGGCGGCGAGGCGCGCGCCCTCCTCGAACTCGGGCGTGTTCGGCACGCGGCCCTTCAAGTGTTCTTCGAAGCGCTTGAGGCGCAGCGGTCGGGCTTGCATCGCCGTCACGACGGCATCCGCGGTATCGACGGCGCCTGACGCGTCGAGTTCGAGCCGCACCGCGACGCCGAACAGCGGGAAGTCGATCGATCCGCGCTCGCGCAGCTTGCCGTACGCGCCGCGGTGCTGCGCGGTCGTCGGCGGGATGCGGATCTCGACGAGCACCTCATGGGGCTCGAGCTTCTTGTTGTACGTGCCGTCGGCGAGCCACAGGTCGTCGATCGGCAGCGTCCGGCGGCCGTTGGGCCCTTCGATCACGAGGTCCGCGCGCAGCGTCATCAGCGGCGGCGCGGAATCGTTGCTGGCGGCCGCGACGCACTTCGATCCGCCCTCGACGACGTGGCAGAGAGTGCCGTCCTTCTTCAGGCAGAAACCCAGCGCTTCGCGCCAGAAGTACGTCTGGTTGTACCACTGGCAGCGCGTGTCCAAGAGCACGTTGCCGCCCAGCGTGCCCATCGCGCGCAACTGCGGACCGGCGACGAGACCGGCCGCTTGCGCGAGCGCCGGAAAGTGCGCGTTCACGCTCTCGTTCGATGCGACGTCGGCGATCGAAGTCATCGCGCCGATCGTGATCCAACCGGATTCGAGACGACGGATGCCGCGCAGTTCGGCGATGGCAGCCAGCGACACGACGAGCGGCGGCGTGAACAGTTCGTGCTTCACGTTCGGCAGCAAGTCGGTGCCGCCCGCGATGACCATCGAGCCCGGGTTCGACACGAGCAGCGCGACCGCTTCGGTCACGGTCGTGGGGGAGGCCAGCTCGAACTTCGGGAGACGCAGCATCAGTGCGTGCCCTTCGGCGGACGCGCGTTCGGCGTACTCGTGCGAGCCGTCGGCGCGCCGGCGATGGGCGCGAGCGCACCGCGCGTGCTCGCGTTCGCGCGCAACGCGGCGAGCACTTTGCCCGGCGTGAACGGCAAGTTCTTCAATCGAATCCCGACCGCGTCGAACACCGCGTTGCTGATCGCGGGCAGGATCGGATGCAACGGACCTTCGCCCGCCTCCTTCGCGCCGTAGGGACCCTCCGGATCCAGGCTCTCGACGATCAGCGCCGCGAACTCGGGTGTGTCGACGGAGGTCGGGATGCGGTAATCGAGGAGATTGGGGCCGGAATGCAGGCCGAAACGATTGACGTCGTGGTTCTCGAGCAGCGCCTCGGCGAGCCCCATGTAGACGGAGCCCTCCATCTGACCCGCGACGAGCATCGGGTTCAGCGCGCGACCGCAGTCGTGCGCGACCCACACCCGGTCGGTCGTGATGCGGCCCGTCTCGACGTCGATGGAGACCTCGGCGACGTGCGCGGTGAACGAGTACGCCGGCGACGCACCGATCGTCCCGCCGCGGTAGTCGCCGCCGAGCTTCGGCGTGTTGTACGAGCCCGTCGAACCGAGCGTGTCGAAGCGCGCCTCGGCGATCTGGAACGCTTCGCGCATCGGGATCGAGCGCGCGCTGTCTTCGAGATCGATGCAGTGGCTCTCGATGAGGCGCACGCGGCGCTCGTCGCACTTCCACGACTCGGCGACGGCCGTGACGACTTGGCGACGCAGCTTGCGTGCCGCGTCGATCGTCGCGTTGCCGACCATGAACGTGACGCGTGAGCTGTATGCGCCGAGGTCGACGGGGCACAGATCCGTGTCGGCCGCGACGACGCGCACGTCCGACACCTCGAGGCCCAGTTCCTCCGCGACGAGGTACGCGCACACCGAGTTCGAGCCCTGACCGATGTCGTTGCCGCCGGTGAACACCGTGACGAGCCCCGAGCGATCGACTTTGAGCTGCACGCCGGCCTGGGGCATCTCGTTCGGATAGACGGGATAGTTCGTGCCCGAGATGTACATCGAGCCCGCGACGCCCAGTCCGCGGCCGAAACCGAGCTTCCCACGCCGTGTTTTCCAGCCCGAAGCACGCTCGACCTCGTCGAGGCACTGCATGAATCCGTTCGACGTGATGCGCTGACCGTTGACGGTCGTGACGTGCTCCCCGACGAAGTTCCGGCGGCGGATCTCGATCGGATCCAGCGACAACTTCTCGGCGATCTGATCGAGCTGGACCTCGAACGCGAAGCGCGGTTGCACGGATCCGTGTCCGCGCTTCGGCCCGCACGGCGGCTTGTTCGTGAAGACGCGCGTCGAGTCGAAGCGATACGACGGGAACGCATACGGCCCGGTGAGCAACTGACCCGCGTAGTACGTCGTGACGAGCCCGAACGACGAGTACGAACCGCCGTCGATCAGGATCTTCGCGTCGACGCCGAGGACCTTGCCGTCCTTCGTGGCGCCCGTGCGGTACGAGAGCTGCATCGGGTGACGCCCACGGTGGCAGTAGAAGACCTCTTCGCGCGTGTAGAGCATCTTCACCGGACGCCGCGTCTTCATCGCGAGCTTCGCGACGCAGAACTCGAGGCTGAACGGATCCGACTTGCCGCCGAAGGCACCACCGAGAGCCGGCTGGATCACACGGATCTTCTGCGGCGGCAGCTCGAGCACGCGCGCCAACGCGCGATGGACGTAATGCGTGATCTGCGTCGACGACCACACGGTGAGCACGCCGTCCGCCGAGTACTGCCCGATCGCACAATGCGGCTCGATGGGCGCGTGCGTCGTGCCGTGGAACGAGTATTCGTCATCGACGACGACGTCCGCTTTCCCGATCTCGACATCGACGTCGCCGAACGCGAGGTGGACGTGCTTGCTGACGTTGCCGTGCTTGTTGTCCTCGTGAATGGCCGGCGTCGCGCGCGTCAAGGCCTCACGCGGATCCGAGTACGCATGAAGCAACTCGTACTCGACCTCGATGAGCCGACACGCCGCGTTGGCCGTGTCCTCATCGATGGCCGCCACCGCCGCGACCGGATCACCGATGAAGCGCACCTTGTCGACGGCCAGCGCGTTCTCGTCCTGCGTCCAAGGGATGACGCCGAACAGAATCGGCATCTCCGCCCCCGTGACGACCGCATGAACACCCGGCAAGGCGAGCGCCTTCGAGACGTCGATGCGCACGATCTTCGCGTGCGCATGCGGCGAGCGCAGCGTCTTCGCGTGCAGCATCCCCGGCAACGTGATGTCGTCGGCGTACTGCAACGCGCCCGTTGCTTTGGCGAGCCCGTCGATCTTCTGCCGCGGCTTCCCGATGACGCGGAAGTCGGTGTTCGACTTCGAACCCGGCTCGCTCGCGCCGAACGGAGCTCCCGGTCCATGCTGATCACGCGCTGCCATCAGCGCGCTCCGTTGACATCGGTGTCAGACACACATCTCCACGCGGCGTCGATCATCGCGGAGCACCGCCGCCACCATCGCCCGAGGTCCCGTTCGCGCCGTTCCCTTTGGCGCCGCTGCCCTTCGCCCCGCGCGCCCGCGCGAGCGCCGCCGCCGCTTCCTTCGCGCGCTGCTGCGCCTCGGCCGGCTTCATGCGCTGCTCTTCCCAAGCGCGCGGCGCCGGCGCGACGCCGAGCGATTCGGCGACAGCCAGCTCGACCGCCTCGAAGATCTGCGTGTACCCCGTGCAGCGGCACAGATTGCCGCTGAGCGCCTCGCGGATCTCGCCGCGCGTCGGACACGGATTGCGATCGAGGAGCGCGCGCGCCGAGAGCATCATGCCCGGCTGACAGAAGCCGCACTGGAGCGCGCCGCAGCGATCGAACGCGGACTGGATCGGATCGGGCCCGTCACCGCCGGCGGCGACGTGCAGCGGCATGAGGCCCTCGATCGTGGTGATCGCGCGACCCTCGGACATCGCGGCGAGCGTGAGGCAGGAGAGCTGCGGCTTGCCGTCGACGAGGACGGTGCATGCGCCGCAGTCGCCCTTGTCGCAGCCTTGCTTGCTACCCGTGAGGTCGAGGCGGTAGCGCAGGACCTCGAGGAGAGTCCAGTGCGCCGGCGCGGCGGTTTCGAGGAGATCGCCGTTGACGTTCAGGCGCAGGGTGCGCATCGGGGTCATTGTCGCTGGATCGGGGGGAGGGGACAAGCGCGGCGGGGGATCGAACTCGCGCTCCTAGGCGCCTTGACACCCTCCGATTCGAGGAGGACGATCCCGCGCCTCGGCCGTTCCCCCGACTCGGTTTCCGCTCGCCATGGACAACCACGAGCATCGACCTCTGCCTGAGCCCGTTCGCGCGGGCGAATTGGATTGGCGCGCGCTCTTCGAGGGGAGTTCGCCGCGCGACATCCTCCGGCGGCTCGTCGATGGCGATCCGCTCGGACTGC
>Ga0163148_10001268_pt1 | contig 33154 bp, 59 predicted proteins | sample OliLakLV19MP7P2_FD_148606 | JGI IMG/M metagenome (GOLD analysis project Ga0163148, IMG submission 148606) | Freshwater microbial mat bacterial communities from Lake Vanda, McMurdo Dry Valleys, Antarctica- Oligotrophic Lake LV.19.MP7.P2 | ecosystem: Environmental > Aquatic > Freshwater > Lake >... | reverse complement strand
CTCTATCGTCCCCGAGGGTCAGGTGCTCGGCCGGTCGGTTTGTGTGGCGTGGCGGGCGTTGTGGTGGTCTGGCGGGTGTGTGCGGTCGCTGTCGGCGGGGTGAATGTACGATCGGTGGATGGCAGCGAAACGTTCGGTGGCGAAGCCGGTGGTGAAGCCGGCTCGGGTGAAGCGTGCGGTCCCGGTTCCGGTGGTGGTGTCGGCGCGACCGGCGCCTGCCCGACCGCTCGGCGAGGCCGGTCTGAAACTGTGGGACGACCTGCACGCTGCCGGCGAAGTGCGCGGGTCGTCTGAGCCGTTGCTGTTGCTGTGTGAGCGCTTCGATGTTCGGGCGCTGCTGCGTGAGCGTGTCGTGCTGTCGATGTTGAAGGATGACGTGTCGGCGCTGCTCGCTCTCGACGATCAGATCGACGCCGGCCTCGAACGGCTCGGGATTCGCACGATCCTGCCGTCGTTGGCCGAGCAGAAAGCCGACGACTGGACGGCGAAGCTGGCGCTCGTCGAGGGATGAGAAGCGCTCGCGAGTTCGTGCCGCCGAGGATCGGGACACCTCGCACCGATGCACGCACGCTCGGGCCGCAGATCGGTGACGTTTCCGCACGGCTCGGGACCCCGTTCATGCCGCACCAGCAGCACGTCATGGACGTCGCGTACGAGTTGAACGACGACGGCCGGTTGAAGTACGACGAGATCCGTTGGACGATCATGCGCCAGTCGGGCAAGACGACCGGTGTGCGAGCGAAGTCGATCTGGCGATGCACGACCGGGCAGACCCGGTTCGGTGATCAGCAGATCTCGCTCTACCTGGCGCAGACTCGCGGTGCGTCGCGACGCAAGCTGGAACGGGACTTCACTCCCGGCCTCCGGCGTGCTGCTGCTCACGGCTCGTTCACCGAGATCAAGAATCCGAAGGCTCGACCGATGACACCGACCGAGTTCAAGCCGTCGATGAACAACGGCCAGGAGCACATCCTGTTCGGGCCGGCGAGCTACTTGCAGATCGACGCACCGAACCGCGAGGCCGGCCACGGCGACACGATCGACGACGCCACGATCGACGAGGCATTCGCTCACCAGTCCGACGCGGTCGAGCAGTCGGTCGAGGGTGCAACGGTGACCCGAACGAACTCGCAGCTATGGATCGTGTCGACCGCTGGCGACGAGAAGTCGTTCTACTTGTGGCCGAAGGTGCGCGACGGACGCAAGCTCGTCGAGTCGGGTGAGGCGTCGAACATCTGCTACTTCGAGTGGTCGCTGCCTCCCGAGGCTGACATCGGTGACGAGGAAGCATGGTGGGAGTTCATGCCGGCGCTCGGTCGCACGATCGACGTCGAGACCATCCGCCGCAAGTTGGAGAAGGCTCGACGCACCACCGACGAGGACGGCGAGGATGTGTTCCGGCGCACGATGTGCAACCAGTGGGTGAGGACTCCAATCATGAGCGACGGCGACAAACCGAGGGTGATCGACGCCGACGAGTGGCAGCTCCGGACAGCGAAGAACGCGAAGCACGTCGGCGAGCTGGCGCTGTCGGTCGATATGTCGCCGGTTCATCGCACGGTGTACCTGACGATCGCCGGGCCTGCAGCGGACGGTCGGGTGCTCGTCGAGGTCGTGCATGAGCAGACCGGTTCGTCGGGTATCGAGACGTTCATCGATCAGGCGGTCGAGCGCTACTCGCCGGTGGCGGTCGCGTGGGACAACGGGGGCCCGACCCGGCAGATCGGACCGTCGATCGAGCGTGCTGTCGACGGTCGATGCGAGCTGGTGCGCTACTCGGGCGGCGAATGGTCGGCTGCGTGCGGCTCGTTCTTCGCAGCGTTCAAGGAGAACCGGTTGTGCCATCTCAACCAGGATTGGCTGACGTTCGCTGTCGAGGGTGCTGACAAGAAGCATCGGGGCGAGGGGTGGGTGTGGGATAGGCTCACCGCCGAGGCCGACATAGCACCGTTGTGTGGTGCGACGGCGGCGCATCGGGCGATCGAGTCGTACAAGCCACCGGTCGATGAGAACGAGGAGTTCTATGTCTACTGACGCCAACCAGCTCTCTGCCTCGAACCGGGAGCTGCGACGACTCGCACGCCGCAACCGGATCCTGTCGAACCTGCTCGAGGTCGGCGGTGCGGTGATCGTGGTGGCCGGTGTTGCTCTGGAGTCGACGGTCGCAGCGGTCGTGACGGTCGGGTTGTTCCTGTTCTGGGCCGGCTGGTCGAAGCGATGAGCGTGTTTCGGCTGCCCGGTGAGCGACGCAACGCCACGCCGGCGCTCGATCAGATGACCCGTCGCGGTAGCGGCACGTCGTCGGGTGTGCCGGTCGACGCTGACCGGGCGCAACGGCACAGCGCTGTGTGGTCGTCGCTCGCTGCGATCTCCGAAGCTCACCTGGCGTTGCCATTGCAGGAAGTCGTCAGGATGGGCGACGACGTCGTGCGTCGAGACCCACCCGATTGGATGTGGGAACCGTCGCCGGGGATGTCGTGGGAGACATGGATCTGGCAGCAGTCGTGGTCGCTTGCGCAGCTCGGCCGGTGCTACGCGTTCATCGCGACCGTGGACAATTTGGGGTATCCGACGACGATGACACCGGTCGCTGATGAGCGTGTCGAGTGGAAACGTGAGCGCGGTCAGGGCGAATGGAAGGTGTACCTGGATCGGCAGGAGGTGCTGCTGTGGCCGCGTGGCCCGCTGTGGCACGTCGGTCTCTACACGCGGCCGGGTCGACCCGAGGGGATGAACCCGATCGCTCATCACGCAGAAGCGATCGGCGTCGGTCTCGCCGCACAGAAGTTCGGGGCCCAGTTCTTCGGTGACGGTGCGCACCCGACCGGGATTTTTCGGCCAGTGAAAGACCCGGGGCCGGGTGGCGCTGCAGCGTTCAAGGCGAAGATCATGGAAGTGCTCGCCGGGTCGCGTGAGCCGATCATGCTGCCCGCTGGGATGGAGTTCGATAAGTGGCAGATCAACCCCGACGAGTCGCAGTTCCTCGAAACGATGCGCTACTCGGGTGAGGAGATCGCTCGGATCTTCGGCGTGAACCCCGGCAAGATCGGCTACTCGACGTCCGGCTCGAACGTCACGTACGCCAACGTCAACCAGGCAAACGAGGACTGGCGCATGTCGGGCCTGTTGCGCTACACGTCGATGTTCGAAGCGGCGCTGTCGCGGTTGGTGCCGGACGGTCAGCGTCGGGTGTTGCGCTTCAACTTCGACGCGTTCCTGCGTGCTGCGCTCGACGAGCGGATGAAGGCGTACAAGGCGTCGGCCGAGATCGGGGCCCTGTCGGGGACGCCGCTGTGGACGACGAACGAGATGCGCGCCAACGAGGGCCGCGCAGCGATCGAGGGCGGCGACGTGTTCGTGCGTGCCGGCGCTTCGACCGAGGCCGAGCAGGCGACGATCCTGCAGAAGCTGTACCTCGCCGTCAACAAGGTGGTCACGACCGACGAGGCTCGCGACATCGCACGCGCTGCTGGCATCGACCTGCCCGACGACTACGACTTCGGCACGTCGACCGCACCAGATGTGCCGGTCGTGCAGACCATCTGATCGCTGCTCAGCGAAACGGCGTGCGATAACATCGTCGTCACCAACAGGAGGTGTCATGTCTGCTCTGATCACGAAGTACTCGCTGCCCGACGAGGTGCGTGCCCGCTGGGCCGACTCAGATGACGACCTGCTGGAACTCGACGTGATCGCGCGCCGGAGCACCGTGCTCGGTGAGCAGCGTCGTGCACCGATCGAACGGCGAGTCGACGAGGACGGCAACGCAGCGTTCGTCGGGTACGCGACGACGTGGGGCACCTGGTACAACGTGGCCGGGGGACCGCCGTACGGGTTCCGTGAGATGATCGAAGCCGGCTCGGCTGACAAGTCGTTGCAGATGCGTGACGACAAGATCGCGTTCCTGTTCGACCATGAAGGCATCCCGCTGGCACGCAACACGTCGGGCACGATGACGCTGACAGCGGACTCGACCGGCCTGCACGTCGACGTGCCAGAGCCGGACGTTCAGCGCAACGTGTTCGCTGCTGCGGTGGCGTCGGCGATCGAGCGTGGCGACGTCGACGAGATGTCGTTCGCGTTCCGTGCGATCCGCCAGGAATGGAACGCCGAGTACACCGAGCGTCGGGTGTTGGAGATGCAACTCTTCGACGTGTCCGCTGTGACGTACCCGGCGAACTCGGCGACGATCATCGGCATGCGCAACGCCGCACGATCGGTCGACGACATCCCGGTGATCGTCGGGTTGCCGCTCGGGCTGGCGCTCGCGCAAGCTCAGATGCTTGCGTCGGCGTGACGATCACCGCTACAGTCATCGCTCAATCAGTCGCCGTCTGACACGACGAAGCCCGCACCGGTCCCGTCAGGGCACCATCCGGGCATCTCCTGGCCTTCACCACCGAGACGCAATCCCACGTTCTCTCCCGTGAAAGGTTCACCACGATGCGCAAGTCCCGCAACCCTGTCCGCTCGAACATCGAGGGCCGCGAGGTCTGGCTGTTCGCCGATGGCAAGACCCTGCCCGTCGTCGCTGGTGGCGACGAGACCGCCACCACTCCGGTGTCGTTCCGTTCGCAGCTCGTCGACAAGCTCAACGAGCGCATCGCCGCCCGCCAGGCCGCGCACGCCGAACTGACCGCCCTGCTCGAAGCACCGACCGCCGAGGCTCGCGACCTGAACGCCACCGAGACCACACAGTTCGCTGAGCTGCGCGCATCGATCGCAGCGTTCGACATCACCGACGCCACCGACGCCGGGTTCGCCGACTCGATCGCATCGATGCGGGCACGTGTCGCCGAGATGGACGCACTCGAAGTGCGTCACGAAGCGGTCCGTCAGACCGAGGCCCGCATCCAGGTCAAGTCCGACGAGCACACCTACCGCAAGGGCGGCGAGCATTCGTTCTTCGCTGACCTGTTCGCGCAGCATCACCGCACCGGTGGCTACGACGTCGCTGAGCGGTTGCAGCGCAACACCGACGAATGGGCTGTCGACAAGCGTGACATCGGCATTGCCGCGATGGCCGGCGCGATCCCACCGGTGTACCTGCTCGACGAGTGGGCACCGCTCGCACGTGCCGGTTCGCCGTTCTTGAACTCGCTCACGGCGATGGATCTGCCCGATGACGGTGTGTCGTTCATCATCCCGCGTGGCACCACCGGCACCACCGCTGCGATGACCTCTGAGGGTGCAGGCTTCAACGAGATCGACCTGGCCGTCACCGACCTGACGTCGACGGTCAACCTGGTCACCGCACAGCAGGACATCTCACGCACGGTGTTCATGCGTGGCGGTTCGGTCGTCGACTCGATCATCTTCCCCGACCTGATGGAAGCGCTCGCGCTCGCCGGGAACGTGTCGGCCATCAACGGCAACGGCACCCCACCGCAGCACCGAGGCATCCTGCAGGTCACAGGCATCGCGGCAGTCACGTACACCGACGGCTCGCCCACCGTGCCCGAGCTGTGGCCGAAGATCTCCGACGCGATCCAGCAGGTCAACTCGCTGCGGTTCATGCCGGTCACAGCGATCTACATGCACCCGCGCCGCTGGGGTTTCATCACCTCCGCGACCGACACCACCGGCCGCCCGTTGTTCGACTTCTCGAAGACGGTCCCGAACACGGTGTTCGGTCTCGGCGACGCAGCCGCCTACGGTCAGATCGTCGGCACGTTGCAGTCGATCCCGGTCATCACCGACGCATCGATCCCAACGAACCTCGGGGCCGGCACGAACGAGGACATCATATTCATGGCACGCATGAACGACATCAAGTACTGGCGTGCCCCAGTGATGTCGTTCACGTTCGAGCAGACAACGGCAACCGCACCGGGCCAGGTCCGGCTCGCTGTCGGACAGTTCCAACTGTTCGTTCCCGGCCGCTACCCGACCTCGATCGCCACCATCGGCGGCACCGGCTGTACTCCACCGTCGTTCTGAGCATCAATCCAGCCTGAGCATCTTCGAAAGGAATCATCATGACCCGACAATTCACCACATTCAACGAGGACCACATCCGTCAGGGTGGGCCAACGAACGCCACGTTCGCCGAGTCGATACCCCGCTACGCAGCGGCCGCCGACACTGCGATCGCGACGACGGGTAAGGTTCACTCGACGTTCGTCCCAGTGCAGCCGAGTGACGTCATCTCGAACATCACGTTCGTGACCGGTGCCACCGCTGCTGCGACTCCGACCGCAGGGTTCGCTGCGATCTACTCCTCGGCAGGCGCACTGCTCGGCCAGACCGCAGACTTCGCGACGACGGCACGGGCAGCGAACACGGCGTTCACTGTTGCGTTGACCACACCGATCGTGATCAGCGGTCAGGCGTCAAGTCTGTCCGGCGTGTTCGTCGCGATCTCGTTCACTGCCGGCACGGTGCCGACACTGCGAGGGGCGACGGTCGGTAACGCTGTGGTCTCTGGCGCTCTCGGGTTGACGGCACCATCGGCACCTCGGATCTTGGCCCAGACCCACGGCTCAGCGGTGGCTGCCACCGCACCGGCGACCATCGCGACGCCGACAACGGTTGCCACGGTCCCCTACTACGCGTTGACCGGGTCATGACCAGCGCGGCAGTGATGATCGAGGCGCTCGAATCGGAGCGTGCCGGCTACGTCACCCATGATCGGGCTGACCGGGTCGCCGAGGTCGACAAGCAGATCGGTGTGTGGCGGGCACGACTCGACGCCGAGCAGGGTGCAGCAGTCAATTTGGCTGCTGCTGGTGGCCAGTCGTTGGCTCAGCCGGATCATGTTCGCAAGATCGTGGCCATCATCGGTTCGCTCCGAGATGAGCGGGCAGGGTACGCGTCGACCGGTAAGGATGATCGGGTCGGCGAAGTCGACGACCAGTTGGAGTACTGGGAAGCGCAACTCGGGAAGGATGGCATCGTGATCGACGACGTCGAGAACACCGCGCAGGATCTCACCGGAGTCGAGACGGCCACCGTGAAGACCTCCCCGGCGAGTCGTCCGGCGAAGCGCACGGCTTCGCGTCCCCCGGCGAAGAAGTAAGCAGCCGTGACGACGTTGCCGCGAGCGAACGCTCAGCGGGTCCTACTCGGATCTGTTGGTGCTGTCGCTCGCGGCACGCTGCGCGACCAGGACGGCGTCGCAGCCAACGCTGCCGGCTCGGTCACGGCGTCGCTGTTCGATGCGGCCGGCGTGCTCTCGGGTGCAGCGAACCGAGCCGCGGCCTCGTCGGGTGCCGGTGCGTACACGCTGGCGTTGACGACTGCAGAATGCGCGACGTTGAACGTGTGGCGTGTCGACTGGTTTGATGCGGGCGTGTTCAGAGCGTCGAGCTACGCACGCATCGTTGGCGGGTTCATGTTCTCCACCGACGAACTCGCTGAGATGGCCGGCGTCGCAGCGTTCACGACACCGGTCCGGTTGCAGGCGCGCGAGTGGGCGACGAACATGATCGAGCACCAGACCGGTGCAGCATGGAACCCTCGCTACGACGTCGACGCCTGGTACCGCACGAACCTGTCGATGACGCACGTGCTCACCTGTCGCCCGGTGATCGCTCTGCGGTACGCGACGGTCAACGCCGGCTCGGTCGTCGACATCTCGAACACGCGACTCGATCGGGTCGCAGGTGTCGTGCATGACGTCGGCTGGTACGGCCAGTGCGAGATCGGCTACACGCACGGCTACGACCAGCCACCCGAGACGCTGCGTCGTGCTGCGCTGCTCGCTGCTGCCGATGTGCTGCTGCGTGGGGCGTCGGGTCTGTCGGAGCGCACACGGTCAGCGACGAACGATCTCGGTGTCGTGCAACAGTTCTCGTTCCCGGGTCTTGATCATCCGACCGGTCTCGACTTCGTCGACTCGGCGATTCGTGCGCATGATCACCGCATCGGCGAGGTCGGCTGATGGCAGGCAACCCGACGTTCGAAGTGATGGCGACCTACGCGGCGTGGCTGCGTCCGTTGATGCCGGTGCAGCCGCAACCGGTCGCCGGCCAGATCGCTGTCGCGGTCCCGGTGTTCTACGGTGAACCGTCCGACAGGTTCGCAGGGTCGGCGGTCGTGTGGTTCGGGAACATCACCGACAGCTATCAGACGCATTCGCTGCGTGCGAACGTGCGCCGCCGTCAGGTGACGTCACTGTTCGAGATCGTCATTTCGTGCGTGCTTGTCGGCAAGACCGACGAGGTGACGTCACCGTTGCAGCAGCAGGCCGATCAGTTCGTGCACGACATCGAGCAGATCATCGACCTCGACATCGCGACGCATCCGTCAGCGTTGCAGCAGCCGGCGATCGTGGATCATGCGTTCGTGCGTGGCGGCGACGTCGAGCGTGGTGTGACCGATCAGGGTGTCGGCTGCCGGCGAACGCTACGGATAGAGTTCGAGACCAGGTTCATCACATGAGGGAGCGACCATGAACGTTCGTTACATCGGCCCATCCGATGCCGTCGAAGTCGGCGCCCAAGTGTTCACTCGGGGCGTGACGGTTTCGGTGCCGTCCGAACTCGCCGGCCGAGTACCTGACCCTCGAGTCGCTGTCGCTCACACCGAGCTACGCGATGCGATCGGTGCGCTCGACCACAACCTGGCTGTTGCGTTGCGCGACGAGATCATCGGACTCGACACCGGTGACGGTCTGCTCGCACAAGACTGCTGGGAACTGGTACCCGCCGAAAAGACCAAGAAGGGTGACGAGTCATGACGACGATGAACACACAGCTCGGTGTCGTGGACGAGGTCACGTACGGCACCCCGGTGACGGTCACCCGGTTCTTCGAGTTCAACAAGTGGTCGGTCGCTCTCGACCAGGCACGCGTCGAGTCTGTCGGTATGCGGTCGGGTACGCGCACGGCGCGCGCTGACCGGTTCGAGCCGTACACGAAAGGCGCGGGCGGCTCGTTCGAGCTGGACGTCCCGACGAAGGGCTTCGGGTTCTGGTTGAAGCACATGCTCGGCACCGTCGCCTCCGGCACCGTCGTCGACTCGAACTACACGCACACCGGCACCGAAGGCACGTTGCTCGGCGACTTCTTCACCGCTCAGGTGAACAAGCCGTTCCACCCGGCCGGCACCGCCCAGGCGCACACCTATCACGGGTGCAAGCTGACCAAGTGGGAACTGGCCTGCGACGTCGACGGTGTGCTCGTGTTCTCCGGTGACATCGACGCCGAGGACGAGGACACTTCGACCGGTCTCGCGTCGGCGTCGTACCCGTCCGACTATCGGGTGTTCTCGTTCGCTGGTGCGTCGATGACGTTCGCTGCTGGTGCGGTCGAGTTGAAGAACTTCAAGGTGGGCGCCGATCTGGGTCTCGACGTCGAGCGTCGGTTCCTGCGTGGCTCCGCGTTGAAGAAGGAACCGACCGAGAACGCGATGCGGACGTACTCGTGGTCGGCCGTTGCCGAACACACGGCGCTGACGAACTTCGACCGGTACCGCTCAGCGACCCGTGTCGGTGCTCTCGCTGCGATCGTGGCGACGTTCAACGGTCCAGTGGCGCACGGTGGCACCACGCTCCCGCAGGTCACTGTGACGTTGCCTCTGGCTCGGTTCGATGCGTGCAAGTTCGACATCGAAGGCCCCGCAGGTCTGATGGACGCAATGTCGGGTGTCGCTCTGTCGGACACCGGTAGCCCGATCACGATCACCTACAGGACCACCGACAGCGCGATCTGAGCGATGGCTTCAACTCTGAAGTCGGGTGCTGTCCGCATCGACGGGCTGGACGATCTGCGTAAGGAATTGAAGAAGCTCGACGACGCCGGCCTGATCGACGCGTTGAAGGACCTCAACTTCAAGATCGCTTCGAAGGTCGTCCAGCACGCTCAGCGTCGTGCGTCGACCCGGCAGCAGTCCGCGGCGGCGCAGTCGTTGAAGGCCGGTCGGCAGGCTGCGAAGTCGGTGGTGTCCGGTGGCGGCGCGAAGGTCCCGTTCTTCGGTGGCGCCGAGTTCGGTTCAATACAGTTCCCGCAGTTCCCGGCGTGGCAGGGCAACGGCCGCAGCGCCGGCTACTTCCTGTTCCCGGCGATCCGTTCGATGGAAGACGAGATCGTTGAGATGTACGGCGAGGAGATCGAGAAGATCACCCGTCGCGCGTTCCCTGACTAGCATCGGTTTCATGTCAACGGGGAGAGAACGCTCAGGGATTCAATCGCAGACCGGTGACACGCTGGTGATCCGTGTGTCGATCGGCGGGAACACACCGATCGATGTGGTCGTGGACCCGTCGACGCTGACACTGATGGAACGCCGACGCATCAAGATCGAGATGGCGAAGCTCGGTTACGAACCCGACCAGACCGACATGCTGGCCGGTTCGATCTGGGTCGTCATGCAGCGAGACGACCTGGCGCTCACTTACGACGAGGTGTGCGAGTCGATCACGTTCGGTGACATGCAGGACCCCACCGTCGTCGAGCCTGGCGACCGGGACGAATCAGACCCAAACTGATCCGGCGACGGCTGCTGCGTTCGTGGCCGTCGCTGACCCGTTTCTACGGTCTGCGACCATGGGACTGCGCTAACCTCACGCTCGACGAGCTGAACCAATATCTGCGACAGCTCGACGCTTACAACGCAGCGCAGGAGAAGCGATGACCGGAACCCGCAAGCTGAGCATCGAAGTCGTCGGCGACACGAGAGGTGTGTCGCGTGCGTTCGGTGAGGTCGAGACGTCGTCGGGCAAGATGTCGTCGGTCGTGTCCGGCGCCGGCCTGGCGTTGGGTGCCGGTATCGCAGTCGGCGCCGGGATGGCAGTGCGGGCAATCGGTGACTGGACTGCTGCGGCTGCTGCTGACGACTCGGCGCAGATCCTGTTCGAGTCACAGTTGAAGATGGCTGGCGCATCCGATCAGGTCGTCGAGTCGATGAACGAACAGATCTCGGCCGGGCAACGCTTGAAGGGCTTCAACGACAACGAGCTGCGCAACAGCTACGTGACGGCGTTCAACTCATCGGGCGACATGGTGAAAGCCAACGAGGACGTCGCCCTCGCGATGGACATCGCACGCAAGGCGGGTGTCCCGTTGGAGACGGCGATGAAGGCTGTCACGAAAGCCAACGAGGGTCAGGCGACAGCGTTGAAGAAGCTGCTGCCCGAGTACGGGTCGCTGATCGACGGGGCCGGTTCGTCGGCTGAGGCGTTGGAGATCGTCCGAGGCAAGACCGCAGGGCTGGCCGACGAGTTCGCGAACACCTCCGAAGGCAAGACCGCCCGCATGAAGGAATCGCTCGGCGAGCTGACCGAGACGATCGGCGGGTTCCTGATCCCGGCGATGCAGGCGGTGATCCCGGTGGTGCAGCAGGTCGCCGACTTCCTCGGCACGCGACTGCCGTCAGCGTTGAGGACGGCCGGCGAGTTCATTTCAGAAAACCGTGAGTACTTCATCGCGCTCGGCGTCGGGCTTGCCGCTGTTGCGCTCGCGATCGGTGTCACGTTGGTGCCGGCGTTCGTGGCGTGGACCGTCGCGGCTGGTGCTGCTGCGGTGGCAACGCTGGCGGCGGCGGCACCGTTCATCGCTATCGGTGTTGCCGTGGCTGCACTCGTCGCCGGTGTGATCTACGCGTACCAGAACTTCGACGTGTTCCGTAACGCTGTGAACAAGGTGCGCGACTTCATCACCGGCAGCCTCGTGCCGGCGTTCCAGCAGTTGTGGCAGTTCATCTCGAACAACATCGTGCCGATACTGCAGCAGGTGGCCGAGGTCTACCTGGCGCTGTTGGTGAGGTGGTTCGGGATACTCCGCGCGACGCTGATGGATGTGGTCATCCCGGCGATGCAGGCTGTGTGGTCGTTCGTCCGGGACCGCGTGATCCCGGTGCTCGTGTCGATCGCTGGGACCATCGCAGAGGTGGCGTCGGACGTCGGCGGCAAGATCAGCGAGATCGTCGGGTTCGTGACCGGCATCCCTGGTCGGATCTCGGCGACGGTGTCGGGCCTGTTCAGGGGAATCGAGACCGGCATCACGGCGGCGAAGGATTGGGTGTCGGAGAAGATTGATGATGTCGTCGGGTTCGCTACCGGGTTGAAGGGTCGCATGTCGGGGATCTTCTCGGGGATGTGGGACGGCATCAAGTCGGCGTTCGGCTCGGTCATCAACTCGGTCATCGGTGTGTGGAACCGGTTGGAGTTCAAGGTGCCGGGTGTGTCGGCGTTCGGTCAGACGATCGGCGGGTTCACGATCGGTGTCCCGGACATCGCCCCGGTGCGGTTTCACTCGGGTGGTCAGGTCGGTGGGATGTCGTTCGCTGGGATGGGCAACGACGAGGTCGCGGCGGTCCTGCAGAAAGGCGAGAACGTGCTGACCGCAGGCCAGACCAGCGCGCTCGCCGGCTCGGGTGGGAACACGTACAACATCAACGTGATGGCGACACCGGGCACGAACCGGGTGGAGCTCGGTCGTGAGCTGATCGAACTGATCCGCGAATCGGAACGCTCGAACGGCACGAACTGGCGCAGCAGCCTGGTCCCGAGCTGATGGCGCTGCCCGACGTCACCGTCCTCGCACAGTTCACGAACCCGCTGTCGGCCGACTTCATCTTCGACGGGCCGACCGGGATCTTCGACGGTGGCCTGTTCGCCGGCTCAGCGACCACGGACCTGTCGACGTTCACGAAGGGGACCCTGTCGATCCGGCGCGGCCGCTCGAACGCTCTCGACGACTTCTCGGCGGGGCAGGCCACGATCACACTCGAAGACCCCGACCGGCGTTTCGATGCGTCGAACGTGTCGTCGCCGTACGCCGGCGAGCTGGGCCCGGGGAGGCAGTTCATCATCCAGTCGCATGGGGTGACGATCTTCACCGGGTCGACGACCGGGTATCAGATGTCGGATGAGACGTCGTTCGCGTACACCGATGTGGTGGTGACGTTGGAGGATCTGCTCGGCCCACTCGGGCGTCGACCGATGAACGCGTGGACGACAACGTCGCAGCTACCAGGCGCGCGCATCAACGCCGTGCTGAACCGGGCCGAGGTGGACCTGCCGGCAGCGCAACGCAGCATTGGTGCAGGGGTGTCGGTGTTGCAGGGCGACAACGTGAGCCACGGCTCGTCGACGGTCAACTATCTGCAGTTGGTAGCAGCGTCGGACATGGGTCGGCTGTTCGCTTCGCGTGTCGATGTGTTGGTGTTCCAGGATCGTGTGTCGGCTGCGCTGACTCCGATCACGGTGCGGATCATGGACGCTCCGACGTTGGCGTTGGATGTCGAACCGGCGCGAGTGGCCCGGTCGAACACGATCCGTGATCAGTACAACCGTGTGACCGTCGACCGGGTCGGCGGGATCGCTCAGTCGGCTGCGCTGGCGACAGCGGTGATCCTGGCGCAGGGCGGTGTGCGCACGTTGTCGCGTAGCGGGCTGCTGCTGATCGACGATGCAGCCTCACTGGCAATGGCCGACTGGTTGCTCGCGATCTACAGCGAATCACGCAACCGGGTCAGCGACGTCGTCGTGAATCTTGCACCGTTGCCGCTTGCTTTGACGCAGGCGCTGCTCGGTATCGAGCTCGGCGACCGGGTGACAATGATCTTCACACCGAACAGTGTCGGCGCTGCGGTCACAGTCACGTTGGCGGTCGAGTCGTTGACGCACACCATCTCGGTGTTCGCTCAGTCGTTGACGCTCGGGGTGTCCGTCGTCGACAACTCCACCCCGTTCGTGTTCGATGACGTAACATTCGGCACGTTCGACGGTCCCGGCCTGTTCATCTTCTAAGGAGACCCGATGCCCGAATTCTCAGCAGTACCCGGTGCAGCGCTCCCGGCCGCGACGTACAACCTGAACGTCCGCAACCAGGTCATCACGACCTGCACCGCTGCGACCCGTCCGGCGACACCGGTCGAAGGCCAACACATCTACGAAACCGACACCGACCTGACTCTTGTGTGGAGCGGATCAGCGTGGGTTCAGGTGTCGATGTGGGGCGCATGGGCCTCGTGGACGCCAGTAGTGACGCAGTCTGTCAACGTGACGGTGACGAACACACGCAGCCGTTTCGCCCGTTACGGCCGAACAATCCACTTCACCACGTCGTTGACTGTGACCGGAGCCGGGACCGCCGCCAACAGTGTGTTCATCTCGTTGCCCGTGAATAGTGCCACAAGTGACGTGATGGTGGGTCACGGCCGCATCGTTGACACGTCCGCAGCGGCCACATGGATCGGCGCGACGTACCTCTCTGTCGGTAACACCACCATGGGCATCGTCAACCTCACGTCAGGCATCTACTTCGGTGACACCAGCGGCGGATTCACCGCCGCCCTTGCAGTGGGGGACGTGATCAACATTTCGGGCACGTACGAGGCGGCGTGATGATCCATCCACGCTCGCACATCGGCACACCCGAGCCACCGGCCGATCGTCGCCGGTTGCGGGGTGTCGGCGTGCTGCTCGCTCATCATGTCGGCGTCGAGGTCGGTGCCCGCTACCGCTCGACCGACCCGGCCCGGGTGCTGTCGGACGCTCGCGCTGTCGCAGCGTTCGGGATCTCGTCGCGCCGGCCATGGGAGTACAGCTTCCTGATCGGGTTGGACGGATCGATCTTCGAGCAGGCCGGCGAGGTGATGGCGGCGCACGTGCTCGACTTCAACGACCGTTCTGCTGCTGTGGCGTTCCTCAATGCGAACGACGTGCAGGTCAACGCCGACCAGATCGCAGCATGGTGGGAGGTGCGCGAGCACATGGTCGACGTCGGCACCCTGACGGCCGGTCACGTCGCCGCACCGCACTACCGGTACCGAACCACCGCGTGCCCGGGGATTCGTGCTGAGCCGCCCGGCAAGGCGTGGCAATCACCGACCGGTCAGGGACGGCTCGGTAACCTGATCCCGGCGCTCATGATCCCGCCGACACCGACTGAACCGGAAGGGTTCCCAATGCTGCTTCGATACATCGCCTCACCACCGACCGGGGCCGGACCGAACTCGCCGTGGCTGTTGCGTTGGGACGGGACGTGGTCCTATCTCACGTCTCCCGATTACGGCATTCTCCACGCAGCCGGGATCCCGACCGAGCCGCTCAATCTGGAACAGTATCCCTGGGCGCGCAAGTCGGCTGGGTTGGGCTGATGGATGCAGCGTGGGCGTTCCTCGGCGTGATGGTCACACAAGGCGTCGTGCTTGCTGGCATATTCGTGCAGCAACGTCGGACAGCGGCCGAGGTGTCGCAGGTGAACCGGGCAGTGAATCATCAACCGGACGGGTCGGCCACTCTGGTGCAGCGTGTCGGTGCGATCGAAACGGAGCTGGTTGATTTCAAGACGGAGACCGGCGTGAATCGGGAGTGGGAACACAAGGCGTTCCGTGCGCTTGCGAAGGAGGTCGGGTGTGTCCTGCCACCAAACCCGAGAGAAGCTGACGGCACACCCGAGAAGAGGGCATCATGAAGACCATTGCCGAGTTCATCCCGTCGAAGTTCCGGGGCGTGATCTACTCCCTGATCGGCTCGTACATGGCGCTCGATCTGATCTGGAACCTGACACCTGACGCGTACGACGGTCGTGTCACCGCCACGCTCGGCGCACTCGGGTTCGCTCTCGCCGCGCTGAACACCGACCTCGTGCCGGCCGGCGACGGCGAGCCTCACGCAGATCGTGGCGAGGCCATTTGGCAGGCGTTGCTGCCGGTCGCTGCTCTCGTCGTGATCTTCGTGCTCGGCGTCGTGCTGTTGCGGATGGCCGGGGTCTGAGCGTGCAAGGCATCGACGGTCGGGGCGAAGGACTGCCGATCGATCTGGTTGCTGCGTCGCCGGTGTCGGTCCAGTTGACGGTCACGACCGCGGCGATGGTGCCGGTGAACCTGTCCGCTGCGGCGATCGTCGCGCGGGTCCTGTCGGACGGTGTGCCGGTGATGTCGTTCACGGCCGCCGTGACAGGTGCGTCGTCGAACGTGCTGACGATCTCGTTGTCGGGTGCGAACGCAACGACGCTCGCCGCACGTAGCGGTCTGTTGCCGTGGCAGCTCACGGTCGACACGGTGCCGTGGCTTGCTGGGATCGTCACCGTTCACGACGAGGGGTCGCCTCGATCCAGCTCGACCACTTCGGCGTTCACCGTGGCGACCTCGAACGGTCTGGTCGCAGCGGTGACCGTGGTCGGCGGCGGTTCCGACTCTGCTGCACAGATCCTCGCCAAGCTGCTCACGGTCGACGGTGCAGGTTCGGGTCTGGACGCTGACCTGCTCGACGGTGTGTCGTCGGCCGGGTTCCAACGGGTCGGGCACACCACGTTCAGCAACGCCAACTACACGGTGGCCGCCACCGATGTGGCCGTGTTCCAGGTCGGCACCATGACAGCGGCTCGCACAGTGACGTTGCCTGCTGCTTCGTCGGTGGCGGCCGGGATCGAGATTTACATCGGCGACGGGTCGGGCACCGTGTCGGGAACGAACACGTTGACGATTGCCCGCTCGGGTGCTGACCTGATCGACGATGCCACATCCGTCGTGATCGCCGCCCCGTATGGTGCTCGCCGGTTGTTCTCGAACGGTGTGGATCGGTGGACGTTCGATGGTGGCGTGTTGCGTTCGTCGGAGAACCTTGCCGGCCTGACCAACGTCGTGACGGCCCGCGCGAACATCGGTGCTGTTGCTGTGACGCTGGTCGATGCGAAGGGTGACCTGTTGGTTGCCACCGCCGACAACACGGTTGCACGGTTGCCGGTTGGCACGGACAACCACGTGTTGACCGCCGATTCGGCGACCGGTACCGGTCTCAAGTGGGCGGTGACCGTGTCGGGCACGAGCGCGACGGCCGTGTCGATCGCTGATGCCGCCGACTACTACACAGGCGCAAACGTCGAGGCTGCGCTGGCCGAACTCGGTGCGTCACGCGCCGCGCTTCCCTCGCAGTATGCGACGCTCGTGTCGCCACTGAATGCGTCGCTGCGTCTCGACGGGACCACCGGCAACTACGCATCCACGCCCGACACTGCCGTACTCGACATCGTCGGCGACATCGACGTGCGAGCCCGGATCGCTCTGGACGATTGGACCCCCGCAGCTCAGAGCACGATCATGTCCAGATGGGGAGGGGGTGGCGCCCGTGCGTTCAACTTCTACGTGGGCACGTCGGGGGTGCTCGGATTCTATTGGTCCGCTAACGGCACCGACGCCGCTGCATTCCCTGAATCGTCAGTGGCGACCGGCGTCGCAGACGGTGCATTCAAGTGGGTACGCGCGACATTGCAGGTCAACGTTGCCGGTAGCTACGAGCTCAGGTTTTTCTTGTCGGATGACGGGGTGACGTGGACGCAGCTCGGCGTCACGAGAACCGGTGCAGCTACGTCGATCTTCGCCGGAACGAGCGAGCTGCGTATCGGGGCGATTGAAGCTGTCGCCACGGAACCACTCACCGGTTTCGTGTCGAGCGCACAGGTCCGTTCGGGTGTTGGCGGGACTGTCGTTGCTTCACCGACGTTCACCGCCCCCTGGTCGTCCAGGCTCACCGATTCGGCTGGCCGGGTGTGGTCGCTGGTCGGCTCGACGTGGTCGTGGCGGGTCCCCTCGTAGACCCGACACCCCCGCCCGTTACTTCCAAGATGCCCGCACGGACTGAGCGGCGCACACGCCCGCTGTAGGATGCTCCCTGTCGGGCCGTGCTTCTTGGTGGATGCGCCGGTCCCGTCGTGCTGAGTGTTCGGGCGGGTGCTCCTGCCCGAACATTCGCACACCCTCCGAACATGCGCTAGTGTTCGTGTCGTACATCCATCCACCGAAGGAGCATCCACCCATGAACACTGACCTGTACCCCGATGACGTATCCGACGTCGACTACGACGAGGCCGCATGCATGCCGGCCGGTGACGCCGAAGCGCTCGAACGGGCGAGCTGGCACCTGTCGATGTCGGCCCGGTATCAGCACGAACGCGATCAGCTCACCGCTGTGTTCCGTGCCGAGATCGAACGGTTGCAGCTTCGGCTCGCTGAACGGCAACGCACCCTCGACGCACGCATCGCATGGCACGAGGAACCTGTCCGAGCGTTCCACATGGCACGCCTCGCACGTGACCCGAAGTCGTCGAAGACGCTGAACCTGCCGCACGGCACGTCGCGCATCCGAGTGTCGAAGACCCCGCACGTCGAGATCGTCGACCGGCCGGCGCTGCTGGTGTGGGCCGAAGCAAACCACCCCGAGATCCTCGGCCGCACAATCAACGTGTCGGGCGTCAAGTCGATCACCGCGATGGTCGCCGGGGCGAACGTGATCGACTCGAACGGCGAGAGAGTGCCGGGTGTCGACGCTTCGCTGCCCGATCCGTCGTGGTCGGTCAGCTACGAGTCGGGCGCGCTGAGCTACGAATCCGAGGTGCCGTCATGACCGGCGTGATCGTCGGAATCGGTTCAGTCGACTCAGAGACGGCACGCACGATTCGGGGCATTCTGGAGGATCTGTTTCCGGGCGTTCGGTTCGCCGTCGTCCCGGGCAACGCGTCGGTCGTGTTCGAGTTTGACCCCGAGGTGCAGTCATGACCGCTCGGAAGGCTGAGCCGTTCGACACGAACACCGGAGCAGCCGAGAAAGCGCTCGCCGCTGTCGCCGCGCAGGTCGCAGCAATCCCGACCGGTGAACTCATCTCGGTGCAAGCAGCGATCTCTGCGGTGATGCGCGACCTCCCGGCGATCGGCAAGACCGAGGAAGCCAAAGGGGTGCCGTACAAGTTCCGGGGCATCGAAGCGATGACCGTCGCGTTGCAGCCGTTGATGGCCCGCCACGGGTTGGTCATCGTGCCGCAAGCTCAGACGATCGTGATCGATCCGTCACCGGGGCAGAAGGAGGCGTGGCAGGATGTGATGGTCAAGTTCGACTGGCTGATCATGGGCCCGGACGGATCGCACGTCACCGCGTCGACCTACGGCATCGGTCGAGATCACACTGACAAAGGATCGAACAAAGGACAGACGCAGGCGTACAAGTACCTGATCATGCATCTGTTCTGCGTGTCGGACCCGAAGGATGACGGCGACAGCTCCGACTACACATCTTCGGCTCGCGACGAGGACGCCGACCGTCGCGCCGTGGAGGATCAGGACGCTGTCGACGAGACGCGTGTACTGCTCGGTCGGCTGGGGACGCTCGGTGCTGCCCGACCCGACGAGGCGGCTGTCGTGAAGGAGTGGGCGCACGGCCAGGGCAAGGAACTGCGGTCGTCGTCCCTTGCCGGCGACGACGACTGGCGGGCCGAGGTGATCAGCATGCTCGACGAACTCGACGAGGAACGCGCTGACGTTCCCGCTGATGGCGTGGTGGATGTGTCGCTCGTCGACGAGGTCACGCATCCGTCGCACGTGGCCGCTAGCGACGCGTCGCCCCTCGAGGCGATCGATGTCGAAGAAACGGAATGGGCATGAGCGCAGCGCGAACGTCGAGAGAGATCGCGATCGAGCAGGTAGCGATCCTGTTCCCGTACCTGACGATCTCGCAGCGGGTCGAGTGGTGGGTGAGGCTCGACTGCGACCTGGCGCTGCTAACCGTCAATATCCCGACGTTCGAGGAACGTGTGGAGGCGATGCTCGACGTGAAGTGCGGGCACGGCGAGCACCCGAGGTCGACGTGGGACGGTCCCGGCCGATGGAAGTGCCAACGGTGCGATGTCGTGTGGTACGGACCGAGCTACTACTGATGGGAGCGACCATGTTGGAGCGGGACTTCCAACGCCAGGTGATCGAGCTGGCGCACACCTTCCACTGGTGGTACATTTCTCAGGATGGGCAACAAGCACAGCGGGACCAGGCGACCTCTCATCGACCGATTGATGAGTTACATCGACATCGACGACACCGGATGTTGGCTGTGGACTGCGTCCGTCACGCCGGCCGGGTACGGGCGACTCAACATCGACGGCCGTATCGAGGCAGCGCACCGAGTGATGTGGGTGATCTGGAACGACGCAGCGATTCCGTCCGATCGGGAACTGGATCACATGTGTCGCGTGCGCAGATGTGTCAACCCGGCGCATCTGGACTTAGTGACGCACGGCGAGAACGTGCGCCGCGGTCACGCCGTGCGTCTGACCGGTTGCGATCATCCCCGCTCGGATCGCGTCGTTGTCGCCGGTCGTGGTGTCGTCGGTTGTCGTGCGTGCATGCGTGTCAAACGTTTCTCGAAACAGTGCAACTGGTGCGGCGATGAGTACGAAGGAACCGAACAGCGCAAGTACTGCTCAGCGGCATGCAGGGAAGCCCGCAATGTCAGAGCGGGAGTTTCAGCGCGTCGTTCTCGATCTCGCCAAGACATTTAATTGGAAGGTCGCCCACTTCCGAACGGCGATGAACGCTCGCGGGGTCTACATGACACCGGTCGGCGCTGACGGTGCCGGCTGGCCCGACCTCGTCCTGATCCACCCGCTGAGCGGACAGATCCTGTTCCGCGAGTTGAAGGCCGAGAAGGGTCGACTCGACCCGAAGCAAGTCGCGTGGGGCCGGTGGCTGACCGTCGCCGGCTGCGACTGGGCGATGTGGAAGCCATCGCAGATCAATGAGATAGCGGTCACCCTCTCGGGTGGACGCGCGACCGCAAGCACCGGGGCGCGGCCGTGAAGCCGTACTACCAGGACGATCACTGCACCATTTACCACGGCGACGCCAGGGACATCATGCCCGCCATCGCTAACGACGTTGGTTCTGTCGTCATCACTGACCCGCCGTATGGCGAAACGTCCCTTGAATGGGACCGCTGGCCGACCGGATGGATTGATGCGCTCCCATCAAGCGTGCGGCAGCTTTGGTGCTTCGGGTCGATGAGGATGTTTCTCGAGCGCTCAGCCGACTTCCACGCATGGTCCTACGGGCAGGAGATCGTATGGGAGAAACACAACGGCTCCGGCTTCGCAAACGACCGTTTCAAGCGAGTGCATGAGTTTGCTACGCACTGGTATCGGGGCAGATGGTCGGACATCAATGTCACCCCGCAATACACGCACGACGCAACCAAGCGAGCAGTCCGCAGAAAGACGAGACCGACACACACGGGGCACATCGAACAGTCTGCGTACCGTTCCGAAGATGGTGGGCCGCGTCTCCAACGCTCGGTTCTGCGAGTCCGATCATGCCACGGTCACGCTATTCACCCGACAGAAAAGCCTCTCGGGATCATCCAGCCCCTCATCGGCTACTCGACTACACCAGGCGATGTAGTCGTTGACCCGTTCATGGGTTCGGGCTCCGTTCTGGACGCTGCCCGCCAGACCGGGCGAGCAGCGATCGGAATTGAGATCAGCGAACGCTATTGCGAGATCGCCGCCAACCGACTTGATCAGGGCATCCTCGACTTCGGCCCGACCATTTCTGAACACCCAACCAACAAGGAGCAACCATGACCAGGGAACGCAACCTGTTTCTTGCAATCACGATCACCGATGATGTGCTCCCGGGCGAGGACGACCCTGATGCAATCGCCGACGAGATCGTGCTGATGCTGAACACGCACCGTCAGACCCGGGCGTGGGCGGCGTCAATGCTCGACGGCAGCTACGACATCGACAACGGCGGGCCGCAGGTGGAACGCATGATGGTCAACGCGATACCTGCACCCCAGTGGCTGACACGCAGAACGCTTGAAGCACTGATGTCGAAGGCCCGGAGCACCGAGCCAACCAATTCTGAACACTCAAACACCAAGGAGCAACCATCATGACGAAGAAGACCACCCCGACGAAGGGCCTGTCGAGCTACGAGGGCCGCGACGTCGTACAGGCGACGATCAAGGTCACAAACGCTGGCGACGGTCTGTCGGAGGCGATGTCGATCGAGCCGATCGAGATGCGTCACGGCGAGACCCGGTACCTGCTGATCGAGGCCGAAGTGACGCGAGTGCAGTACGACGAGCTGAAAGACACCGACGTGTTGAAGCGGGTCCACACGTTGAAGGCCGGCACCGCGACGCTCGTCGACCCGGAGTTCGCTGTCGAGCTGATCGAGAAGCAACGCAAGGCGATCCAGTCAGCGAAGGGTGTCGAGGAGTTCGACTTCACCGACGCCGAGATCGCCGAGCAGGCAGCGAAGGAACAGGCCGAGTGACACGCCCGGTTCGTTTCCCGTTCGACCCGGTCGAGCAGTACATCCGCATCCGCCACCCCGACCCGAACGGCAACCGACAAGCCCAAGCCGAAACCGGTGGCGGCATCAACGCTGCCGTGTGGCTCGCCGACGTGCTGCAAGTCGATCGCCGCAAGATCCTGGCGTGGCGCGTGCACGGCGCCCTGTACTTCGATTGCGACACGATCGCGACGACGCTCGGCTTACACGCTGCATCGCTGTGGCCCGAGTGGGCCGCGATCGACGTAGAGGTACCCCTGTGGCGTTTGCTGCGTGAGGAAGCGCTCGCCGAGTCTGTCGCACTACGAACACCCGTAGACGCCCACACAGCAGCCTGAAAACTGGCACGACCCCGACCGGCATCTGCTTGACGCAGGCGGTCGGGGTCGTGCTATGTTCGTCAACACCAATCAACTGAACGATGGAAGCGTACCACGAGTACGACTCCTGGAGCGGGGCCGAGCACGGGGCGAAAGTACCGACCACCGGAAGCTGACCGGTCGACTCGCCGACGCCGGGGAGCCGATGGGCGCAGTCAGCAGATCCATCCTGCGTGATCCGTCCTTTTCGAGTTTCGACGCAGCGAGTTCATGAGCCGCACCTGACAGCGCGATCCGAGGTGCCAGACCGGTATTCAGCCGGGGCGCATGAACACATCCCGATCGTGGGTGCCGAAGAAGTGGCGCCGGACTATGACGCCTCCTGCGCGTTCTTGCATGAGCGGAAATGGTCCTTCCTGGCTGAGAGCTAGGGAGAACTCTGCCCCGCAACACGATCCAACACTCACGGAAATGGAGTCAGCGAATGAGCGAACGAGCAGACATGGTGGTGTACCTCATCCGGTCAGGTGAGAGTGACGCCTTCAAGATTGGTTACGCGCGAAATGTTGCGCAACGAATTTCGGAACTTCAGTGCGGTTCGCCGGACTTGTTGACGCTCGTTGCGTCGACGTTCGGCGCTGCGAAGTTGGAAGGTCGCATGCACCGTATGTTCCAGCAGCATCGCATTCGGGGCGAGTGGTTTCGGTTCGACGAAGCGCAACTGGTGATCGTGCGCGGTGTGTTCGCTCGGACTGTCGAGGTCGAGTCGAGGCGCTGGGATGATGCGAAGTCTGGCCGGAATCGAACCCTGTGTCGTTGTTCGGTCTGCGGCCGGAACGTGCAGGCTCATGATGATTTCGTTGAGGGTCGACGGCGAGGACACAAGATCGTCACGGCGCGGCACGCGAGGTGCTGATTGCGTCATGCCCGAATACGAACACCGAGGAATCTGGACACACGCTAGGAACACGTGCTACTGTTCGTGTTCCACCAACCAACGAAGGAGCATCCACCCATGTCAATCATTCACTCTCACCGCAACAGTCTGGGCGAGCTGATCGTGATCAGCGCCGGGTCGTTGAACGGCGAACCGGTCGAACTGCTCGACGGTCCCGACGACATCGACGACGGATGGGGCCAGCCGACGCAGCCGTCATCGATACTGCTCGACGCCGGCACGAAGGCCTGGCTCCGGGAGGTGTGCGCCGAGCGGGACGTTCCTGACTCGCACATGGGCTATGTGCTCGTCGGCTCCCCAAGCACATCGGTCGAGCTAGCCAGCGTTCGGACGAAGAACGAAGTCGACGCAGCGTTCGTCGTGTTCTGGGATCTGTACGACCGGACCGGGCCACGCAAGAAGGCGCACGAGTGCTTCGCCGCGGCGGTGCGTCGCGGCCACACGTTCGAGCAGATCATCGAAGGCCTTCGGGCGTGGGTGGTCTACTGGGCGCAGCCGGGATCGGCGGCGAGGAAGTGGCCGCAAGGGTTCCTCAACCAGGAGTACTACCTCGACGAGCCGCCAGCGGTGAGAGTCGAGACGTCGCGCAAGGCGATGCCGGGTCGTGGCGGGATCGAGGCGGCGCTCGCAGCTCGTTCGCAGCGTGGCATCGGGAGCGGATCATGAGCGGCATCGGTTCGCTCGCAACGGTGTACCTCGACGACGAGCCGATGGCGATGCAGATGCGTGAGCGCGAGGGCCTGACGTGGGTCGACATCGGACAGGATTCCGGGCGTTCGGCGCGGATCGTGCTGTTCGGTGAGCGCGAGCAGTTGCTGGCGTTCGCTGCTGGCATCGTCGCCGCAGTCGAGGCCGGCGCATGAGCGGCGTCCTGAAAGACAGCAGCCCGATGCCCGTCGACTTGTCGCCAGCGACATCGAACTACGTCGCCGAGCAATGCGAGTACTACAACCCGATCCTCGACCCACGCAACCGCCACAAGATGACCGAGAAGATGCTCGCTGCGGTCGACTCGGGCGAGTACATCGGCCTCGGCGGGCCGCTGTACGCACCTGATGACGATCACCCCGCGAACCTGCTGTCGTCACTGCACGACGACGGGTTCCATCGGCCGGCGCTCGACATCGACATCGAGATGGTGTGGCGACCGTCGAAGACTCCCGGCCATTGCCACATCGAGTTCCCGAAGCTGGCGCTCACGTGGGTCGACTACTGCAACCTGCTCGACGCGCTCGCGACTGCGGGCATCGTCGAGCCCGGGTACGTGCGAGCGTCGAAGCTGCGAGGCCAGACGTTGCTGCGCACACCACTGGCGTCCCGTCCGGCGACCGACGAAGAGGCGTTCTGATGGTGTTCGTGGCTCTCGGCGGGTTTCTCGCGACGTGTAGCGCTGCGGTGCTGTTCGCGTACCTGTGGTACTCGGGGTTCGGCGACGACCAGACCGGAAGGGGTGGGGCATGAGAGATCACCGATTCGGCGACCCGACGCCCATCGAAATCACCGACCGGGTTCACGACATGAACATCTCGCACGTGTGGCGCGCACCGAGGCCGATGGGATCACGCAGGAAAGCCAAGGCCAAGATCGCCAGGGCGTCACGGAAACGGAACCGGCCATGACGGACCGATACGTTGAAGATCCGTTCAATCGCAACGAGCCGCCCGGTCTGTACGTCCATGCCACACCGATCGAAATAGGCGAGGCACGGCAACTCGTCGCGCTGTTCGGCGCCGAGCGCCGACTGCGCGCCGAGCGGATCAACATGGCCCTCGCAGAAATCGGGTTCTCCGACGTGTTGGGCCCTCGGGCCGAACTGCTGCGAGAGGACGTGCCGCCACCGGTCGTGTTCCGGGCGTGGAAGTTGGCATTTCCCGAACTGCCGACGACCTACGACGAATGGCTGATCGACTGCCTTGCGCTGCCCTGGCCTCCCACTCGATGGCTCGAACGTCACAACGCACACCCGTACGCCGTGGTCGACCGATGAGGTTGGCGCGAGAGATGCTCGGGACGTTGCTCGATTCAGGCGATCACGCCATCTTGTGCATCGGCCCCGACTGGCTCGATGTCGACGTGTTGGCGTCGTGGAACGTGGCCGGCTGCTACGACGAACTCCCGCCCGGGACGAACTTCGATCGCCACCTGCTGTTCAAGTACTCGGCCCGTCAGATGCGTGACCACCACGCAGAGCACGACAGCTACTGGGCCGAAGACGGCGAACTGCAATCGTTCGTCGTCGGTGCCAGCGTCAACCATCGGGCCGAACCGTGAAAGTCGAAGACGCTGCGGCGTGCGTGGCGTATCTGACGTCCATGACCTCCGGTTGGAACGACGACGCCACCGAAATGCTCGTGTACGAGTTCGAGAAGCTTGACGACCCTGCGGCGTTGGAGCTCGCGACGGCCAAGATCGCTCGCACCTGGACGTCGCAGGGTCGGGTACCGCTCGGTGTCATCGTCGACGCCTACCACCATGAGCAGGCCATCGCCTTGAACGCGACACGCGAAGCTCAGGCTGCCGAGGAACGATGCGACGGGTGGGGCTGGATCGACGGCGACCCGTGCGCGGTGTGCTCCCCGGCGTTGCGGCTGGTGTACGCCGATCCCGCTCTGCTGCGCCGGTTCCGTGACGGTGTCGCCCTGCACAAGATCCTCGACTGGCCGGACCGTAAGACGTTCGAGGCCGAATACAACCGTGAGCGATGCCCGCAACGATTCGTTGCCGAGAGCACCACGACGAGACCTATCCCGACAATCAACAACGAGGTGTTCTGATGGATGAGATGCTCGAAGCTCTGGCGGTCGTGACCGGCCACCTACGACAGGGCGACACCGAACGCGCGGTGCTGCTGACCGAGCAGGACGACCTGATCGGGAAGCTGCGTGCCGCGGGGTGTTCGTGGCCGACGATCAACCGGGTGTGTGGGATGGCGAACATGCACACGTCGCACAAACGGCGTCGACTCTCGACACCACCGTAAACACCTGCTACTGTTAGTCATCCACCAACCAACGAAGGAGCATCCACCATGGGCACAGACATTCACCTCTCAGCCGAAGTCGCACGATACGACGGCAACGGAAACCAGATCGGCTGGGATCACTTGCCCGGCCCAGTCGTCCAGTGCTGGTCATGCAAGGATCATCGCCCGGGGTTCCTCATCGTCCGAGGCGGCGTCGACGTTGGCTGCGAAGTCGCATGCCGATCATGCACCACCACTGGCGCCGATTGCGAAGACGAGTGGGATCGCAACTACTTCGCATCGCGCTACGTCGAACCCGGCAAGACGCGCGATCACTGGTACTCGGATCGCAACTACATGGTCTTCGCGATGCTGGCGGGAGTTCGCAATGGCACCGGCTTCGCCGGGACGCCCACGCACTCGCCCATCGTGCCGGTTTCGGACCTGCGTGGCGTTCCGGATGACGTCACGGCTGAAACCATCGCCATCCTGAGCGACGAACACTCAGCGAGTTGGCTGATGCTCGACGAGCTGCTCGACTACGACTGGGCGCAACCGATCGAACGCGACGGCAGCGTGACTGCAGCGACCGACCGCACATCGGAGTTCGTCGAGCGCATGAAGATGCTCGCAGCGGAGGCCGGCGAACGGCTCACGCGCATCGTGTTCGACTTCGATTCATGAACACCACCGACCACATGGCATCCGACAGCACCGACCAGACGCTCACCGCCGACGAGGTCCGGTACCACATCGCTCGCGTCGACTCCACGATCGCCCGATGGGAAGCCAACGACCCGACACCACGCGCATCCCTGCCCCGATACCGTGCGTGCTCGGTGGAGCTTCACGCACTGCTCGCCGACATGGAGAGCGACCCGACGCCGACCGACGCTCTGACGCTCGACTTCGAGACTCCGGCATGAACGCTCACGTGCATTCGTGGCGCGAGTACCCGGGCGACGAGGTGGCCTGCACGACGTGCGGCATCCAACCGCACCAGATCCACACCGAGATGTCACCGGAGGATCGGCGTGTCCACATCGATGTCGCCGGGAACCTGTTCTCGATCCGCAAGGCGTTCGCTGCAGCACGCGCCGGCGTGGCGATCTGGGAGCCTCGCCCGGAGCCGGCCCGGTTCGCTGCGACCGGGGACCGCATGCTGTTTCTCGACGAACTCGACCTGCCACGACCGTGGCTGCGATGACCAACCACCAACACAAGGAGCATCCACCCATGAACACCGACCATCACGCCAACACTGCACGGATGCTTGCCGTTCTGGCGATCCTGTTCTCTGCGGCCGCCGTAGTGCTGGCGGCTACCTCGTGAGCGCAGCCAACAAGGCGCTCGTCGCTGCTGCGAAGGCGCGAGCCACGGTGACGCTGCTCGACGGTCGCACCGGAGTGATCGTGTACGCACCGCCAGCCAACCCGAACCCACGCAAGACGGTCAGGTGTCGTCACGGCGACCCGACGATGTGCGGGGTGCGGTTCCCGAACGAGCATCGCGACACGATCCGCCCGGTCGCTGTCGCCGACATCATCGGGATCGTGACATGAACTGGCCGCTGTGGCGCTACTCGCTGCGCCATCCGAAGACTGCACTGCGCTGGCGTCGACGTCGAGCTGCCGATCTGCGGTGGAACGCATGGTGGCACGCTGTCGAGGCGCATCGCGTCAGCGGCGACCTGAGCGGTGCGTCGTTCATGTTCCGTCCGATGCGTCAGGAGTGGCCCGATGAGGTCTGATGGCACCTGTTCGTCGTGTGGGGCGAAGATGCGTTGGGCGATCTCGGCGACGACAGGCAAACGGGTACCGCTCGACGCCGAAGCGATCACGCTCGGCAACCTCGGGGTCGTCGAGTGGCGTGGCGGGCCACCTGCGATGCCGACCCCGGTCGTCGCAGTGAACCCGACACGCACGCTCACCGAGTACCGCTATCTCAGCCACAGCGTGACGTGTCCGAACGCCGCCGATCATCGGAGCACAAAGCGTGACTGATCTGCAGGCAATCATCGCGTTGGTGGTGCTGGTCGCAGCGATCGTGTGGCTCGACGGAAAGCTGACCCGACGATGAACGACTCGGAACGGGCCGTGAACGTGATCGTTCCTGAGTTGGTTGTCGGACCGCGCGATCGCGTGCGTCGTCGAGATGCCTGTCAGGACCCCGAGCGACCACCGACCGCACTCACCGAGTTCGTCGTATCTTGTCCGGCCTGCATGATCGCGCTGCGTGCCGCGACGACGATCCCACCGCCACCCGGTGAGTTCACCGGCTGGTACGACCAACGCGACCACATCCGTGCCGATCTGCTCGAACGGCAAGGGATCGTGCTGTGATGGGCGGGGAGGGAGAGATCGTGGTCGAGCGCTTCGGGTGGTGGTTGCGCGCCTACGCAGGCCACACAGGCTCGTCCGCTCGGGCGCGGCTGTGGCAGTCGGATCTGTCGCGAGGTGCGTACCTTCGACTTCGAGGCGAGCGAGTGCTCGGCTTGCAGTGGCGACGATCGGGGTCGCGGCGATGATCGTCGACCTGTGGCACCGCGACCTGCACGTGGCTCTACGCCATTACGGCCCGGTTCGATCTGGCCACCCAATCCGAGCGTCAAACGTGATCCTGCTCGACGGCACGACACCGCAGCACGGCACGATCGCTGTGTGCGGCACCTGCGGCCAGCAGATCCCGATCAGCGACCTGCGTCGGGCACCGGTCGACGCATGAGCTACCGTCCGAAGCCGGCGCACTACAAGGGCAGCTACGCACGCAACGCACGCACCCTCGTCGCTCACGCTCGACGAGATCCGCTGACGACATGCTGGCGCTGCGGCAAGACCCTGGCCGAGCACCGACCACACAAGGATGGCCGTGCGGCGTTCTGGACTGCCGGTCACGTCATCGACTCCGACCCGAACTCGCCGCTCGCACCCGAGGCGTCGACATGCAACTTCACGTTCGGCGGCAAGTTGAAGCACGAACGAGCGAAACGACGCAACGGCAACCCGACAAGCCGAAGGTGGTTCACGTGAGCGACAACGACAGCGCCGAGTGGCGACGGTTCGTGATCGGCTGCCTGCTGCTGCTCGCGATCACGCTCGGGCCGTGGCTGGTCATCCTGGCGCTGTTCGTCGCGTTGGTGATTCGATGACACGCAACCCTCGCTCAGGTGATGACGTGCAGGTCGAATGCTGGTGTCGCACAGAGATCGTGTGGGTACCGATCGAGGATGTGTGGAAGCTGCTGACCGGGACGTGTGGGCGCGCCGTGTGCAAGAAACCGACGAGCCGATGAGCCGATGAGCCTGGAAAGAATCTTACGGAATGTGTAGACAAACGCTAACGACTTGTGTATAGTGATTGACATGAGCAACACAGCAACCACCGACCACGTCCTCCCAACCCGCACCCTGAGCCACGGCGACTTCGTAATGTTTGACCGCACCGGCACGGTGGAGCAAGTGATGGGGACACCCCAACCAGGAATGAACGGCACGAAGTTCCGACTGACCGGCAACACGCCCGGCGGTGACGGGTACTACGCCCCGACACTGAACGGCCGCATAGTCGGCTACAACGACCATGTCACAACCCCCGGCGGCCGGGGTGTCGTCGTCGGCTTCCACAAGAGCATCGGCCGGATCCTGGTTCAACTCCCCGGCGTCAACGGCGCGACCGCCGTCAAGTACAGCGACATCACACGATGACCACCACCGCAAGCGACATGCGATTCACCAACGTGATGATCGGAAACGGCACGGAGGTGCACGACGGTGTCGCCATCACGAAGCCGTGGGGCGAGGTGTTCCTCCCGCAGTGCGGGACACCAGCCAGGGGCGGCGTGATTGAGGTTGACGCAGATTTGTCCGAAGTGACCTGCGAGAAGTGCATCGCACGTAACGCCAAGAAAGCATCGGGGACGGAAACGTCATGACGGGTTCACCCGAGTACGCCCGCCGCCATCGCGACAAGGTGCGCGGCGGCCCTGCACGTATCCCGCAGCCGTGCCCGTCTCGTGCTGCTGCTGCCCGTCATCGCCGCAACGGTGAGACGGTGTGCGACGGTTGCGCCGAAGTCGAGCGCGCCTATCAACGAGAGCGGCAAGTAGTCGTCAAACCATGACATTGCCAGGCGACGCCGGTCACGACCTCGCACAGGGCTGCGAATGGTGCCCGAACACCGGGAGCACACACATCGGACCGAAACGCTGGCGGCGCTGCAACGACTGCACCCTCACGATCAACGCTGACCGGCTCGGCACACATCAACGACCATGGAGTACCGATGGCCCGCAACCCGATGCCCGCAGGACGACACGACCAGATCCTCACCCGAGACAACTGGCGCTGCCAGGCACCTGACCACGACCCCGAGTATCGGGCTGACGACTGCGCCGGCCGACTCGTCGTACATCACCGCAAGCCCCGTCAGATGGGCGGTGACAGGGACCCGGCCATCCACGACCCCGACCGGCTGATCACGCTGTGTGAGCACCACCACGCACACGTACACGCACACCCGACACGCAGCTACGACAACGGGCTGCTCGTCCGACGATGAGGTTCTACCTCGGCACGCACATGCCGCACTGGCTGACACGGCCAGCCGTGCCGCTGTTCGTGTCGCACCGTCGACTGACGAAGCGCAAGACCATGCCGAAGGCGGCGACATCATGGGCGCTCGACTCGGGAGGGTTCACCGAGCTGTCGATGTTCGGTAGATGGCAGACGACGCCGGCCGAGTACACCGAGGCGATCGAGCGCTACGACACCGAGATAGGGATGCTGGACTGGTGCGCGCCACAAGACTGGATGTGCGAACCGTTCATGCTCGCCAAGACCGGCAAGACCGTCGAGCAGCACCAGGCGCTCACGATCGAGTCATACCTCACGCTGCACGCCACGCAACCCAAGACCATCCCGGTGCTGCAAGGATGGACGATCAGCGACTACCACTCACACATCGGGATGTACGCGACTGCCGGCGTCGACCTCGAAGCCTGCGACCTCGTCGGGCTCGGCTCGGTGTGCCGCCGACAAGCAACCGACGAGATCGCCGAACTCGTCGCCTCGCTCCACGGTCTGCGACTCCACGGCTTCGGAGTGAAGTCCGAAGGGCTGCGACGCTACGGATGGATGCTCACCTCAGCAGACTCGATGAGTTGGTCCGCGAGAGGTCGCCGCGTCGCCCCATGCCCACACACGGGCGTCAAGACGTGCGCTAACTGCTGGACCCACGCACTGCAATGGCGTGAGCGTGCGCTCGACCACGACGACCGACCGGTACCGATGACGCTTCGGTTCGCACACCCGACACGCAGCTACGACACCGGGCTGCTCATTCAACGCAACGTGCTAGCGTGAGTTGCCCCGGAGCCGGGGATTGCGTCCCGTACCGGCCCCGGAGCGTTTCCAACCGTACCAGGGACCACCGTATGGAGACCACGTGACCGAACTCGAACGCACAGGATCAGTCATCGAACTGCTGACTGAAGCCGACAGCATCTTGGCGAGGGTTTCGACCACCGACGACGCCAAGGGCCTCATCGATATGGCGGAGGCGGCACGCGTCTACGCCCGTCAGATGAAGCTCGGGACCTCGGCCGTGAACCATGCGACGTCGATCAGGCTGCGCGCCGAGTTGCGTCTGTCGAAGATCGTGGATGACGGCCAAGCCCAGGGCAGCATCGCCGGTAAGGGCTGCCCTCGCCAAAGTAATGCCCGTCCGACGGGCATTACTCCGACGGTCACGCCCAACGCGCCAGCAACGCTCGAGGAGTTGGGTCTTGATAGTCGCCGCATCGCCGAGTCGCGCAAACTCGCAGCCACATACGACGACAACGCCATCACCGAAATGACTGCCGCAGCGACCGTCGAAGGTCGCGAGATCAGCCGAAGCGAACTGCTCAAAAAGGCCAACGGGACGCACGTCGGGCACAACTCCGGCGAGAACGAGTGGTACACGCCAACGCAGTTCATTGAGGCAGCTCGCACCGTCATGGGTGGAATTGACCTTGACCCGGCATCGACCGAGACGGCGAACGACGTCGTGAAAGCAGACCGGTTCTACAGCATCGACAACGACGGCCTCGAACAACCATGGGATGGGCGCGTGTGGATGAACCCACCCTACGGTGGGGCACTCATCGGCAAGTTCGTCGACAAGCTCGTGGAGGAACACGAGGCCGGTCGCACCACTCAGGCGGTCGTGCTCGTCAACAACGGAACCGAGACCGCATGGTTCCAGAAGCTCGCCAAGTGCTCGACCGCCCTGTGCTTCCCTGCTGGCCGTATCCGGTTCTGGTATCCGGATCGACCCTCACTGTCACCGCTGCAAGGCCAGGTGTTCCTCTACCTCGGACCAGACCACGCCGGGTTTCGTTCCACCTTCGACCGGTTTGGGGCGACGCTGTGACTGACGGGCTCCGACACTGCAAGGAATGCCGAGCCCACTACTCGCACTGGGGAACCCACGACTTCCTCGCAGCGAAACCCCTGTACGGCCCAAGGAAGATACGCGCCGCCGACATCGACCGCGCCATCGACGACGACGGCAAGCGAGTCCTGTTCATCGAGGAGAAGGCCGAAGGCGAGAAGGTTTCACCGGCGCAGCACCGACTACTGATCGCGTTGGCCAACCTCCCGAACGTGACCGTATGGGGATGTCGTGGTGACGCTGGCTGTCTGACCGTCACCGAACTCCCTTCCGGTCGCGTCATCGTCAGCAATGGGGACTGGGCGGCGTACCAGGCTGCCGTCGATGCGTGGTTCACCGAAAAGCCGATGGGCGGCGCAGCGCCAAGCAACACACCGGCCATCCTCGAAGACATCGCCGACATCGAGTGGCGACGGAATGCAGGCGCCGACGTGGAAGCGGAAGTGTCCGCGCTCATCCGCAGACTCGAACAAGTC
>Ga0163148_10001251_pt1 | contig 33368 bp, 25 predicted proteins | sample OliLakLV19MP7P2_FD_148606 | JGI IMG/M metagenome (GOLD analysis project Ga0163148, IMG submission 148606) | Freshwater microbial mat bacterial communities from Lake Vanda, McMurdo Dry Valleys, Antarctica- Oligotrophic Lake LV.19.MP7.P2 | ecosystem: Environmental > Aquatic > Freshwater > Lake >... | reverse complement strand
AAGTGATGTAATCACTGCGCACGAACGGTCTGCCGATCCGCAAGGCTTTTCTCAGTAAGTCTTAATCACTTACTGACCCTTGGAAAGAAACATACAAGAGCACCGAGTCACACCGAGAAATGCTTGACCTGACAGGATTTTCTCGGTGTAGCTCGGTGCACTCGGTGGTGAAAATTAATTCCTACTGCGTTATCTAGGTTCAACCGTATGCTGAGCTAATTATCCTAGCGCACTAAATCTTATCCAATCCACGATTCTTGCAAGCATATGAAAATGCAAACCGAAGATAGAGGTAGCATACACCAAACAGGAGTGCAGCTTCGATTGCGCCCCAGAGTAACCAACGTAGCTCCTGGCTTCTTACGAATTCAAAAGCGAATGTAAATGGGCTGAGGTACGAAATAAGCTGTAGTGGATACCATAATGTAGAGATTGGGGTGTAGGGACTGGATAACATGATAATGAATGGGAGCCCTGTCCATGAAAGGAAACCAAAGGCCCTGCCGTAGCGAAAAACAACTCCAGTGAAGAGGTAGGCTAGGGCAGTCGCGGTCAAGATGACGACAGGCATCGGGGCAAAGAGCAGGTAAAGCTCTAACCATCCACCACCAAAGGCTAGCGGAATCGATAGTGCGCAGATCGTCAAGGTGAGTAATCCAACGGATAATCCGTATAATGCCTTGGCCATCAGATACTCCGAGATAGAGACTCCTTCGCGCATGATCTCTGAGAATTCACGCGCCCACAGATCCATAAGTAGCGGCATATTTATCTGCCCCTGGGCATGCGAGCCAACTGCCCAGAGGATATTAATTACCAACAGTGGACCGATCAGTTCGCGAGTTATTATTCCACTTGAGAAGAGCATTCCCCAGATGACTAGGGTGGAGATGGGAAAAACGACCAGTTCCGAGAGTCGCCCTTTAACCTGAAATGTAAGCCCGACATTTCTCTTAAATAGTATCCAAGTTCTAAGCACCCGTCACCTCCGCAGATTCTTCGACCTGTTTGGTGAGTGCGATGAAATAATCCTCCAGATCTTCGTCACGTGAGTGCACTGCCAAAACGTCACCCATCGCTACTACCCTCGCCAGGTCTGTCAACGTAGTTACCAAAGTATTGCCATTCACGGCACCGAACTGCGCAGCTTGCTCAGGAAGCTGGCGAAAGGTTACCTCTACATTTGTGTTTGGAACTACGTAGTCCTGTAGTGTGCCGGTCTTTATAATTCTACCGTTATGGATAAAGGCGATTCTTGAAGCGAGCTCCTCGATATCGCGCATATAATGTGAGGTGATCAGAATCGTTGTGCCACGGTCGTGTTGTTCCTTGAGTAGCTTGCGAAGTTCCTCCGCAAAATTTGGATCAAGCCCGACGGTTGGCTCATCCAGTACGATTAGTTGGGGGTTCTTCAATAGTGCTCTGGTCAATCTAATGCGTGTCTTCTCGCCATTGGAGTATTCCTCCCAAGTGCGATCTAAGATCTGTTCTAACTTAAATCGATCAATGAGATCAGAGATGTCACGCCAGCTCTTACCGGCCAATTGAAGGTAGAAATTGAGAATCTTTCTTCCTGGGTAACTCCATTGAAATTGGGAGTCTCCGGAGAGAAAGGAGACCATTGCGGCAGTCTTTCTGCTGCCCAAGGACTGACCCAATAGATAAGCCTCGCCACTATCCATTGAAAGTAGGCCTGAGAGGATGTTGAGAGTGGTAGTCTTACCGGATCCATTCGGTCCGAGAAGCGCAAACGTTTCACCCTTCTCTACAGTGAAAGATACTCCACGCAAGACTTCAACGGTTCCGGCTCTATTTTTAAAGCTTTTCCGAAGATTGCTGACAGCAATTGCTGGTGGGGTAGCGATCATCTAAGAGTACCGATAAGTTGAGAACATTGGTAATCGCTCTGGGCCAGCCATCAACATCGGCCGGAAAAGGTAACCGTTCAGGGGGGTGGTAAATTTGTAGGAATTTGGTTAATTATTTTCGTCGTTTTGCATTTCAAGACCCGTTTCCCTTTCTTGTCGCCCCTAAACGGGGCATTTTTTCTGAACGGTTACTTGTTGTCCCCCTGGGGGCCGCTTCCAGCGGACAAAAATGCACCCAATTTGTTAGTTTGCAATCAATCTTGCACCCCCCGTGAACGGTTACCGGAAAAGATATAACAGTGCTAAGATATAAAAGTGCGATGCACCTACACCCGCTCAATCACCGTAGCGATCCCCATCCCGAGTCCTATGCACATTGTTACGAGTGCATATCGCTGGACGCTGCGCTCTAGCTCATCTAACGCCATTCCGATAAGCATCGCGCCGGTTGCACCAAGGGGATGTCCCAGTGCAATTCCGCCACCGTTGACGTTCACAAGAGTGGGATCAATTCCAAGTTTCTGAATCGTCACCAATGGCACTGGGGCGAAGGCCTCGTTTATCTCCCAGACATTAATATCACTCACTTTCAATCCGGCACGCTTGAGCGCCATCTCAGATGCGGCGATCGGTCCGGTTAACATAATCCGAGGGGGCGAACCAACGACTGCAGTGCTAACTATTCTTGCGCGGGGTTTGAGATTCAGTTCGCGTGCTTTGGACTCGCTGGCGAGTAAGATCGCAGCTGCGCCATCAACGATTGCTGAGGCATTTCCCGCAGTGATTACGCCATCTGGCTTGACTACGGTCTTCAATCCAGCAAGCCCCTCAATTGTTGTGTTTGGACGAACGGTGTCATCAGTTGTGCAGCTCTGGGTTGCGCCGGTCTCGTCGGTATACTGCACCGGTATAATGCTACGCGAAAAACGACCGTCATTTAATGCCGCCGTGGCGCGCATCTGTGATTGATAGGCAAACTCGTCTAGTTGCGCGCGAGAAAGTTTAAACTCCGCACTCATGATCTCAGCCGCGACCCCTTGCTGCACAAGGTCTGGATGATGCGCCTTTATGAAGGAGCTCTCCTCGCCACTAATATCACTGAACATCGGTGCGCGAGTCATATGCTCCAAACCGCCAGCCACTGCTAGATCATATGTGCCGCCCTGAATTGAAGAGGCAATAAAATTTGTCGCCTGTTGGCCCGATCCACAAATTCGATTAATCGTGGTAGCGGGTACTGAGATCGGCCAACCAGCTGCCAACACCGAGGTGCGCGCGACGCACCAACCCTGCTCGCCACATTGAGTTACGCAGCCGATCGCTACATCTTCAACTAACCCAGGGGCGATCTTATTACGGGCAACCAGAGAATTAAGTGGAAAGGTTAGTAAATCCGCAGGATGTACCGAACTGAATTTCCCCTTGCGCTTCGAACGCGGGGTACGGACGGCATCAACTATGAAGGCATCGCGCATACAAAACTCCCTGTCTATTATATAGTAATTGCCTATTTTGCTACTGAAATCTCCACCCGGCGGTTCGCCTGACGGCCCTGTTCATCCAGATTTGATGCCACGGGGCGGGTGCTACCGTAACTCTTTACGACGATCTGGTCACTATTGATCCCGCGACTTGCAAGATATCCGGCAACTGCGCGTGCTCGGGCCTCAGCAACGCGCTGATTGTCCTCTGGGGTTCCGCCGTCGTCGGAGTGGCCGGTCACATTAATTGTGAATGACCCGGGGCTGACGCGAATCTGCTCGGCCAACACCTCGAGGTTTGCTGTTGTACCAGCGCGCATTGAGGTGGCGCCTAAATCAAAGGGTACCTGATAAACACCCCCAGCGATCTGGGTTGGTGTCGCGCGATCAAGCTTGGCTTGAATCTGTTGGATCTGACGGCTATTTGTGACGTTCTGGATTCGCAGCGCTGCAAGCTGCTCCTCCTGTCGAACCTGCACCGATTCCATCGAATCGAACCCGGCACCGACCAATGCGCCATCGATAGCTCCGATGCCTGCCCCAACCCCCATTCCTTTGCCCGACGAGGATACCTGATTTCCAACGACCGCCCCTGCACCGGCACCCCAGCCCGCCCCAAGTACCGCTCCAGCGATCGTTTTATCTGGACCAGGAGTTGGTTGGGAACAGGAGGCAGAAAACAGCAGGCAAACTAACAGCAGGGCTGATCGATCGGATAAAAGTGTCATAGTGAAACCCTAATTAATACGAAGACCCAACGGTAGCATAGCTCCATACAGCCCTGGAACCGGTCAAAACGGCAACAGCTACCAATTTCCAAAGAGGGTCGTATAGACGGAGCGCTCCCGGAGACCGCGTACTCGGGCCATAATCGCCGCTGGCTCAAATGTTGGCGCACTGACCACTGTTTCGCCTAACGGATTGACCACTGCGGTGAACCCAGAGTTTGTCACCCGCAGTAGGTAGCGACGATTCTCAATCGCCCGCCATGCTGCAATCAAATGGTGTTGGTGTGGAGCTACGGTATCGCCGAACCAGGCATCATTGGTCACATTCACTAGCAATGTCGCCCCCGCTGCCGTCGCGCGACGCGATAGTGATGGAACCACGTCCTCATAACAGATTAGTGGGGCAACTGATGCAATCTGGGGAATCCTAAGTATCCCTGCCCCAAGACCAGCGCTAAACTCTGCAGCATTCTGATTTAGAGACTTTAGCCACGGGAAGGTTGCAACAAATGGAGTGTATTCTCCAAACGGCATTAAGATCTGTTTATGATACGGCGCTAAGACGTCGCCATCTGGAGTGATCGCAATCACACTATTGTACTGCTTGGTCTTTGACTCGTAGGTCAAAACTCCGGTGACGAGATTGGCTTCAGTTAACTTCGGCAGGCGTGGTTCGCTAGCGGTTGTCGTTATATGTGCACTGATCCAATCAAGCATCGCCGATTCAGGCCAAAGGACCAGTTTTTCCGTGCCGCGTGAGCTCTGCTTTAGTGCTGCTAAGCTCTGTTCCAAGTACTGGTTGACGTTACGTTGAACTAGAGCCGGATCATGTTTCTCACGTAGCGATATATTTCCCTGGACTAGAATCGCATCAAAACCATCGCGATCAAGTAGTTCCGGAGTGATCTGCTCGCGCCAATGATTCCCTGTCAGAACTCCATAAATCAAAGTCAGAGACAGAAAGAGTGCTGGTGGCCCAGCTAATGCTCGGGTTCCCTGCTCGGCACCAAGTACGATTGCAGAGCATAGCCAGAACATAATAAAGGTGATCAAGGAGGTCCCAAGTAGATCGGCTGATTGCGCAAATATTCCGAATCCAAGTTGAGTATGCGCAAACTCCCATGGGAAGATTCGGACCCATATAAATTCTGCCACGCACCAAGCGATCGGCCAGCGCAGGGCTAGGCGGTCAATCTCTAATGGCATGAAGCGCATGATCAAAACGGCAAGTGGAAGCTGCAGCGCGCTGACTACCACAAATAGTCCGAAGATCGCAGCAGCGGCGATTATTGGGAATCCACCGAACTCTGCGATAGTATTCAGTAGCCAATAGAATCCGAAGGTGTAGATAATGCAGCCGTATAGAAAACTCTTGCGATAGGAGGAGCTGCTGTTAACAGTGCACGCCAGAAGCAGCGCGCCGATCCAACCCAGCGCGGCGCACAGCAATCCACCCGGAAACCACCAGGCCAGCGTGAAGGTCATGGCACCAATAATGGCGAGTATCAATCAGTGTCTCGCGCTCTAAACGGATTAGTGGTGTATGAGGCTCCGGCAAGATATGACTCAATCCACAACAGTCTATTGTATTTAGCAGTACGCTCACTTCGGCAAACCGAACCGGTTTTAATCTGACCGGCCGAGACCGCAACCGCAAGATCAGCGATCGAGATATCCTCCGTTTCGCCGGAGCGGTGTGAGATCACTGCGCGGTAGCCGCTTTCATGGGCCAGGGCAACGGTGGATAGAGTCTCGGATACCGTTCCAATCTGATTCAACTTTACGAGGATCGCATTGCCCACCCCTTCACGAATACCCCTCGCAAGTAGATGTTGATTGGTACAGAAAAGGTCATCGCCAACAAGCTGTACTCGTGGACCCAAGCGCCGTGTCATAACGCTCCAGTTCTCCCAATCATCTTGGTCCAGACCATCCTCTATACTAACGATCGGATATCGCTTAAGCCAACCTGCATAAAGCTCTATCAGCTGCTCAGCAGTTAGGCGATCTTTAGTGCCCTTTTTCAGAACGTAATCGCCACGCTCCTGATCATAAAATTCACTCGCTGCAACATCGAGCGCCAATGAAACATCCTGACCGGGTGTATATCCAGCATCGGTAATCGCATCGCAGAGGCAGACTAGCGCCTCCTCAGCATCCTTCAGGTCCGGGGCGAAACCACCCTCATCACCTAATCCGACAGAGAGGTTCATTGCGCGTAAGTTCTTCTTTAATTGATGAAAGACCTCGGATGCGATGCGTATATTCTCAAACATCGTCGTTGAGCCATGCGGAACCAACATGAACTCCTGGAAATCGATCGAATTGGTGGCGTGGGCACCGCCGTTAATTACATTAACCATCGGCAACGGCATACGGCGCGCGTTAATTCCTCCAAGGTGACGAAATAGGGGAATGTGTAGGAAGGCCGCGCCAGCGTGAGCTGTCGCCAAACTAACCGCTAAAAGGGCGTTAGCTCCTAAATTTGATTTATTAGGCGTGCCATCCAGTTCAAGCATCTTGCGGTCGATAGCGCTTAAATCTAGCGCTGACATTCCACGCAGCGCTGGAGCGATCTTACTTGAGATATTCTCTACTGCCTTAAGTACCCCGCGCCCCAGATAACGCTGCGGATCGTCGTCGCGAAGCTCGTGGGCTTCATGCTCGCCGGTGGAGGCCCCGGATGGCACAAGGGCAGAACCTAGCGATCCGTCGTTGAGTACGACTGTTGCACCGACAGTCGGGAAGCCCCGTGAATCCAGATACTCTCCGGCGATAATTGAGCTAATGGTTCCTAGACTCATGTCGGGCCTCCAAAAATTAGATCGGAAATCTGCGGGCGCTCCGATTGTGTCATGGGAGTGGGGCGGGGCTCAAGGGGAACCCGTACCTATCATTGCGGCGGGGATGGCCAGTATTCTCCACTTCCGCTACTCTGCCCTCATGCGCCAATGGGTACCATTAATATTGATCGGTTGTGCTCTCATGACGGCGCTGTTTGCGTTGTTTGGTGACGATAGTTTTTCGCACCTGCAGGCGATGCGGCAGTCATTGACCCAGCAGGTACAACGTAACGCTGACCTGCGCGATGAGGTTGGAGCCCTGCGGCGTGAGGTGCTAGGGTTGCAGAGTGATCCGCGTGCGCTTGAGAAGGCCGCGCGGAATGAATTGGGCATGGCGCGGCCAAACGAGAAGATATTTATCTTTGAGGAGCGCCAAAGCCCGTAGTATAGTTCCAGTCTTTCTCATACTGCGAGGTTCAGGCATGGCATCCAAATTATATCAATCGAATGCAGCCCGCGCGTATAGTCCAAGTCGCCGTGAATTAGCTCGCAGTGATTCAGCTCCAACTATCGGCCAATCCAGCCCAGCCTACAAACCCCCACATCGCCGTCACCGCATGCGCAATCCCCAAGCGGCACAGGGGATTTTGCGAAGTGCGCTGCGCACTGTTGGTATTGATCGTGAGATGGCACGCTATAATTTTGTACTGCATTGGCACGAGATCGTTGGCGAGAAGCTGGCGCTGATCACTCGTCCCGAGTGTTTGCGCCAAAATACACTCGTAGTAAGGGTAAAGGACTCAACTTGGGCCCAGGAGTTAAGTTTTTTGAAGCCGATGATCCTTAAACGGCTTGCAAAGTTCATGGAGACGGATGATCGGATAGATGATGTAGTGTTTTATGTGGGTGGGAGCTAGGTTAAATCTCAAGCGATTACAGTACATTTGGTCCGCGATGCAAATATTGCCATTGCAATCAATGATCGGATGCTATGGGTTAAGTCCAAAGCCATAACATCCGATAGACACCTAACAATGATGCAACTAAACCGTTTAGCGCTCGGCGCTGTAATCTTCGCTTGTCTCTGGCAGGCTCCCTTGTCGCACGCCCAGAATCTTGTTCGGGACCGGTTGCTAAATCCAAGCACCTCTCAGATTGCGACCCATCATGCTCAGGATGCCTGGGTTAAGAGCGTTGCCGAGGTGCAGATTAGAAAGAACACGATCGCCAAGCGCAGATTTTGGCTTAACACTACTCCTGGCAAGCGGGTCCGCGCCTACCGCCGTGGATTTCGATCAATGAACTCTTCGGGCGCATCGATCTCCGGCCGGTTACGCTCACTTGGTCGCCAAAACGGAGAGCTGGGTCATTTTAATCTCTCAGTTACGGAATCTGGCGGGGTGGCGGGGAGTTTCCAAACCTCGAGTGGCAAGAGTTTTGGTATTACTGGAACTACCAACTCAGCAACGCTCCAGGAGATCGATGAGAATCTGGTGCCGCCTTGTGGAAATCCACGGATCTCCGGCCCGAACGATCCGTTTGCGGTGCGCTCCTATGATGTAATGGCGGACCAAAGCGCGGGGAGTGCTGACCAGTCAACGCCACCCGTTGCCGCGCTTAGTGTAAGCTCAACTGTTCGCGCATTGGTAATCTACCCGCCATCGGTGCGGACAAAGCTGGGTAGTGGAGCGGCAGTCGATGCAATGATCAGTAATATGATTAATTACGCCAATACAGCGTATCAGAACAGCGCTGTTTCAATGACCTTGGTGAAGGCGTTTAGCGCTGAGTTGAGTCAGGAGCTGCCGTCAAATGCAGATTTTAATAGTGATCCATTCGTCGCATCGCTTGAGAGCTTAACTGGAATTACCGATGGACTGTGGGATGACGTACACACGCTACGCACAACATATGCCGCCGATGTTGTCGTGATACTGATTGACGATCCGGCTTACTGCGGGGTCGCCTGGTTAAACGATGCGCTCTACAACTCGGCAGATGATTTCGCGCCATATGCCTTCTCAGTGGTGAACGCGAATAATGGTTGCATCAGCTCATTCGCCCACGAACTGGGGCATAATATGGGACTCAATCACAATATCGAAGACTCTGGGAGCAATCCAGGGAGTCCAGTTCCCGGGAAATATGCCTATTCCTACGGCTGGCGTTGGCAGGGAAGTAACACCGTCTGGTACCGCGACATAATGGCGTATCAAAGTGTGAATGGTGAACAGCGTGTTCAATACTTCTCAAATCCAAATGTGAACTTCGCTGGTGTAGCAACTGGCGATGCTTTGGCGAATAATGCACTTTCTCTGGAGAATCTCCGCGACGAGATCGCCGACTATGTCGGTGGTGCGCCGGCGACTACTCCAACGAATACGCCAACGCCCCCACCGGGCAGCACTAGTACGCCGATCGCGACGCCAGTAGGAACAGCGGTAGCGACTGCTACTCCTAACTCTGCGATCGTGCAGCCACCATCGGGTGGCGGCGGAGGAGTTCCAGTAGCCACACCAACTCCGGATGGCAGTTCGATCTGGGGGATACGTAAATTTTCTGTTAATTGTAAAAATAAAACAGCTAAGATCTCGATTAAATCGGCTGATGGGATACCAGCGACGAACGAAGTTGTAACACTGCTGATCAACAATTCAGGTTCGGTAACGGGCATTACCGATGCTAACGGGATTGCAACGATAAAGAACGCCAAGATCTCTACAGCTAAGAAGCTAAAGCCGGTATATGAAGGAGTTTCATGGGGTTACAGTGCTAGCTGCAAGAAAAAGGCTAAGAGTCGACGACGATGATTAGAGTTTCCCAATTGGTCAACACGGTAACTCTTTCGGCATAGTTTCCTAAATACCAAAACCTATGCTAACCTACCGGCCTCTCGAGTAGTCGAGCAGCGATTGAGCGTGAGCCTGGCACCGTATTATTGGAGCGCAGCAATTCACTCCATACCCGCTGCGGTATTCCTCTTATTGTTATCTTACTAAATGCGCAGCGGGCTGTTTTGATTAACGGCCGCTGGCCAGAAGGGTACGAAAGGGGTCGCTGCTTCTAATCTGGAAGCCTTCAAATTCGGGACGTGTTGGGCACTGGTCATTAGTGACTAGATGGCTTCATACACGATTAAACCCTTTGTATTTAATTAAATAATATGACACCTCTTGCTGCATCTGCAGCTGCAAGCACTATTGATGCTGTGGCTGACTTTTCTGTTTTCAATCTTCATCCGGCTATTATGGCTGCGGTGACTAAGGCTAAATATACTAAACCAACCCCGATTCAGCTGCAGGCGATCCCGCATGTAAGCGCCGGTAAGGATGTGCTTGGAATTGCGCAGACAGGTACTGGCAAGACTGCGGCATTTGCGCTGCCGATCTTGCAGAAGCTTGTTCAAAAGGTTCGTCCCGGTGTGCAGGTACTCGTAATGGTCCCAACGCGCGAGCTAGCCGAACAGGTTGGCTCCACATTCAAGACCCTTGCGGGCAACACCGGAATTAAGACCGTGACGATCTACGGTGGAATGGGCTACGAGGGCCAGTTCCGTGGATTACAATCTGGAGCGCAGATCGTTGTAGCGTGTCCTGGACGGTTGCTTGATCACGTAGAGCGCCGCTCAATTGATCTTTCGGGTGTAACAACATTGATCTTGGATGAAGCCGACCAGATGTTTGACATGGGCTTCCTTCCAACTGTTCGTCAGATTATTAAGTCTGTGCCAAAGGAGCGCCAGAATCTGCTCTTCTCGGCAACGATGCCCTCAGAGATTAAACACCTTGCGATGGATCTGTTACGCAATCCGGTAACTGTACAGGTTAGTCCCGTGCGTGCCGCATCAACGCTAACCCATTCGGCATACGCTACTACGGCGGCTGCTAAGGGCGCGATGTTGGCTGAGCTGCTAAAGCTGTTTGGCAATGGCACAGCGCTTGTATTCGCGCGTACCAAGCATCGCGTTAAGAAGCTTGCCGAGGATCTGGCAAAACGCGGATTCTCGTCGACCTCGCTGCAGGGTAACCTGTCGCAGAATCAGCGCGATCGCGCGATGCGCGGATTTCGTGATGGAAAGTTCCAGGTGATGGTGGCAACAGATATCGCTGCCCGTGGAATTGACGTTAGTTTGGTTTCACATGTGATCAACTTTGATCTACCTGCAACTCCTGAGGGCTATCTGCACCGCGTGGGCCGTACTGGACGCGCTGAGCGTAGCGGTCAGGCGGTTTCATTGATCACCCCAGAGGACCGTTCGATGGTTCGCGCAATTGAGCGTACCTTGAATTTGACGATCCCACGCCAAGAGATCGCTGGGTTTGTGCCACCAGCTGGCCAAACGCTAGATCTCTCGCGGGACGACGATGATCGCGGTTTCCGTGGTCGTGGACGGAGTTCAGATCGTAGCTCAGGTCAAAGCTCGGGACGTGGCAGTTTCGGTCGTGATAGTGGTCGCAGTAGTGATCGCGGCAGCTATGGCTCGACACGCGGTGCTAGGTCTGGAGATCGCCGAGATGATTCCTTGCGTTCTCCTAGCTCGATAAGCTCAGGTGGTACAGCTAACGGTACAGCTGACGCAGGAATGAGTGCCGCGCCAAGGGCCCGCAACGACGATCGCCCTGCAGTGTCGTCATCTTCAGGTGGCTTGCGACGCGATAGTAACTTCCGTCCAGAGCGTAGCTTTGATCGCAGTTCGGATCGTGGTGGTTACGCAGGCCGTGCGCCGCGTGATAGTGTTTCCCGTGATACTGATTCAAGGAATAGCAGCCCACGTAGCTCGGATTCGCGTGGACCATCACGTTGGAACAGTGATCGCCCAAGTGATCGCTCAGGCGATCGTACAGGCGCTCGTCAAAGCTCTGATCGGCCCTATACGGCGCGATCGAGCTCTGACCGACCACGAAGCGATAGAACTAGCAGCGATTCACGTTCGTCTTTTGGCGGACGGAATAGCGAGGGACGTCCAAGCTATAATCGGGGAACAGGATCTTCCGAGGGAAGGTCTGGACCAGATAACCGCACTGGAACTCAGTCAGGATCGCGCAGTGACAGCCCTTCAGATCGCCCAGGCTCGGGCCGACCGACAGCATCGCGCTCATATGGTGAGCGCTCAAGCTTTGGTTCGCGCAGTTCGGGTCCCAGAACTTCAGGGCCGCGTAGCTCGGGATCGCGAAGTTCCGGATCGCGAACCTCAGGTGGTGGCCGCTTCGGTGGGGGACGAGCCGGCGCAGGGCGCTAGAAGCCAGCCGTATTCGTTGGGGGAACTCAAGGGACGCGATGGTAACGAAGGGATATTTTGGCACTCCCTCGTTACTATCGCGTTCAATAGCGCCACTATCGCGTTCAATAGCGCCGTCAATAGCGCTCTCAAATAGAGGTAGCTTCAATCCGAGTGCCTTCTTCTAAAAATTCACCGCCGCCACAAGCCGCAATCCCCACCCTGAGCTCACAAACTCTTGAAATCCGCGCGACTGATCAAAGTTAAAATCCTGATCGGTGATATTCAATACCTCAAACTGAACTATTCCGCGGCGATTGGGCAATCGGTAGCCTATTCCGGCATCAAGTAATGTAGCGCTCTCAGTATTGCCATCCAAAAACGGATTATCTACTCCGTGCTGCTGCAACCATGCAGTGCGCCCAAACGTAAACACTCCGTTGCTTGCAAAATAGCGGAGCTGTGCAGCTGCACGCTGCATCTCCAAGCTGTTTCCAATATCAGGGTCGGTGAGATCCTCGTATGCATAGCGATAGTCGAGAGTACCAACCAGAGATGGACTGAATACCTGATACACGTAGGTGCGAATAAAATCTTGATTGAGGTGCAGGTCGTAGCGCTCATCAATTGCGATGTTTGTATACTGCTCTTGATTGTCGATATCAGTAACTATCTCTGTGTTGGCGCTGACTTGAGGTTGAGTTAGATGGCGACGCAGGTACTCGGCGCCAAAGTATGTCTCGGCAGCGATCTTATAGTCAGCGCCAACTCCGTAGTTTCGCGACTGAGTGCCGGATAGATCGTTAAAGCGTTGAGTGATTCCTCCGATCAGAGTTGGTTCAATTGAGATCTGATCTTCCAGTGATGATTTCTGCAGCGATTCAAAATAGGCAGTACGTAAGGTTAAATTCGTGAATGGCCGAGCAGTAATTCCGGTCTTGGGACTCCATTTGGTTTGACTACTACTGCCCTCGATAAATGGCGGAACTTCGCGCTCTTCATTCTCCAGGTCTGTATAGACGATGCCAGCTGTCAGATCCAACCAAGGAAGTACATGAAAAGTGGGATACAAATAGAAGTCATTACTATCTACACTTGTGGAGCTTGCGCTAAGCAGCCGCAGGCCAAAACCACCCAGCTCGTCGAGAGAGTCTTCAGTAATGACGCTATCCTCATTGCGATCTGGGTCTTGGTGCAGTAGTTGAAAGCCAGCCACGCTACTGAAGCGCTCACTTTGAAAGATATACTGGGCTCCACCTCGTACGGCCGTGACGTATTCGTTGAGCATCTGATCTAGGAACAGATCGTCTAAGAGTGTATCCTCAACTCCCTCAAAGATCTGAGTTGAATCTACTGTGCGTGTTGCATCGAACGAGCTCTGCAATAGACGTTGGCGGGTAGCGCTAGTATCTATCAGAACAGTTGAGTTGGCATCGAAACGGTAATTATAACCAATTCCACCGCCACCTAAGTTGAACTCTACCTCTTGTGGTTCGGCTCCATAATCCACGACCTTGTTGTATATCCCGTGGGCATCTAGCAATAAACGTTGATCGGGGGCGACCTGAAATCGCAACGCAGCATCCAGTCTTGAATCGCGGTTATAGTTCCCACTCTTGCTACCATCACCCATCGCTGTTGAGGCTGCCATCGCGTATCCCATCTTGGCAGTTTTGCCAGAGTGGGTTGCAGTTGTCGCAAGGCGATCGGCACCCTGATCATACTCGGCTTCAATAAATGTTCGGTGCTCAGATTGGTCGAACAGAGCGTCGTACTCATTAAGTGAAGCTTGGCCACCTAGTGAGCTAAAGAGATTGAAGCTCAGTGGTGCCAAAAGATCGGCGATCCGCTGTTCGGAGAGTGATGCATCAGCGTAAAAGATCTCTTTGCGACTATCAGCCAGCAGTCGATGGGCAGAGAAGTTGGTAGCGTCCTTGGAGAGTGCATTGACGGCCTCCAACTGCGCACTTTGTGAGAAACCAAGTTGGGTAAAGATCTTACTAAGCCCGGCGCTTCTCACTGCTAGATCCTGATCGAGCAATAGACTTGAACGAAAGATCGCGCGGTTGTTGTTCAGCGCAAAGGAGTGCTCAACATCCGCCAGTGCATCAACCAATCGATTCTTTGATAGCTGATAAAATCCGCGATAGAGAAACGGTGTCGGATCGTTGGGGTCAAGGCGGATCGCCTCCTCATACTCACGTGCGGCACGTTCCTCATGGTCGAGCTCAAAAAATGCTTTGCCTAAGTAGCTACGATAGATCGCGCGTGTTGGTTCAAGGTGGACGGCACGCTCAATCTCGGTCTTACCAGCACCGAAATCACCGGCGTGAATCTTGGTCAATCCCAAACCGAGTAGCGGCAGTCCCGATGCCGGATCGATCTTAGAGGCCAACTCAAAGTTCACCCGAGCTGCATCAAGTTCGTTATTAAATAGATTAATAAAACCCTGAACGGTGATGGCGTAGCTGTCGCTGGGAGCGATGCTCAGGGCCTGAGTTATTAATCTCTGTGCACCGCGTGTATCGCCAAATCCGAGCTTAATCTCAGCGAGTCGAGCAGCCAGAAGCGGCTGATCGGGATCGATAGCGTAAGCGCGTTGTAGTGTATCCCGAGCAGCTTCAAGGTCTTTGTTAGCTTGCTGGACATAGGATAGGGCTAGCAGTGCACCTGAATAGCTTGCATCCTGAGCCAAAGCCTGATCGGCTGATGCCTGAGCGCCAGCAAGATCATTCCGAGTTAACGCAATGAGTGATCGCAATGCGTTTAAATGGGACTGCCCCTGGGCTGAGAGTCCCTGCCAGTCCTGTTGGGCTAAGATTCGTGAGGCTTCATCAATCTGACCCAAGCTCAGGAGGAGCTCGGCTTCAAGCAGTTTAGCATTAGTTGTCATTGAAGGTGTAGCGCGAATTCTCTCGAGCGCAGCGCTATAATCATGATCCTTCACAAGATCTTCGGTCTCCTGGTTTGCGCCGTAGATAGACCAATCAAAAACAACCGGCACCGAAGCAGTCCACTGCACGGCGTTAGCGGGAGATATCAGAACGCTTTTAATCGGCGCCGATCCCCGGATAGTGATCGCCTGTTCCCCAGGACCGATGAGTGCTGAGCCGTACTGGTTGATCGCTTCAACGCTCCCTTCGAGAACCGCGATCGTTGTCGTTTCAGGCTCGGCATCAACCACAAACTCAGTACCACGCACAGCAGCACTTACAACGTTGGTTTCGATCCTCGGGGTGATCCCGTCTTGACGATTCAAGAAATGGGCCTTGCCTGAACCAAGAAATAATCCGGCGGCTCCCGCCTGCTGATCAAAACGCAGCACCGCTCTGCTACTCAGACGGATAAACATCCCGTCAGAGAACTGGATCCCGACACGGCTATTCGCCCCAACCCGAATCTGATCACCAAAATTAAACTGAGCACCTTGCTCGCAGCGTGTCCATGTTGCTGAACCAGCAACTAGCTGTTCGGCGCTGCCCTCAAGTGAGTAGAGTGTGGCGATGTTAGTGGGGGAGTCGGCGCGGGAGGGCGAGCAGAAAATGATAGTGGAGAAAAGGGTGGTGAAGGCTAGGGAGGTAATTGAAACAACGAGTGACGAGAGCCATCTGTTAATTCTAATAGGCATGTTTACTCCCAAAGGGCGTGTTACGGGCCTACGCTAGCACGGTGGGTGAGGGACTCAAGGGGAATGTTCGCCAAATAAAGGACCGAACCTATTCCGTAGTCGGATCCAAAACCGCAGCGCCGCACCGCTCAATATCTGACACATTCGGTGTAACGCAGATAAGATTATGCGCTAGGCAGGTGGCTGCGATAAGTGAATCAATCGAAGGTACGTTTACTCCCTTTGCCGCCAATGTGCCCACTATTCGTCCCCAAACTTGAGCTACTTCCAAGTCAATGGGGAGGATCTGCGTCGGGGCAAAAAAATCTGGCAATTTCTGTGCGAGCCAGCGCTCTAATTCTCGACGTTTCTTAGATGGGGGAAGCTTACTAATCCCTTTGAGGATTTCGCCAAAGGTTAAAACCGAAACAAAAAGCTGATCCGGGTCTGTTTGCGCAAACCAGCTAATAACATTGGCACTGGGTGTTGGCTTCTTTAGCTCAGAGATGGTTGCGGTATCAATCAAATAAGCCATCTGTTTCCCTTCCAGAATCACGTTGCCTTGTTAGGTCTAATTCGGCTCCAATCATTGGCGAGGTTCGAATCAGAGCGACAAAAGATCTATTCTTTTTCCTCCGCCCCAACTTTAGGAACTCCGCATGCGCAATGATAACCACTGCTGGCTCGCCCCGCTTGGTAACCTGCTGTGGACCCTCTTTAATTGCCAATTCAATCACCTCAGAAAGGCGATTTTTTGCATCTTGTAATTTCCAGCTTCTTTTGGCCATGCTTCCCTCAATCTCAAGTCGGTAATTAAGTGCACTTCAGCTAGCTAGCCTGTCTAGCTAGTATGCCGGAAAGAAAGGATAAAGCCAAGGGGTTGATCTAGATAGTATCTATAGTTATCTAGCTGCTATAAACGCCTGAGCTACTCCCCAGGTAGGCGTTCACAGGGGGGTGCAAGAATCATCGCAAAATAACAAATTGGGTGCATTTTTATCCGATGGAAGCGACCCCCAGCGGGCCCCCGGAGGGATAACGAATAACCGTTCTCAAAAATGCTCCGTTTAGGGGTGACAAGAAAGGATAAAAGGTATTGAAATGCAAAACAACGAAGATAATCAACCAAATTCCTGCAAATTAACCACCCCCCCGTGAACGGATACCTCCCCCATGAAATCCAAACGCCTTATCGCCGCCCTACTCTCGCTGCTGGTTGGCTGTGCGATGGCGGCGATCTGTACAATTGGGATTGCAGAGCGATTTGAACTCGGTGTGCTGAGCTACCTGTTCCAACTCCGCGGCCCGCGCCCGGCGCCTGCCGATATAGTTATAGTTGCAATGGATGAGCTCAGTTACCGCGATCTTGATCTGCCGATGAATCAGCCGTGGCCGCGCAAGCTCCATGCGCAGCTAATTCAGCGCCTGGCGGCGATGGGAGCAAAGCGTGTGGTGTTCGATGTTCTGTTTTTAGATGCTGGTACTGATCCTACGGCAGATAAGGAACTTGCGCAGGCGATTGCAAAGGTGCCGGTATTTTTAGGGATTGAATCGGCTGTGCAGCGCGTGGCGGGTGGCAGCGGTTCGTATGCAATCGAAGAGATACTGGAACCGTATGAGCCCTTTGCCGATGCTGCTGCTGGCGTTGGTCTTGTTGGGTTGCCAGAGGATGGTGGAGTTGTGCGCCGTTTTTTAGTTGAACGCAGTGAACAGACTTCCCAGTATTCGACTTTAGCTGAAGTTGGTGCAGGACTAGCGCCAGGTGATGGTATCGCACGACCAAATGCGCGTGACCTGATTAATTTTCTGGGACCGGCGCGATCAATTTCAACTCTGTCGTATTATCAGTTACTTGAAAAGGACCGTCCGGTAGCGGCTGCGCTAGTGAAGGATAAGATAGTCTACGTAGGAATAACCCTACGCACTGAAACCGGACCATCTCAGAAGGATATCTTCGAGACCTCCTATGGCGGCAAACGAATCTTTGGTACAGAGATTCACGCCACCGCCGCAGCCAACTTGATGCAGCGGGATTGGATTCGCCGCCTTCCGAGTTCATTGGAACTTGCCGTGCAGATCATTGCAGCGATGGCAATAAGCTTTGCCCTAATCTGTGTTAGTCCAGCGATTGGTGCTGCTTTAGTTGGCATGTGCCTGATTGGATGGGGAGTAGGTTCCTATCTCTGTTTTCAGGCTGGACACTTCATCCCTGGAGGCCTGTTAGTTACGCTGTTATTGCCAGCGATCTACCTCTTCTGCACCATGTACTACTACTTTGTAGCGCGACGCTCCGCGCAGAATATGCAGAATGCTTTTGAGCTGTATCTCTCACCAGAGATGGCCCAGCAGTTGACCGAGGGTGGTGCTGCGGCGACGCTCGGTGGCGCTAAATTATGGGCGAGCGCGCTATTTACAGATATTGAGGGCTTTACCAACATAACAGAGGAGATGCCTGCTGAGCGTGTTGCGGCGATGTTGAACGCCTACTTCACCGAGGTGATGGAGGTTGTATTTCAGAATAAGGGCACCCTTATTAAATTTATCGGCGACGCGGTATTTGTACTTTGGGGTGCGCCAGTGCGGATTGATAATCACGCCGAGTTGGCAGTGCTTACAGCATTAGCTATCGACAAGGAGGTCGAACGCTTTAATAGTTCAGGGCGCTTCCCGACCCTAAAGACCCGTATTGGAATTAATACCGGCCCGATGGTGGTCGGAAATCTAGGATCAAAACGCCGCTTTGATTACACGGCGATCGGCGATTCTGTGAATCTTGCTTCGCGCATCGAGGGCCTAAATAAATATCTGGGTACAACCGTTCTATTTAGCGAATCGACCCGCAAGGATTGTGGCAGCACCGTTCCAGCACTTCGCGTAGCTGATGTGCATGTTGTTGGCAAGAAAGAGACTGTGACCCTGTATACGATCTTTGACCCAATGCCGGTCGAGGTGGTCATTAATGAGCTTGATCTGGCGCTGGCCTTTTTTAAGCGCCGCAAATGGGAGGAAGCTCGCACAAGCTTCGAAAAGGTTAAGGCCCTTGAGCCAAGATTGATTGGCGCCTGTGCGCTCTATCTAGCTACAATTACAGAGTATGCTGTTTCTGCGCCACCTGAGGGATGGAATGGACAATTGGAGTTTGGGCATAAATAGGTTTGTTCCTGACCGGCGAGGCAACTAAGAGAAGATCTAGTTTGCGTTCAATGCAGATTCGGCAATAGAATCAATCAGATTGAACTTCGTAGCAGATTCGCCTGTTGAGTTTAGAGTTATTCACGAGATTTAGATGGCCATGGGAAATCTTTACTCTAGTCTAGGCCTTTTACTGGGTCCTGTTTTCCTACTCAGCGCAACTCTCCCATGCAGTGCTCAAGTCAAGGTGGGGACTACTACTCAGATTAGTCTCAACACCGCAGGCGGTGTCTCAAATGGGGGTAGTAGCACGCCCGCAATCGGCGCAAACGGTCGGCATCTTGTTTTTGCCTCCTCTTCGAGTGATCTAGTAGGCAATGATGGCAATTCACTGAACGATATATTTGAGAGGAACTTAAAGACCTCCGCAGTAGCTATCGTCAGCATTAATTCGAACGGTCAACAAGCCGATGGGGTATCAAGTAGTCCAGCGGTTAGCCAGGTAACGACGGACGGTTTTTATGCAATTGCATTTGTCTCAACCGCCACCAATCTTGGCAGTCTGACAACCTCCGGACAGATCTCGAATATATACGTACGGATGCCGACACTCGGAATTACAGAGATCGTCTCAACTGCACCTGGATTTGCGCTTGCTAACGGCAATAGCTCGGCGCCTTCAATTACCGTAACAAGTCAAGCTAATGGCAAGAGAATTGTTACAATAGTTTTTGAATCGCAGGCGTCTAATCTGATAGCTGGAGATGATAATCAGTTAAGCGATGTTTATGCTGCTACCTTCACTGCCCCAACCTCAAAACCCTATTCTGCAAACTCTCTAGTTTCAATCTCGCGCGTTAGTTCAGCCGCGGAGCCCGGAAGCGAGCCAGATGGTGCGTCGACACGCGCTAAGGTCAGCACTGATGGCCGTTATGTAGTGTATGATTCCAGTGCGACAAATCTTGTTGTGCCGACTACGCCCTCTGGGGGAGTGTCGCAGGTTTATCGTACCGACCTTAAAACTGGACAGACTATTCTAATCAGTCAGTCGCCAACTGGTGAGCCGGGGGATCTGAATAGCTTCGCTCCTAGCGTCAATTTTAATGGTCGATTCGTAAGTTATATATCGGATGCCAATAACATAATCGAGAATGCACTGCCGGACCTGCGCTCGGCATTTCTGTTCGATGCTTTAACCTTTGAGACTGATCGGATAAATGAATCCGCTGACGGATTACAAGGCGATGGTCAACCGAGTAGCGCGATCATCTCTCAGAACGGTCGTTTTGTCGGACTATCGGATACGTCAACTAATTTTGTTGATTCAGATACGAACGGTGTCGCCGATAGTTTCATAAAGGATATGGATGGCGGCGAGATCGCGCGGGTCTCGGTGGGTCCGACCGGATTGGAGGGTGATGCTTTGAGCACCCAAGCCGCAATTGCGGCGACCTCGTTGAACGCTCAGGGCTTAGTCTGTGTGTTCACCTCGCGCGCAGCTAATCTGACGGCCGCCCCAACTGCAGGCCAGGGGACCAACAATGTATTTATAAATTTGACAACATCTCCACCTCCTGGATTGACCAAGGATACCAAGCTTGATGTGCCCCCAGATGTAACAGTGAGTGCTAAGAAGATTAAACTATTTGCTCAGAAATTTGCTGTTGCCCAGCCCACTAATACCTTACTATTGGGTGCCTCGAATATGCAGGTGCGTTACGATTTTCAAATTACTCGCACAACTAAATCAAATGGTAAGAAGCGCATCGACAGAATAAACTCAATCTCCAAGCGTAATACACTGACCGTTGCAAAAACCAAGGGAGCATATGCTGTCCGCAACCGTGTCATCGGAGTGCGACTGACAGATAATAAGATTATTATGAAGACTCCGTTTAGCCCGCGCCAAACTTTCAAGGTTAAGTAGGACAGTCGCTTGGATTTCGATCAGATTGTTGCCCAGCTCCGTGATTTACCGCTCATTAAGAGGGCCTTCGATCTATTGGCGGCTAAGAGTTCCGCTGCGCTTTTCTATCACTGTATTGGGCATAGTGAAGATGTACTAAGAGAGGCCATCCGTTTTGGGGTTGAGGACGGCCTCGATCAGCATAAGCTGGAGCTCTTGGCGATTGCTGCGGCGTATCATGATCTGGGATTTATCGACGCCGTCTATGAGAATAACGAGATCATTGGGGCGCGTTATGCCGAGGAGGCGATGCGCAAGGTCGGAAGCTATAGTGAGGATGATATTCAGGCTGTACGGACGATGATCCTTGATACCGAAGTTCAGTTTAAAAATGAAACGGTAATTCAGGTGCCAACGACAGAGCTTTCACGCTATCTGTGTGATGCTGATCTGAGTAATCTGGGACGAGAGGATTTCTTTGAGAAGTCTGAGCAGCGCTATCTTGAGCTGGGGTCCCCGGATCGTAATCTCTACCGCCGAAACCTGATTAAGTTTCTATCTTCTCATAAGTGGCACACGCCGGCAGCTGAACGTCTGCGGACCGAGGCACGTGATGATAATCTACAGGTACTTAAGAACTGGGAGCGCAAGCAGGGTCAGGGTACTAATAGTTAGACGATTGGTAATTATAGCGATTATCAAAAGTCGGTGCCAATAAAATTGGCAAGCCTTTTGACATAAACCGCTATTGCGGAGAACCAACACTAATCGTCTTTTAAATTTTGGCCAGTCACTGTAGAAAGAGTCATTGTCTAATCTAGCACTTTTCCCACCTCTTAATGGCAAAGCACCAGGGCCACCACAAAGTTGCAGTTATCGGAGGGGCAGGATATGCGGGGGGTGAGCTTTTGCGTCTGCTGGCGCAGCATCCTTGTGTCGAGCTTGGCATGGCGGTTTCCGAGAGTCATTCCGGAAAGAAGCTTGCCGAAGCATTTCCAGGTTTAAGAACACCAATCGTTTTCGAACGTTTCGATGCAGCGCGGATTATCGGCGAATGTAGTCTCGCATTTTTCGCCCAGGAGAGCGGTTTTGCGATGGAACATGCCGAGCAGCTATTGGCTGCAGGTGTCAAAATTGTTGACCTGTCTGCCGACTTTCGTTTGCGAGATCCGGCTGTATTTCAACAGTGGTATAAGATTGAGCATCGTTGCCCGGGGCTCCTAGAGCGCGCTGTGTATGGGCTTCCAGAACTGCATCGCGACCGCATCTCCACCGCGCAGCTTGTGGCAAATCACGGGTGCTATCCAACGGCGAGCGTTTTAGCGCTTGCTCCGTTACTGGAGACACGAATGATAATCCCCGACTCGATCGTAATAGATGCCAAGTCGGGTGTGTCCGGGGCTGGGCGTGCAAAGCATACGCTCGATTATCATTTTCCAGAGATGAATGAGAGCGTGCGAGCGTATGGTGTCGGAGGTACACACCGCCATACTCCGGAGATTGAACAGCAGGCCAGTGAGATCTGGGAATCGTCAATTACCTTGAGCTTTACACCGCACCTAATGCCAATGACACGCGGTTTACTCGCGACCGTGTATGCAAAACTAGTCTCACCGAGAACAACCGCGGAGCTTATCGCGCTGTACGCTGCCCGTTATAATGGCGAGCCATTTATAGTGCTACATGACGAAGGTTTTCCAGCGACTAAGGTTTGCTGTGGAGCCAATCACTGCCATATTGGTATTGCTGTTGATGATCGCACTCAGCGCGTAACGGTAGTGAGCGTAATCGACAATTTAGTAAAGGGCGCTGCCGGACAAGCGATACAAAATATGAACTTAATGCTGGGACTTCCTGAAACGTCAGGATTAGAGCACGGAGCTTTATGGCCTTGAAGTTTCGCACTGTGGATGGGTCGGTGTGTGCGCCAATCGGTTTCAAAGCAGCCACAGTTTATTCTGGTATTCGCAAAGCTGAGCGCGATGACCTAACGCTGATCGTTAGTGATGTGCCTGCCGTAGCTGCCGGAGTTTTTACAACTAATCAGGTGCATGCCTGGTGCATAAAACATAATCGTGAGCGGCTCGCTGTCGGAAATGATCAGATCCGCGCCATAATCTGCAATGCCGGAAATGCTAACTGTTGTAATGGTGAGATTGGACGCCAAAACGATCTTGAAATTGAGGCCGCGATCAGCGCACATTTGCGCGACGTTAATCCAAAGAATCGCGCAGTTCTGACCGCTAGCACCGGAGTTATCGGCCGTAAATTGCCGATGGAGAAGGTGAATTCGGCGCTTTCGACATTATGTGCTCGTTTGGAACGATCTGAAGCGCGCGCTAAAGAAGCGGCCGCCGCTATCATGACAACTGACCTAGTTCCAAAGGCACTGGCGCTGGAGTTTGACGTAAATGGCGCCCCGGTACGTGTTGGCGCAATCGCTAAAGGGAGCGGAATGATCGCTCCGAATATGGCCACAATGCTAGCCTTTATTACAACTGACCTTGCGATTTCGTCATCTGTCCTCGAGCCCATTCTAAGGCGTGTTGTCGCTAAAAGTTTTAACTGCCTGACGGTTGATGGCGACACAAGTACGAATGATATGGTGCTGGTGTTGGCAAATGGCGCTAGTAACGTAAGCTCAGAGGATTCGCATGCGTCATTTGAGGAGGCGCTCCTCTATATCTGTCAGGAGCTTGCCAAAAAAGTAGCCCGTGACGGCGAAGGGGCAACTAAGCTTGTTACTGTGCGGCTCCTAAATCCGCCGCAGTTTGGCGAAAAAATCGCCAAGACGATTGCAGAATCACCGCTGGTTAAGACTGCCTGCTTTGGAAATGATCCAAACTGGGGACGGATTCTGGTAGCGGCGGGGTATTCGGGAGTACAGTTTGATCCGCAGCAGCTTGTCATACGTCTTGCTGGACATGAAGTATTTGTTCGAGGCGAACCGACGGCATTTGACCCCAACCAGGTTCGCAGCGCGATGAAAACGGAGGACCTGATAATAGAATTAGAGTTTTTGTCTGCAGACGCCGGCGCTGCAGCACGCGAAGCTATACAGTGCTGGACCTGTGACTTTTCTTACGACTACGTGCGTATCAATGCGAGCTATGGAACGTAAGACAATCGTTATTAAGTACGGTGGTGCGGCGATGAACTCGGCTGCTATCAGTCAGCGTCTGATGGATCAGATTGCAAAGCTGAATGCGACGCACCAAGTAGTGCTGGTACATGGCGGTGGGGCAGAGATCGATCGCTGGCTTACGCGTTTAGGGATTGAACCAAAGAAAGTTCAGGGACTACGTGTAACTGATGACGCTACGATGGAAGTTGTCGAGATGGTGTTGGCCGGCTTAGTGAATAAACGCCTCGTCGGACAGCTTACGCGTTCCGGCGTTCAAGCTATAGGACTTTCTGGTCGCGATGCCTGTATTGTGAGTGCGCGAAAAAAACAGGTTCCCGACATTGATTTGGGGCGTGTCGGTGAAGTTACTGGTATTAATGCTAAGCTTGTTAAACTGCTCTTAGCAGATAACTACGTGCCGGTGATATGCTCGATAGCTGAAGATATAGATGGTGCGCCGCTTAACATTAATGCTGATGAAATCGCGGCAGCAATTGCGGTAGAGCTTATGGCTTCGGCACTGTTTTTTCTCTCGGACATTCCGGGCCTGATGGGCAGATATCCCGATCCCACGACGGTAATAAGTAGGCTTACGCCGAGTGAAGCTGAAGTGCTTTTGCACTCTGGTGGGGTAGGGAGCGGCATGATCCCCAAGATTAGGGCCTGCATCGACGTTGCAAAGCACGGTGTCGATGCGGTTCACATCATGGACGGCCGCGAGCCCGAAATTTTGGGCAAAGTAATTAGCGGAGAGCTTTCGGCTGGAACGACAATTGGGGCCTGTAGCGGTTTGCAAAAGTCACGAGCGATATAATAGCGTTTGCAAACCGCTATAGATTCGCGAAAGCGAATCAAAACAGCAACCTATAGCGATTAATATCAAAAGGCTTGCCAATTTTATTGGCACCGACTTTTGATAATCGCTATAGATAGGCATTGGAGTTAGCTATATGAATGAGGATATCTTTCAGCGCGAAGCGGCCGCAGTGCTACCAATTTATAAACGTCTGCCAGTCGTTTTTGAGCGCGGTGAGGGATGTTACCTCTACGACAGCGCGGGTAAACGCTACCTAGATCTGGTGGCTGGAGTAGCAGTCAATACTCTGGGGCACTGTCATCCAGAATGGGTGCAGGCAGTTGCTAAACAGGCCGCGACTCTTATTCATACCTCGAATCTTTACTATACTACCCCGATGGTGCGCTTGGCGGAGAAGTTAATACTGATCTCGGGAATGGCGCGCGCCTTTTTCTGCAACTCCGGCACTGAGGCCAATGAAGCCGCGATTAAAGTCGCTCGCAAGTGGGGCAAGCTGACTCGCGGGGCTGAGTGTTACAAAATTGTGAGTTTTGAGAATGGCTTTCACGGGCGTACTTTGGGAGCACTCTCTGCGACGGCTTCAAGGAAATATTGCGAGCCGTTCACACCGCTTGTCCCTGGTTTTGTGCAAATTCCAGTTGGAGATAGCGCGCTGCTTGATCGCACTCTCACAAAGGATGTCTGTGCGGTAATTATTGAAACTATTCAGGGCGAAGCCGGAGTGCGAGCTGTTAACCCGAATTTTATTAAAGAGCTACGCAAACTATGCGATGAACGCGATATCTTAATGATAATTGATGAGGTACAGACCGGTATCGGGCGAACTGGTAAGTGGTTTGGATATCAGCAGTGTGATGTGCTTCCAGATCTTGCGCCGCTCGCAAAGGGTCTAGGCGGCGGCTACCCAATAGGCGCGCTTTTAGTAGGCAATAAAGCTTCTGAAGTGTTGGTACCAGGTGATCACGGGTCGACCTTCGCCGGCAGTCCGCTGGCCACGACCGCAGCGGAAACTGTGCTGCGCGTAATTGAAGAGCAAGGGTTACTTGATAATGTAAACGTCAGTGGGGAGTTGCTCGCCGCCGGACTTAGCGATCTCCATAAAAAGTTTCCGGAATTAATAGCGGAAACAAGAGGAGTAGGACTAATGCGCGCACTCGATTTTAAACAGCCGATAGCGCGCGAGTTCGTTATTGCGGCGCTTATGCAGGGGCTTGTTCTCAATGCAACGAGCGACACAACACTGCGGCTTGTGCCTCCGCTGATTATAGGGAGTGTTGAGATCGCTGAAGCACTCGATCTCCTCGATCGATGTTGTCGGGCGACCAGTCCTAGCTCCGTTAGGCACTCCTAGACTTGACTCATTATCTCGCGCACTTTCTCGCGCTCACTATCCGTCCAAGGGAGATCAGAGAGAGCTATAGTCAGCAATTTTTGCGCACCCCATCGGCAGGGTGAGTCAAAAACTGTACACCTTTGTGCAATAAATCTGATCATTTCTAGTCCTGGTACCCTCTTTATTCGCTTGCTATGCCCGAAGTGTCAACGGATACATCTTTGCGACAAAGAAATTACATAGCTAATCCCTCCTAGTTATCATCATTTACCTATGGTGAGAGTCAAAGCACTGACAAGGGAACGACCTTTTTTTGCCTGAACTCCTCAAATTGGTACGGGGATTGCCAGATATCTGACAGTTCCGACATGGGCGTTGCGAGTTTGTTGTTATCTGTTGGTCCTCTAGGTTTTGCAGGTTTTTCTCGCACCGTCCCTGTTTGACATTAACTCCCCCGAACGGATTTCGGGGGGCTGATCTTTAAGGCAAGGAGAGCTATGCAGCCCCAAAGTATTTCGCAAGGTTTACCGTCCTCTGATACCCACCACGTACTCGACACCCTCCTAAATGTCCCACCAATTCGTCCGATGAACGGGGCTGGCTTACGCCAGACCTCGTTTGCCGGAATCATCAGTACATGTCTGCCGATGCAACGGGTCTTTGCGACCGTTGAGAAGGTAGCGCGCACAAACTCAACAGTTTTGGTTCTTGGTGAGTCTGGAACGGGTAAAGAGTTAATCGCGCGAGCAGTGCATCGTCTAAGTGGACGCAGTGGTCGGATGGTCCCTGTGAACTGTGGCGCAATACCGGAGGATATTCTAGAGAGTGAACTTTTTGGTCATGAGAAGGGGTCATTCACTGGTGCCATTGCAACCCGAATCGGACGTTTTCAGATGGCAGAGGGTGGGACGATCTTCCTAGATGAGATCGGTGAGATGAGCCCAAAGTTACAGGTGAAGCTGTTGCGAGTGCTTCAGGAACGCAAGGTTGAGCCGGTTGGTTCCACACGCTGCGTTGATGTTGATGTGCGCGTGATTGCAGCAACGAACAAAGATCTGCGAGCTGAAGTGCGAGCTGGACGCTTTCGTGAGGACCTTTACTATCGCTTGCAGGTAGTGCCGATTATGCTTGCACCGCTTCGCGAACGCGATGATGACGTAATGGTTTTGGCGCGGCACTTTATGGACCGCACCTGCCAAGGGATGGAGAAGTCAACCTTGAGATTCTCAGCCGAAGCTGAAGGCACCCTGCGTAAATACTCCTGGCCGGGGAACATTCGCGAACTTGAGAATCTAATTGAGCGTCTGGCGATCCTGGTTGAGGGCGAGACCGTCAACTCGCGCGATCTGCCAGAGTACATGTGGCAAGGTGTTGCGCCGTTGTCAGCGCCGGCAATGACGGGCAGTACCGCAACTAGCTCATTTATGACCATTGAAGAGATTCCAGTCTCTGGGGTGGACTTTAATGCTTTGGTTGAGGGATTCGAGACCAAGTTAATTCATCTTGCGATGGCCCGAACTAATGGCAACAAGAAGGCAGCTGCTAAGTTATTGCACCTGAATCGTACGACCTTGGTTGAAAAGATTAAGAAGAAGGGCTTGGAGGTTGGATCCGATAGCTCCAGCGACCGCGAGTCGAATGAAGGAATAGCTTATTGCTCCGACGGGCCAGAACCTACCTCAGCGGCATTTCGTCCCCTCTGGAACTCAAGGGAAGGATAAGATGAAGCGCATTGAGGAGACTCGCTGGATGATGTGCAGCGCCTTTGGCGTAGCCATTATGCTTGCATCTATCAATGCGACGATCGCTGACGCTCAGAGCCCGATTGATGTACAACGTGCAGCGGCCCAAGGCGAGTATCTGCGAGCGATGGTGCGTTTCGATACACTCCCAAAACGCAAGATCACTACTGATGCAACGATCGCAGTAGCTCGAAGTGCGTGGGCATTAAGCCTCCCCGAACGCGCTGCGCAGGAACTCGATACGGTATTGCGCGGCACAGACTTGACCCCAGTTGAGAGAACTCGGGCACTTCTCTCGCGTGGAATTATAGAGCTACAGGAGAATCGCCAGCAGCTAGCAACTATGTTTGCAGAGCAAGCAGTGGCAACAGCTGGTAACAATGGGGCGCTGCGTGCTCGCGCATATCTACTATGGGGCCAAGCACTCTCGGAAACGAAAGCTTTGGGAGCAGCCGAGGAGAAACTCAAACTTGCTGTCGTTGGAGCTGATAGCGAGGACTCAATCTCCGCGCATTTCATGCTCGCTGAGTGTCAGTTGCTGCTTGGTAAGCCAACGGATGCTCGCCAAAATTACCAAGCAGTCCCGATCAATCATGAGCACGCCCCAGGCGCGATCCGCGGATTAGCCGAGGTCGCACTTCAGTTGGGGGAGTCAAATACAGTGGAGTTCTGGTTGAACAAAGGTCGAGAAGTATACCCGGATAGATTTCTCGATTCATGGGTCGACTTTGCACTCCTTGAAGCAGCGGTTAAACAGAACGACCCAGTAAAGGCGATCGCTGTCCAGGTGTCAGCAAACAACAAATATCCACCCTCAGATCAGTGGCTCACTCTGCTCAATGCCACTGCCGAAGGCTTTGCCTGGAATAATGCAACTTTCACGTCTACTCATATAGCTAAGAGGTAGGGCTTATATGAGCGCATCACTGCAACACAAGATTGAGGTGAGAGGGAGCCCGGACCCCGCGGTTCTGGCGCTATTGGACCAAGCTTTTGAGCGTTTCAACGATGCTAGTTCCAAACTACAGGAGCGCTATGAGGAGCTAGCGCGCGAAACCGATTCGCTTCGCGAACGGCTACGCCTAAAGGAGCTCGAAGTGAAACGTGCTGAGCGTTTATCAACACTTGGTGAGATGTCAGCCGCTATTGCACACGAAGTTCGCAATCCACTCGGGGCGATGAAACTATTTCTATCGTTGTTGCGAGACGAGTGTGCAGGTAACTCCGGAGCTTTGAGTATCGTGCAACAGATCGAGACCGGCGCAACGGCGATCGATAATGTTGTGGCAAATATCCTGCAGTTCTCAAGACAGAAGGCATTGCCGCTTGAGCCAGTTGATCTTGTGGCAGTACTCGATGACCTGCGTAAGTATGTTGGACAGATCTGCAATCAGCCTGAGGTGCTGAAGGTCGAGATTACTCGCCCTTGCAGACTAATCGCCAATGAATCCGCGCTGCGCCAAGCATTCAACAATCTGATACTCAATGCATTGCAGGCAACCAGATTTCTGGGGCCTGTTGAGATCAGGGTCTCACGCGAAGAGCAGGATATCTGTATTACGGTTTGTGACAATGGGCCGGGGATTACAGCAGAGCTTCTGACAACTATCTTTGAGCCATTTGTGACCAGTAAGAACGAAGGTACCGGTTTAGGATTAGCGATCGTTCGTCAGATTATCGAACATCACGGCGGGACGATCTCAGCTCGCAACAACGGTGGTGCAGTTTTCAATATCCGCTTACCGGCAAATGGCAAAAGTATTTAGTGGAGAGGGCTATGGAGAAGGGGATTAAGGTTCTGGCAGCTGACGATGATCCGCAGATGCAGTTGGCGATCAAAGCAAGTCTGTCGCGAGCTGGGTACGAGGTGACGATCGTCAGCAATGGGCGTGATGCATTGACGCATCTTGAACAGGACACCTTCGATGTAATTATCACTGATCAGCGTATGCCAGAGATGAGCGGAGCCGAACTATTGGCTGCTGTGCAGAAACGCGAGATTGCGACCCCGGTTATCTTAATCACGGCTTATGGCACAATTACCCAGGCGGTTGAGGCGATGCAGCTAGGTGCTGCTGATTTTATTACCAAGCCGTTCTCAGCCGAAGAGCTTGAACGGGTTGTTGAGCGAGTCACCAGCGCTGAAACGCGGATGTTTAGATCGCAGAAGTCCAAGCGCACCCGCAAAGGCAAGCCGATTATTACGAACGACCCGCTGATGATCCGCATGTTAGAGGTCGCCGAAGCTGTTGCGCGTAGTGATGCGACAGTTCTAATTCAAGGTGAATCGGGAACCGGTAAGGAGCTAATTGCACGCTTAATCCATTCTGCGAGTCCACGGGCACAGAGTGCATTTGTTGCGGTGAACTGCGCAGCATTGCCTGAGAATCTCCTTGAAAGCGAACTCTTCGGTCACGAAAAAGGTTCATTTACCGGCGCGATGGCCCGTAAGATTGGCAAGTTTGAGCTTGCTCACGGTGGAACGATCCTGCTGGACGAGGTCTCGGAGATGGAGCTAGGTCTACAGGCCAAGCTACTGCGGGTATTGCAGGAGCGTGAAGTTGATCGCGTTGGCGGGCAATCCCCGATCGCCGTTGATGTGCGAGTACTCGCAACTACAAACCGCAATCTTGAAGAGTATGTTGGTCAAGGCAAGTTTAGAGCCGACCTATTCTACCGACTGAATGTCATTCCGCTCACGTTGCCAGCGCTTCGCGATAGACGATCCGATATCAAGCTACTTGTTGAGCACTTTATGCGGCAGTACCTCGGTGCCGATGCGCCGCAGCTTGAAGCGCAGGTGTTAGCAGCTCTACAAAATCATCCATGGCCAGGGAATGTGCGCGAGCTGCAGAATGCTGTAGAGCGCGCTGCGATCCTTGCGAGGGGTGGAGCTGTTCGTGAAGCTGATTTTTTACTTACACAGAATGGCAGTGTAATGCGTAACCAGGTTGTGCCAATCCAACCGGCAGTAGGGCTAGCAGCGAACATTGAGCGCGAGACTACAATTATTGAATCAAGTGATGAGGCGACCGGACTACAGATCCGCTCCGGCATGACCGTTCAGGAGATGGAGCGCACTCTAATTATTGAAACCCTGAGATCCACCAACGATAATCGCACCCAGGCAGCTAAGCTCTTGGGGATCAGCATCCGTACCTTGCGCAACAAGCTGCATGAGTACCGCATGGCAAATGGCGAAGATGCTGGGGATTCAGCTAGTGACGTCGGTGAAGGAGTAGATGGTGCTGAGTTGGGTGAGTAGGTTAGTTGCTGGATTTCACATTCTATAGCGGTTTACAAAAGCAATTGTATCGCTCACGATTTTTGCAAACCGCTATAACTGTAAAGATAGCTCAAATTCACTCCAAGACCTTCTCCACTAGTGGTAGAAAATCATGAATGTTGCGCAGATACTCCTCGGGAGAGATTCCAAGGTAGTCGTGGACTGCTAGATTGCGTATGTTTATGCAGGTTATCCAACGCTCAACGTCGTCAATCAGTCCAGCTCGTCCTGCAGATCGGACTACATCCTTTGGACTATAAGAATCGACCCCTTCGTCGGACAGCTTTCGCTTGAGCTGCTTCCAGGCGTACTCCAAGCAAACCTCGAAGCATTTGGCGATCCCTGCGTAGTAGATATGTTCCGTTAGCGCCTTATCGCTGAAAGCCAGGGCCTCACGTAAATCTGCAATTGATTTCTCCAGTTTTTGAGTGTCGTTCATAGGTGATCCTATTGGGAAGCATGTTTCGATAATCCTTGAGACAGATCTTGCCAACCCGACCTGCTTCCGCCAAGAAACTTTCCGTGGCTGACTACCTCAGTTAAAAATTCTGGAGAGGCACGCCGTAGATCTACCAGATCAAAGGCAAAGGGATAGTCTTCGCTGGCATCATCCAGAACATTGCGTAGGTCGCTCCATTGTTGAGTTGATAGCAGCGTAGGACCTACTACTCCAAGGTCAACATCAGAGTATCTCTGTGAGGCACCCTTCGCGCGTGATCCAAAGAGGACGAATGAAGCCCAGGGGGCGCTAAGCACAAGTGCATCAACGATTGGATTCAATGAATTTATGAAATCGTCTTTCACTGGAAATGACTGTTTAATCTCAAATGCCGTCAGATGATCCAATTGCAATGTATCTAGGATCAATTGTGCAGTTGGTTGCAAGACTGATCTGCCGCCAAGGTATCCCGATAGTGTGTTGCGATGAATCCCAAGGTGCTTACAGAACTGCCCCGCTGAATTAAAGCCACGCTTCAGGAGGGCTTGCTTTAGTAAGCTGGTATTAAAAATAAGCACAGAACTAGTGTAGTATGCATAATGCAGATATGCAATGCACATTTTTATAGTGCACTGGACTGTTCCTATCGCGATTGGCCCCCCCCTAATCCTCCTTAATTTCCTCAGAGAACTTGTTTTTCCCTTAATTTCCTCAGAGAACTTGTTTTTCTTCCCTAATTTCCTCCCTAATTTCCTCAGAGAACTTGTTTTTCACTCTTTCTCTCCCTTTCACTCCTTAGCCCACTCTCAGCGCTCAACTCTGCGCGTCGACGTTTCCATCGCTGCAGTGTTTTCATAGTGGCGAAGTTTAGCAGCGGGCTACGCATGTATTATTGAAAAGCAGCGTTCAGAACAGATCTCGTCGAACTCGACGTTAGCAAGGTGTTGGATCGGCACGATGTGAAACATTATTTCTTGGCAGGTTCGGTTGCTAAGGCGGCGCAGCCGCTTGCGCGCCGACATGGGCGGGTATGTATGGCCGATAGGTGCCTTCCGGAAACTCAACCTCCCTTAATTTCCCCTTAATTTCCCTTAATTTCCTCAGAGAACTTGTTTTTCACTCTTTCTCTCCCTTTCACTCCTTAGCCCACTCTCAGCGCTCAACTCTGCGCGTCGACGTTTCCATCGCTGCAGTGTTTTCATAGTGGCGAAGTTTAGCAGCGGGCTACGCATGTATTATTGAAAAGCAGCGTTCAGAACAGATCTCGTCGAACTCGACGTTAGCAAGGTGTTGGATCGGCACGATGTGAAACATTATTTCTTGGCAGGTTCGGTTGCTAAGGCGGCGCAGCCGCTTGCGCGCCGACATGGGCGGGTATGTATGGCCGATAGGTGCCTTCCGGAAACTCAACGTTAAGTTCTCCATTACGGTATTGCTGCGAAGCCTCCTTGTATCTCCAGTAGACCGAAAAATACCAAGCTTTGCAGTGTGCGCGGCGCTCATTGGAAGCTGATAGTACCCGCGGTCGATGTGAGTTTATCGTTGATTTTTTGGTGTTTATTGGCAGTGCTCCCGGCCGCTGTCTTAGCAGCGCAGCACGCCCCAGAAATCCACGCCCTGCAGCATGCCTTTCGTTTACTATCTGACTGCGACGCTCTTCGAGCTTCGCGTACATCATCTTGGCATACTCGCCTCGTGTTAGGTCCTCATATCCCGGAAGTCGTTGATACTTCAGGGTAACACTCTCGGTAAAGTCAGCCACCCTAACCTTTGAATTGTTACGTTTAGCAGCATTGTATTCACCCCAACGAACAACCTTGAATCGCCGTTCGACACCGTGTACAGCGTCATGAAAGCAGTTATAGCCAGGGTAGTCTGAGATCCGCTCAACTAGACCGTCCTGA